>Ga0207671_10001738_pt1 | contig 24524 bp, 10 predicted proteins | sample KBSC24metaG_FD_184352 | JGI IMG/M metagenome (GOLD analysis project Ga0207671, IMG submission 184352) | Corn rhizosphere microbial communities from Kellogg Biological Station, Michigan, USA - KBS C2-4 metaG (SPAdes) (version 2) | ecosystem: Host-associated > Plants > Roots > Rhizosphere > Soil... | reverse complement strand
AAGCCAAACAAACCAAGGCACGATATAAAAATGGCGAGCCCCGCAAATATGCCTGATAACTTCCCAATTAATACCTCCTGACTGAATTTTCGGTTATAGTCATCGTCGACAAATCGATAAGTGAAAGGGTATGCTGGATTGTATTTAGTAAATATCTGGCCAATCTTTTCAATTGCATCATGGGGGTTTATACCTTTGGCCAAACGATAAATTAAATTAGACGATGGATTGTTATGGTAAACAAACATGGTCGGATCTGCTTTAGCAAATGGCGAGATCATCAATGCATCCTTTACAACTCCAATTATCCTTATCCGGCTACCGCTATAGGTGATCATTTGATTAATCGGATCTTTTAATCGCAAACGCTTGATTGCTGCCTCATTAAAGATCACATTTAAGGTATCAGATGATACATAATTATAATCCCGGCCTGCTGACATGCGCATACCCACTGTTTTAAAATAGTCGGCAGTTATATCAATAACTCCCATTTCAACGGTCTCGCCCGCCTGTTTTCCTGGCCATTGATCCAGGTCGTTGTGCATTCCAACATCAGTAGCAGGGCTCGAAGCAGTGGCAATACTTTCAACCACCCCGGTTTGTAACAGATCGCTTTTAAGAGCAAGGTAGTTTCTACCTAAATCGTCATTGGAGTTGGTGGTCAACAAGCGGTTGATATTATAACCTGTTGGTCTGTTTTTGGCATACTGTATCTGCCGGTAAATAACTACCGTGCTTATGATAAGCGCAATAGAGCAGCTAAACTGCATTACCACTAAAATTTTTCTTGATAATGATGCAGAGCGACCTACTTGTATAGTTCCCTTTAGTACTTTAACAGGATTAAATGAGGATAAATAAAAAGCTGGCCTGCTGCCTGCAATAAGTGCTGTGATCAATACACAAGCCATCATAACTAACCAAAAAGTAATGTTGCCAAATGGAATATGAATAATCGTACCAGTAAGCGCATTAAAAGGCTCCAATGCCATTTGTACAAAAAGCACAGCACATAAAAAAGATATGAAAGTAGTTAGTGCCGATTCTGTTAAAAATTGGAATATGAGGTGTTTGCGCTGCGAACCTATTGCCTTACGGATGCCTACCTCACGTGCTCGTTTTTCTGATCTGGCGGTGGTTAAATTGATAAAGTTGACACATGCTATCAATAAAACCAGGATTCCGATAATGCTAAAAATGCGGATATACTCAATAAACCCGCCACTGGCTATACCGTTTTTATATTCGGAGTATAAGTGCCAGTCTTGTATAGGTTGCATGATCACATCAGAATTTTTGGCATTAACATTATTCTCTCCTTTCTCCATGTTTTTAATTTTAGGAGCAACTTGCGCGTATGCGATACCTGGTTTAAGTTTAACATAGATAGAAAATGCGTTGAATCCAAAACTATCATGAGCACCCTTTATCCACGGCTGAGTTTGCTCTGCAAAACTAAAGGGTATAATATATTTAATAAATTGCATTACCGAATTGGAAGGCACATCTTTTATAACCCCTGTTACCTTTAAATTATATGCATTATCAATTTTAACTACTCTATTGATCACATTATCGGTGCCAAATAACGCGATAGCGGTGGCTTGGGTAAGGACTATAGAGTAAGGGTCTTTTAAAGACTCAGCAGCATTACCATATAACATAGGGTATCGAAACATCTTCAAAAAGTCACTTCCTGATTGTATCCCATCCATGTAGAACTTTTTATTACCAACCATTAAACCATGCGAGCTGCCGCCGTCAGATTCAGCTACATATTCAATTTCGGGAATATTATTCCCGAGGGTATAAGCTAATTTGAGCGAAGTAGTGCTGAACGTAAGTGTTTCTCCATTACTATTAAAATTGCGCCTTACCTGGTACAATCCATCCGAATCGGGTAAAAACTTATCATATGAATACTCTTTTTGCACCCACAACGCGATGAGTAATGCAACCGCCATTCCAGCAGCCAGCCCCAGTATGTTTATAGCACTATAAGCTTTATTGCCCACCAAGTTGCGCCAGGCTATTTTTAAATAGTTTTTGATCATATTTTTGAAAATTCGAAACCTTTAAGTGCTAAATCATAAATTATAAGAACCTTTTATTCTATTCACTCCTTAAACTCTTTACCGGATTAGCTGTTGCCGCCATAATGGAGCGATAGCCCACTGTAATAGAAGCAATAATGAATGTAGACAGAATAGATGCCAGGAAAATACCAGGGCCAATGGTTATACGATATTTAAAATCCTGCAGATAATTGTGCATAACCCACCAGGCCAAAGGCGCGGCAATTACAAAAGCTATAAGTAATAAGTAAGTAAACTCCTTGCCAAACAACCATAAAATATGTTGCGTATCTGCCCCTAATACTTTACGTACCCCTATTTCTTTGGTTTTACGCACGGCCATAAACGATACCAGGCCATATAAACCAAGGCAACCTATTAATATGGCTATACCGGCAAATGCCTCAACTAATTTTAGTTGTATATTATCCATCTCATAAAATTTCCCAACGCTATCGTCAAGAAACTGGTAAGAGTAAAGTTCTTCAGGGAAAGTTTCGTTCCATATTTTTTCAAATGCGGCCAATGAGCTTTGGGCATTGCGCATATTTATCTTGACGGCCAATGTAGAGTATGACCGGTAATCGGGCATGATACAAATAGCTGATATTTCGGTATGGAACGAGTAATTGTAAAAGTCTTTTACTACACCTACAATAGGCGCTGTGGTTGATCTTCCATTTACGGACAGCATTTTACCGATCACATCCTGAGGTTTAAGATTAAGTTTTTTTACAAAGGTTTCGTTTACCAAAAACTCACGGGTAGTATCGGCAGGAAAAAAGTTTCGCCCGGCAACCAACTTTATCCCAAATGTTGAAAGAAAGTTTTCGTCACCTGGTTTAGTGTTGATACCCCAATGTTCATCTTCAGCCCGGTGATTGAAACGAACGTCTGTACTATTATTGGATTGAGAAGCGGGAGGTCTGTAACAGTAAGATGATTTTTCAACGCCCTGCACTTCATTAATACGGTTATGTAGCGTACTCAGTTTAGCTTTATCATTTTGTGGTATGGGTAATAACACAACGGCATCTTTGTTAAAGCCCAGGTCGGCGGTTTGGGAATAATGTAATTGCGATACAATAATTATGGCTCCTATAATTAACACTTGCGAAATGGAAAACTGGGTAACAACAAGTATACGGCGTAGTGAAAATCCGCCAACATGTTTTTGTGAAAGCTTGTTTTTAAGCGCTAATATGGGCTGAAAACGCGCCAGTACCAGACCCGGATATGATCCGGATAAAAATACAACCAATATACTTATCAGTACAATAAACACCCCAAGCTGAGAAAGCTCAAATGCCATTTGCGAGTGAAATAAATTATTAATCACGGGTAGCGTTATAAATGATAAAGCAACAGCTACAATAACAGCCACCAGGGTAATTAAAGCGGTTTCTGCTATAAATTGCCAGAATAATTGGCGTGGCAGGCTACCTAAAACCTTTCGTACCCCTATCTCTTTGGCCCGGTTCAATGCTTGAGCTGTAGCAAGGTTAACAAAGTTTACGCAAGCGGTAATGATCAGGAACAGGCCAATGAAGAATAAAGCCCACAGGTATTTTTTATCGGCATATCCATCAAGATCGGAATTGAAATGAATATCTGAAAGTGGTTGTAATTTAAACTTCCATACTTTCAAATCTCGGCCTGTATAATGTTTTTTAACAATAAGAGCCATGGCTTCATTGGCAACCGACCAACGTGGTAGATGGTTTAATAGCGTAAATACTTCGCTCCCACTAAAAACACCTCCCCAATTGTCTTCACGTCGTTTATCAGTATATTCATCCATGTTGCCGTATGAAACATACACCTGTTGTTTACGATCGGTATTAGCTGGCAGGTCTTTTAACACGCCTGTAATGGTAAAATTCACTTTGTTATCCAGGCGTATGACTTTTCCTATTGGGTCAGCATCACCAAAATATTTTCGTGCAGTTTTTTCGGTTACTATAGCTTCACCGGGCTTTACCAGTACCGTTTTTTTATCGCCTTTTAATAGCGGAAAATTCAGGATATCAAAATACCCGGCTTCAGTAAAAGCAACCCCATCCTCCTCATTAAATTTTTTAACCTGATTACCTTGGGTAATAGTGATCAGATTATCGTGAAAGCTGATCACACGGGCCGTTTGCTCTGCCAGCGCAAAATCGTTACGAAAGGTTTTTCCTAGAGGTTGAGGCACCCCCTGCGATCTGCCAATCCCATCATCGTGCCACTCTGTATATAGGCGGTAAACCCTGTCTGAGTTTTTGTGAAAATTATCAAAGCTGAGGTGATACGTGATCAGTGTGAAGATTAAAATACCACAGGTGACCCCCAGGGCCAGCCCGACAACACTGATGAACGCGTAAGCCTTGTTACGTTTTAAATTACGCCAGGCTATTTTAATATAGTTTTTGATCATAATGGTTAAAATTCTAAACTCAAATTTTTAAATCAATCTATTTTTTACTCAATTACTCGCTACGCAAGCTTTTTACCGGATTAGTCAATGCGGCTTTTATGGCTTGAAAACTAATGGTTATTAATGTAATGGCGATGGCCACGGTTGCCGACAAAACGAATACGCCAGGCCCAATAGTTATACGATAATCATACTTTTGCAGCCAATGTTGTAAAAAGTAAAATGCTACCGGCGATGCGATAATACAGCTTATGCCTACCAATAAAATAAAGTCTTTTGATAGCAACAACCACACCTGGGTTACCGATGCACCCAATACTTTGCGAATACCTATTTCCTTTGTCCGTTGCTCGGCTACGTATGCGGCTAATCCAAACAAACCAAGGCAGGATATTAAAATAGCTAGGCCTGCAAATATTCCAGACAGTTTGCCTACCAGTATTTCCAGGTTGAATTTATGATTGTATTCTTCGTCAACAAATTGGTATATATATGGGTAAGCCGGATTATAGGAATCAAATATTTTAGTGAGCTTCTTGATTGCTTCCTGAGTATTAGCACTTGGTGCTAAACGATACATAATGTTATTGGCTACATGTCCATGACTAAAAATAGCAGGTTGAACCGGTGTAAATGGCGATTCCATCAGGGCATCTTTTACCACCCCAATAACACGGACAGGTACAGTGCTCCCATTCCAGGTTACTAACTGGTTTATGGGATTTTTCAAGCCTATTCTTTTTACAGCGGCCTCATTAAGTATAACACTGGTAGAGTCGGTTGTCCAGCTATGGGTAAAATCCCTGCCTTCTTTAAGGGTCATCCCCAGGGTTTTAAAATAATCATCAGATACAAAAACAGCCGCGATGTTTACGGCCTCATCACTCGCGCTTTTACCCGGCCATTTATCCAGCGACATGTGGCTGTATATATTGGTAACCGGACTCGAGGCTGCAGCAACGCTTTCAACATACCCGCTGGCCAGCAGATCGTTTTTTAAAGCATCATATTTAGTATTCAGGTCGCCGCTCATGTCCGTCATCATTAACCTGGCTGCATTATAGCCTGTTGGCCTGTCTTTGGCGTGCTGTATCTGCTGGTATACGATGATGGTGCTAATGATTAAAGCAATAGAACAGCTGAACTGTGTTACAACCAATATTTTACGAGGTAAGGATGCCGATTTGCCCTCTTTGATAGCGCCTTTTAAAACTCTTACCGGGTTAAACGACGACAGATAAAACGCGGGCCTGCTTCCGGCCAGCAAACCTGTTAACAATACATAAAATAACATGATGCCCCAGAATACAGGGTTGGTGTATGGAATACTGATAGCACTATCAACCAGTGAATTAAAATATGGTAAAGCAAGCTGTACAAACAATATCGAAAACAAAAAGGCGATAAAAGTGATGAGGACGGATTCGGCTAAAAACTGGATGATCAGATCGCGGCGCTGAGAGCCGATCGCTTTTCGTACCCCAACCTCTCTTGCTCTTCGTTCAGAACGCGCGGTTGAAAGGTTCATGAAATTGATACAGGCAATAAGCAACACCAGTATACCTATGATGCTGAACATCCGAACATAATCAATAAAGCCACCAACGGCCTTACCGTTCTTAAAATCGGAGTATAGATGCCAGTCTTTTAAAGGATGCAATATCACTTCTGGTTTTGCTGGCCTCATTTGCGGGCTATGGTCATATACGAGGTTCTTGATCTTAGGTGCAATTTGTTCAATTGTTACGCCAGGTTCTAACTCCACAAAGGCATTAAATGAATTATTTGTCCATGTGGTACGGGCTGTCCTCATCCAGCTTTCGGTTTTTTCCTTAAAACTAAAGGGAGTTAAGAAGCTGAACTGCTTGGTAGCGTTTTTAGGAATATCTTTTATTACACCTGTTACCTTTAGGTTCTGCTGATTATCAATCCGGATGAATTTATTTATAGGGTCCACATTACCAAATAAGGCTTTGGCGGTCGACTCGTTTAAAACAATGGAATAAGGATCGGTTAAAGCGTCTTTGGCATTACCTTTAACAAAAGGGTATTGAAATATCTTTAAGAAATCGGGGGCTGCTGCGCCTCCGTTCAGGTAAAGTTTTTTGTCACCAACCATTAACGAGTGCCACTGCCATCCAACCCAATCTGTTTCGGCAGCATACTTTATTCCGGGTATATCTTTTCGCATTACATCAACCAGGGGAATAGCCATGGCGGTTTGCGTATGCTCGCCATCATGTTGCGTAGTGAAATTTAGCTCAACCTGATATAACTGCCTGTAATTGGGCAAAAACTTATCAAAAGAGTATTCATTAACTACCCACAACCCAATGATCAGGGCAACTGCCATACCTGCCGCTAATCCTAATATATTAATGGCACTATAAACTTTATTGTTGACAATGTTACGCCATGCAATTTTCAGATAGTTCTTGATCATAATTCATAATTTTAAAAATTTCTAAACCTTAAATACGAAATCCGTTTATTCGTTCCTCAAACTATCCACTGGATTTGACAAAGCAGCCTTTATAGCCTGGAAACTAACTGTAGCCAAGGCTATCAACATGGCCAATATGCCTGCAGCGGCAAATACCATCCAGTTCACAGTTATTCTATACTGGTAATTCTGTAACCATTTAGATAAAGCCCACCAGGCTACCGGGAAAGCGATCAGGCAGGAAATACCAACCAGTTTTAAGAAATCCTTTGACAGTAAACCTGTTAAGCCGGCAACAGAAGCTCCAAGCACTTTCCTGATGCCAATTTCTTTGATCCTTCGTTCTGCTGTGTAAGCTGCCAATCCAAACAAACCCAGGCACGATATGAGGATAGCCAGCGATGCAAACACGCCCGCCAGTTTTCCAGTTAATGCTTCGGTTTTAAACAGTTGGTCAAAGTCGTCATCCATGAATTTGTATTCAAAAGGATAAGCCGGGTTATTAACCTTCATGATCGTTCCTATTTTCGCCAGTGCTTCTGATAAATTTACATTGTTTTTAATGCGAATGCTTAATACATTGGTTCCCGTTATCTTGTTATATAGTACAAGCGGCGTACTCACAGCGTACATATCATTGTATAAAAAATCCTTAACTATCCCGGCTATTTCATATTCCTTTTTGCCAACGTCTCTAAGAATCCCACCTACACGGCCTTGTTTGTCCATTTGCTTCGCCATAGCCTCATTAATAATTACGCTATTACTATCCAAAGTCGAATTGGTATAAAAATCTCTGCCCGAGACCAGTTTCATACCCATGGTTCGAACAAATTGCGGACTTACATCTTCAAATGATATCAATGGGTTTTGCGTAGGTGCCTTCCCATCCCACGAATAATTATCGGTATTTTTCCATACCTGTAACACTGGAAAATCACTTAACGAGGCATTCTCAACTACACCACTTTGTTTAAGTTGCTGATAAACACTTTCAAAATGATCAGTTAGTTTACCCTGTGTGGTCACATAAATCAGATTACTTTTATTGTAACCTAAGTCTCTGTTTTTTACGTGCTGTATTTGCTGGTAAATAATAATAGTACCAATGATGAGTACTATAGAGATAGAAAACTGAATGATCACCAGACTTTGTCTGATGAAACCGGCTCCGGCCGGTAATTTCATATTTTTCAGTACGGCAATAGGATTGAACGAAGAAAGATAAAATGCCGGATAACTACCCGCCAACAGGCCTGTGACGATGCCTATCAGCAATAAATAAATAAGATGAACTGGTTCAAAAACATTAATAAACAGCTCTTTTTGAACCAGATTATTAAAGGAAGGTAATGCAATATATATAAGTCCAACAGCTATAAATACCGAGATAAAAGACATTACAATAGCTTCGCCAATGAACTGGGCTATCAACTTTCCTTTACCTGCTCCCATTACTTTACGTACACCTACCTCTTTTGCCCGTTTCTCTGACCGGGCGGTTGAAAGGTTCATAAAGTTAATGCAGGCTATAATTAAAATAATAAAACCGATGATAGAGAATAAACGGACATATTCAATACGTCCACCGTCCATTTTCCCGTTAGTAAAATTATCGTGCAGGTTCCAGTCATTCATTCCAAAAAGGAAACACTCCGTTTTTGTTCCACTATTTTTAGTGGTTAAATAATGTTGTAGTTTTTTGTTAACTCCTTTAACATCAGCCAATGGTGTTAGTTCGACATAAGTACGAGCCCAGTTTGCCCCCCACGCCTGCATCCATGGAAATTTATGATCTATATTGGCTATTGGGGCTAACCACTGAAACTGAAAAGTTGAATTTTTAGGCAGATCATTAAAAACGCCGGTTACGGTATACTCCTGCTCATTATTTATCTTCAATGTTTTACCTACAGCATCGGCAATACCAAAGAATTTTTTAGCCATTGTGGCATTAATAACAACCGAGTGCAACTCCTTGAATGCGTTTGAAATATCTCCTTTTACAAATGACAGTTTTAACATGGAGAATATCTCAGGGTCTGCATAACTACCATCTTCGGTAATAGCCTTTTCGCCCAATGAAAACAAAAGCTGATCAGATCCGGCCGTCCGGGCAATTGCCTTTATTTCAGGAATTTCCATCTTCAGTGCCTTGGCCATTGGGCCGGGTGTTGCAATAAAAGTAGACATTTTACCATCATAAGTTTGGTTCTCATAAATGGTGTACAGGTTGTTTCGTTTTTCGAAATTATGGTTAAACGTTAACTCGTCCTGTACCCATAAAAATATGAGCGAAGCACAGGCTATCCCCGTAGCTAAACCGGCAATATTTAAAAAGCTATAAGCCCGGTTTTTAAGCAGGCTACGCAGGGTGGTTTTAAAATAGTTACCTATCATTGCAATAATTTTAAGTTTTATTGTTATTCGTTTCTTAAACTTTTAACAGGATTTACCAGGGCTGCTTTTAAAGCCTTGTATCCTACAGTGATCCAGGCAATCAGAACCGAGGATATAATAGCCAGTGCAAACACCCAAACACTTAATGATATCCGGTAAGCGAAGTTTTGCAGCCAACCCGTCATCAGGTACCAGGCCGTTGGCATAGCTATAACAAACGAAATAGCTATCAACACCATAAATTCCTTGGAGAATAGATAAATAATGCTGCTTACTGATGCTCCCAATACTTTACGGATGCCCACCTCTTTAGTGCGTTGTACCGCCATAAACGATACCAGGCCATACAATCCCAGGCATGATATAAAAATGGCTATACCGGCGAATATTTTGTAAACCAGGGCCATCTGATTTTCCTGCTTATAAAAATCGGCTATATTTTGATCGAGGAAATATCCGTTATAGGCGTATTCAGGATAAGTGGTTTCCCATATTTTTTGTAATTCAGCAACAGTTTTATTCAGATGGGTAGTTTTGATCTTGATAGCAACTTGTGATTCATATACTTTTTGGGCCGATATGACAATGGGTTTTACAGTTTCACGAAGTGAATTAGTTTTAAAATCTTTAACAACACCGCTAATAGGTAAGATAGGTCCTGTACCCAAGCGAACAGTTTTACCTATGGCATCCTGAGCATTCTGAATGCCAAGTTTATGGATAAAGGTTTCATTAACAACAACCTGTCGGGCGGTATCGCTTACATCATATGCCTTGCCTGCTGTAAAACGCAATTCATAGGTTTTAAAATAGTCGGCATCACCAAATTTTAAAAAGGTGTTAAAGCCAGGGTCTTTAATGGAGTGATTAAAATAAAAATTCTGGCCAGAATTATTTTCTGAGGATGGCGCATCAGATGAAAAACTAACCGACTCTACCTGCGCATTTTGTAGTAACTGTTGCTTAAAGGAATCCATTTTACGCAGGCTCAGGCTATCTGTGTATCCAGGTATCACCAGTACCGCATTTTTATTAAAACCAAGATCGGCTTTGTTTACAAAATCCATTTGGCTTACGGCTACAATAGTACCAATAATGAGCAATTGCGATATAGCAAACTGAGCTACAACCAGAGCCCTCCGTAAAGGTATGCCCCCAATGGATGCCGCTGTGATCTTATTTTTCAAAGCCAATACAGGTTTAAAACCAGAAACGACCAAGGCCGGGTAGATACCTGATAGCAAGATCACAGAAAACATCACTACTACAGAAAATATTATATTATCAATGTTAAACAGCCCGATACTTTCCGGTACGCTGGCAATGTGTTTTAAATAAGGCATAGCTATTTTTGCTACAATGAGCGCTAATAAAACCGATCCAATAACAATTAAGGTGGTTTCACCGATGATTTGCATGATAAGTTGTTTCCTGGTGCTTCCTAATACTTTACGGATACCTACTTCTTTTGATCGGCCTACTGATTGTGCTGTTGATAGATTGATAAAGTTAATAGAAGCCATAATGATGATCAGCATGGCAATAAATGATAGCGTGCGCAAGGTGGCCTTGCTCATGATATGATCACCGAGCGTATTGCCAAAACGGGTATCAAAATGTAATGCTGACAATGGCTGAGCGAAAATAAGTTTGTGTTTGGTACCTTTTTCATAATGCTTCTTAGTGAAGGATATGAGCTGGTTATCTATGTTATTAAGGGAAGTGTTTGGAAATAACATGAACACCTGGTGACTACTACTGATAGCGCCCCAGTCATTTTCGTAGTAATATTCTTTGGGGTGTTGTTTCCAGGTAATATAAGATACCATTATTTTAAAGGGGAAATCAGTATTCACTGGTGGCTCTTCGGTAATGCCTGCTACCTTAAGATTAATCAGGTTATCCATTTTCAGGGTTTTACCGATGACGTTAGTCCAGTTACCAAAATATTTCACAGCAGTGCTTCTGCTGATAACTACCATATTGGGTTCGGCTAAAACAGAAGGAGTTCCTGCAAGCCATTTAAAACTAAAAATATCGAAAAACTGAGGCTCTATAAATACAACACCTATGTTTTCGGTAAACTTTTTATCGCCGGTGTTTTTACCCTCCCTTATATCCGGTACGGTAATCTGGCTACCATAACTGGAGTTTAATGCAGCTACCTTTGCCTGCGGAAAATCAACACGTAAAGCATCGGTAGCTGGGGCGGGCATTCCCGGAGTATATCTAAAACCATCATCGTGAATTTGTTTAATTACTATATGGTAAATGTTTTTAAAATTGGGCTGGCTGGTGTCAAAACTCATCTCATAGCGGATGATAACGAATATCAGCAAACATGCAGAAATTCCTAAAGTTAAACCGGCTATATTTATGGCAGAATACCCTTTATGACGAATTATATTTCTCCAGGCTATTTTAAAATAGTTTTTCAGCATTTTTTCGTAGTTTAATCAGCATTAAAGATTAAAACATATACCAAAATATCAAATGACTGTATATCAATAAATTATATAATTGTTTAAGAATAAAGTGTTCGTAAGTGTAACAACACATGTACGGTTATGATACAGTGAGTATGAGCAAATTAATTAGCTGGTGGGATTACTTTAGTAGGGACATTACTTCTTTAGGATAACCGATCAGGCATCAAAATAATACCAGGTAAATTAATATTACAAATTCTAGGAGGTTCACAGACCATTATAGTACTTTCTCTAAGACCAAATATTTACCCTTTGCGCCTACAGAAAAGAAACCTAACCTTTTACATAGGTTTAGTGCTTTTATATTATCCCCTTTTACCTCAGTGCAACATTTCCTAAACCCCTTAAGGGTTAGGTCTTTCAAAGAAAACTCAACCAACCTTCTCCCATATCCCATTCTCCATACCGAAGGAGAAACGATGAGCATAGATATAAACCCAATCTTATTTACATGGTCATTAGCATAATACGCTAAAAAGCCTTGTAGAACATCTTGCTCAACCACAATAATGATGCAGGCCTTTTCAATAAGTTTATTAAGATAAGTGTTTAAGTCATCAAGTTCAAATACGCCGCTGCCATCATTGGTTAATTGACTCATTAAATCAAGAATTTTTTGTTTCATAAGGATGTAGTTTATTCACTGAAATTCAGTTGAATAATACAATCTATATGAATATTTCTTCAGAAACGAAAAGAAAGTAAACTATGTAAACTTAGTTTACAGTTGTTGTTTTAATTTTACATGATTTTCACACGTCACTCATCCCGTAAACTATTTATGGGATTTGCCATTGCCGCTTTTATGGATTGAAAACTTACTGTAATAAATGCTATAAATATGGTAAGTACGGCAGTAACCGCGAATATCCACCATTGTATGTCAATACGATAGGCAAAACTCTGTAGATACTTACTCATCAGGAGCCAGGCTATAGGCGAGGCTATGATCACTGCAATAAACACCAATTTTAAAAAATCGAAAGAAAGTAAAGTTGTGATGTGTGCTACTGACGCACCAAGAACCTTACGGATACCGATTTCCTTAGTACGTTGCAAGGTTAAAAGAGAAATGAGCGCCAATAGCCCCAGGCAGCTTATAAAAATGGCGATGATCGCACTTGATTTGATCAGTTTATTGAGTAGATCCTCCTTTTTGTAAAAATCAGCTATCTGCTCATCCAGGAAATGGTATTCAAAAACATGATCAGGATAAACTGACTGCCATTCTTTTTTTATATGAGCTAATATTGCTGACGGATCATTTGAGCTGATCTTAACTCCGATGTTTTGGTAAGCGTTTCTGAATGTGGTAATATATTCAGGTTCAACAGCTGTATACAAGGATCTGGAATTAAAATCTTTAACCACTCCTACAATGGTACCGGAGTTATCAGAAAGATCGCCGGCAGCTAGCTTATGCCCGATAACTTGTTGTGGATCTTTTATACCCAGTTTTTGAACAAGTTTTTCATTTACCAGGTATTCCTTAGCGGTATCCTCTTCGGCCAGGTTGCGTCCGGCAATTAATCGTAATCCAAATGTTTTTACGTAGCCGGCATCTCCCATAACTGTTCTGCCTACAAATTTTTCCCATGGGCGACTATCATATCTTATACTACCGCCTTTATTAGCAGTTGATGCAGGTGCCTGATAACAAAATGCCACGTTAGTAATACCCGGGTAAGTTAACAACCTGTTACGCAAAAAATCGGTTTTGCTTTTGGCATTATCAGGAACCGGCAACATGAGCACTGCGCTTTTGTTAAATCCAAGATCTGTGGTTTTCAGATATCTTACCTGCAAAGTGATCAGCATAGTACTAATGATAAGTATCTGTGCTATAACATTTTGTATCACGATCAAACTTTTACGTGCCAATCCGGCTGATTGACTATTTGGGCCAAGCTGATTTTTAAGAGCATTTACCGGTTTAAAACGGCTCAGTAACGTAGCCGGATAAAAGCCTGCTGCCGTAATAATAAATACCAATAAGCCAAACACAAAAAGTATCAGCTTAGGGTCGCTAATAAAATTAAGTGTTAAATTGGTTTGCAGCCAGCTATTAATTACAGGCAGCATTAGCCATACCCATAGTACAGACAATAAGGTCGCAAAAAAGGTAATATTGGCAGTTTCGGCTATAAACTGGAAAAATATGGCCGATGGGGTACTACCCAAAACTTTGCGTGTGCCTATTTCCTTTGCCCGTTTAAAACTTTGGGCGGTAGCCATATTTATAAAGTTAACACAAGCGATAACGATCAACAACAAACCGATCAATCCAAGGGTAACTAATAATGATCGTTGGATAACTCCGCTGTAACGGCCATCAAAATGGACTTCGCTCAAGGGTTGTAATTTAAAATGGAAGGCATTGGCCCTGTCGCCCAGATCACTTACAGTCATTTTTCTGATCATGGTCTCCACATTTTGAGGCGAAATATGATCAGGTAATAACAAATACATGGCAGTGGTGGTATTAACCCATCCCCAATCGTTCTGCAATGGTTCTGCGACATCAGGGTAAATGTTTTTCAGGGTCGATAACGACAAAAACATATCAGTTTTGATATCGGTATTTGCCGGATGATCTTTGATGACACCGGTTACTTTAAAAGTATTTTTATTATCAATCCTGATAGTTTTCCCGATAACATCCTGACTGTTAAAATATTTTTGAGCCAGGGTATGGTTTAGTACAACAGAGTTGGGTTCATTGAGTGCTATATTTTTATTACCCTGCTCCCATTCATAATCAAACAGATCAAAAAAATGATCGTCAGTTATGGCAGCATTTTCATGCTCTGCAAATAATTTAGTAGCAACGTTTCCTGGTAGAGTAACAGAGGTTGTTAAATCATGTATACGTAAAACCGCAGCAGCATCTTTAATTTGAGGAATGTTTGTTTTCGCCTTAAGCATAGCCAAAGGCGAACCCTGTTCAAATAAAACACTTCCATCATCTAAGTGCAGTTCAGTTACTACTTTATAAAGTTGTTTGGCATCGTGATGATAAGTATCAAAACTAAGATGATACGTTATAAACTGAAATAAAATAAGGCTGCAACCAATCCCTAATGACAAGCCAAAGATGTTGATCAGGGTATAAAATTTATGTTTCTGCAGGTTACGCCAGGCAACTTTAAAGTAATTACGTATCATGTCACATCGTTTATACGATGATAACTAAAATGCCTTAAATGAGTAGTTAAATAATGTTAAAGTTAAAAAAACACTACGCCATAATTGCCAAACTACATTATTCGCTGCGCAAACTTTTAACCGGATTGGCAATAGCAGCCTTAACCGTTTGAAAACTCAATGTGCATAAAGCTGCCAGCAACATTCCAGCGCCGCTCAAAATAAATATCCACCAGCTGATGGTTGTACGGTCGGCAAAACCCTGCATCCATTTATGCATCGCGTACCAGGCCATGGGCGTAACCAAAACAAAAGCCAATACAATAAGCAACACCAATTCGATTGATAGTAATGCAACTATCTGGGTAACAGATGCACCAAGCACTTTCCTAACCCCTATTTCTTTGGTTCGCAGGTTAGTTGTATACATAGCTAAACCAAGCAAACCCAGGCAGCTGATAAATACAGACAATCCGGTAGCCCAGGTAAGCAATGTAGAAGTATGTTGCTCCGCATCATAGAATTTGGCAATATTTTCATCAAAAAAATGATATTCAAAATCATCTTCGGGATAAATTTCTTTCCATGCTGATTCCATTGCCGAAATGGCTTTTTTCCAATCGTTACCACCAGCTGATTGTGGTTTTAATGCGATATGAAATGTGCCGTTATTATTACTTTCTTTACTTGTTAAAATAGCTAAAGGCCTGATCGGCGAATGCAGGGATTCATGATAAAAATCGGCAACCACTCCAATTATTTCCATTTTGGTATCACCATTGAAATTATCTACCTGTTTACCTACCGCGTCCTTGGGGTTTTTAAATCCAAATATCTTTGCACAAGTAGTATTAATTAAAAATCCCTTTGTGCTATCACTCTGCTGTAAATTTCTACCGGCAAGCAATTTGATCTTATATACATCAATGTAATTTTCATCGCCATATTTTTCTTCCAAATTTATTTTGATCTCCTTTTTCCCATCTTTATAAGTAGCTTCTGTTGAGTTACTTGAACTGGAAGATGGCGCGTCCTTACCTACGGCTATCATCTCTATTTGAGGTATAGATTTTAGCTTGCTCATAAACACCTGGTTAAGACTGGCCGTACGGTTTTTCCAGGGGGAGTTGATAACTATAATAGCATCCTTTTTAAACCCCAGATCCTTATGCAACGCGTAATATATTTGCTTGCTAACCAATACTGTTGCCATTATAAAAAACTGGGCAATAACAAACTGTAAAACTGTTAATGATTTACGAAACACCGCGTTATGTGTTTTATTGCTATTGGCAGCGGTTTGGTTTTTAAGCACCAATGCGGGTTTATATCCTGATAATAAAACAGCCGGATAAAAGCCGGATAAAATACTTACCACAATTGTTAATACGAACAGAAAAACTATCAGATCCGGATGTCCTAAAATATCTACTTTAATTCCCTGTGGAATAAAATCGGCAAACAATTTTAGTATAACAGGAGCCATAGCTACAGATACAATTACCGCAATTAAGGTTATCAAGAACGTCTCACTCAGAAACTGAATAATGAGCTGTATACGACTACTGCCCATTGTTTTGCGGATACCTATTTCTTTGGCCCTTTGGGTTGCCTGTGCGGTAGTTAAATTCACAAAGTTGATACAGCCTAATAATAATAGAAACAAAGCGATCACCAACAAACCGTACAAGGTTGTTTTATTCGCCGTACGACTGGTACCTGTATCAAACGTTCCGTAAACTCCGTTAAAATGCAGGTCGCTTAGTGGCTGCAATGTAAAATTCCTGGTATTACCCTTATCTGATGGTTTAGGCGGATTGTTTTTTTTTAACAGCTCATTTAGCTGTTTCTCAATATGCGCAAAAGTAGTGTTGGGCGATAGCTTGATAAAAAGTTGGGAAGCAGATGTTGTACCACCCCAGTTGGTTGGTCTTATTTCTTCCAGGAGGGCTTTATTTGAATTTATAGAAGCATAAGATATAAAATCATGAAAGGTAAAGTCGTTATTGTCTTTTAATGCTTCCACAATACCACTAACGGTTGTGGTCAAAGTATCATAAGTAACCGTGCGGCCCAGCATCTGGTTATAAGAAAGTGAGGGAAAGTATTTTTTAGCCTGATCCGTAGTCAATACAACCTGGTTAGGCGCGTTTAATGCAGTTTTAGCAGAGCCTGCTTTCCAATTGTAATTAAACAGATCAAAATAATGACGATCAGCGATAATTACATTGTCTTGTATCTTGAATTTAACAGGGACACCCGATTTTCTCGGAATGAGTACATTTGGTTGATTGAGCGTAAAAAACGGAGCTGAAATAGCTACCCCGCTCACAGATTTCATTGCCCCGGGCAAAGCACCTGTAACTCCTCTATTATTGGCCGCTTCACCAGAGAATGTGTAATTTGAAACTATACGATATATCCTGTCGCCATTTGTAAAGGATTGATTAAAAGTAAAATCAAAATGTACGATCAAATAAATGACCAATGCCGAGCTTATACCAATGGATAACCCGATGATATTGATCAGTGTAAACAATTTGTGCTTACTAAAGTTGCGCAAAGCAATCTTGAAATAATTTTTGATCATAATGGTATAACTCCTAATGCTAGTTTTAAAACTCTAAATTGATATTTTGATTTTACTACTATTCACTGCGCAAACTTTTTACAGGGTTGGCCATTGCTGCTTTGATAGATTGAAAGCTAATGGTCACAAAAGCAATTACTACTGCGATAACACCGGCCATTAAAAATACCCACCATTGTATACTGATACGGAAGGCGAAATCGAGCAGCCATTTACTCATGGCATACCAGGCAATAGGCAAAGCGATCACCGAAGCAATGAGTACCAATTTTAAAAAATCTTTGGACAATTCGGTTACAATTTGCGGAATACTTGCACCTAATACTTTACGTACCCCAATCTCTTTAACTCGTTGGGTAATGGTGAAGGCTGATAAGCCGAACAATCCTAAACAAGCTATAAATATGGCGATGAAAGAAAATATGGTGAACAAGCTACCCTGTTGTTGTTCGCTATTGTATAATTTCTGGAACCGCTCATCCAAAAACGTATACTCAAATGGGTTTTCGGGTTGTAATTTTAACCAGGCTTCCTGAATTGTATTGATGGAAGAATTGATATTATTACCAGTAATCTTAATCGATAACCTACCGTAATTATCATGAGCGGGCATACGGAATAACAAAGGGATAATACTTTGATGCAGCGACTCAAAGTGAAAATCATTGACCACACCGATCACTTTACCTCTTACTCCACCATACGCCAAATCCTTTCCTATGGCATTTTCCGGGGTTTTCCAGCCCAGTGCTTTTACAGAAGCTACGTTGATCACATAATTATTACTGTCGGTACCAAATTCTCGCGAAAAATTACGCCCGGCAGCCATTTTCATACCAAAGGTGGGTATAAAGCCATAATCTGCATTTACATATTTAACATCCGCTTTAACAGGCTGCGATTTAGCACCTTCAAAAACAGATATTCCCTGATCATCCAATAACCGGCCGGATGGGATCCGCGATGAGCGCCCTACCTCTATAACACCAGTGTTTTTCATTACCTCGTTTTTAAAGGTCTCAAATTGACTGGTAGAAAATGGATTACTCATGGTGATGATGTGTTCTTTATCAAAACCAAGCGATTTTTGCTGAATATAGCTTAGCTGCTGAAATACAATGGTTGTGGCAACTATCAACACAATAGAAACAGAGAATTGCACCACTACCAAAACTTTGCGGAATGATACACCACCTGAACTTACTTTTAATATCCCCTTTAAAACTTTTACAGGTTTAAATGATGACATGAATAACGCTGGATAAATTCCGCTGAGGATACCCACAAAAAATGGTAGTATCAATAAGCATACTAATAGTTTAGGATCATACAAACTAGTAATGCTTAGCCCCAGATTCGATAAGCCGTTTATAAACGGTATTAGTAACCAGGTAAGTACTAATGCCAGGATCAGTGAAAATGAAGTGATCAGTACCGATTCGCTTAAAAACTGGGTGATTATTTCTTTTCGTTGCGCACCTATCACTTTCCGGATACCAATTTCACGTGCCCTTAATGCCGACCTTGCCGTTGATAGATTCATGTAATTGATACAGGCTATCAGCAGAATAAATAAGGCAATGGCAGAAAATATGTAAACCCGTTTAATATCGCCATTGGTCTCGATCTCGGCATCCAGGTGTGAGTGCAGATGTATATCCAATAGCTTTTGGATATGTAGTTTGCTATTTTTCGACTCTTGGTAATTACCAGGCTGCCCGGGAAAATGTACATATTTATCTAAAAAGGCAGGGAATAATGATTCCATACGCTCCACATTGTAATTTGGTGGTAAAAGCATATAGGTGTAAAAATCATTGTTGCCCCAATTGGTGTGTAATTGTTTATCACCATATAGGGTACTATCTTTTAAGGTAATAAAAGATAAAAGCATTTCAGGATGTAAGTGCGAGTTTGCCGGAAACGGTTTATAAATGCCCGTTACTTTAAAATTAAACTGGTTATCCAGCCTGATCTCCTTATTTATAGGATCCTCGTCGCCAAAATACTTATGGGCCATGTCTTCTGTCATCATTACCGTAAAAGGATCAGAAAGAGCAGTAGTCGGATCACCCTTAATTGTTTTTACGGTAAATACATTGACAAAATTTTCATCAGCGAAATAAGAACCTTGTTCATTAAGTAACTTATCCTTATAACGCATGCTAACGGTACCATTTCCCCGCAGCTGGGTTACCTTTTTAATATCAGAAAATTCATTTTTTAATAACGGTCCAAATGGCGGTGCTATTGATCCCAGGATAAGTGTTTGGGCTCCGTCTGTGGTGTTAAAGCTCCTGGTTACCCGGTAAACATTATCAGCATTGGTGTTAAACCTATCATAGCTCAGTTCATTTATGATATATATCAGGATAAGCATACAGCACGTTAAGCCAATGGTTAAACCAAAAATATTGATGAACGAGATAAATTTATGTCTTGTGATATTGCGTATAGCGCTCCGTAGATAATTCTTTAACATGCCTGTAAATATTAAATTCTAAAACCTGATATCCCCATCCTAACTACTTCTAAATATTGAAGGTTAAAATACGTACCAATTATATAAAACACTAACAAACAGATAATTATATACAAATTAATATTTAAACTGTTCGCAGACGTAACAGTTGGTGTCCGGTTATGATACAGTAAAAAACAAAGAAGCCTGTCAGAAATTAATCCGACAGGCTTTTTATATGATTAATAGTTAATTAGTTCACATTCAGATTGACACGGCCATTTCCCCTCACTTCAACCAACGAACCACCGCCATTCAATTTGCCTTTTACTCTTTCTTTTTCTTTAGTCCCATCAAAATTTCCTGTAAAATTGGTTTCTACCTTTTCACCCCGGAGATCCAGATCAACGCCCTGTTTCGATGGCAGATCCAGGTCGATATGTCCGGAGCTTACATCTATCTTAACATACTTACCTACGCTGTTAAACTGCGCGTGAAAACTCCCAGAGCTGGTTGATGCATCAAGAGCGCATGATAATTGGGTCAAGTTAATACTACCGCCGCTTGTACTGGTTATCAGTTCACCATTAATGCTGTTGCCATGAATACTGCCACCGCTTGTAGTAGCATCGATATTGCCTTGCAGCCCTTCCAGTTGTAATGAACCTCCGGATGTTTCCAACCTGATGTGTCCGATGCAATTAGCCGCGCTGATACTTCCGCCACTGGTCTGCAAATCAATATCCTGACCTGAATTACTAACGTGGATACTGCCACCTGATGTTCTGCCATGTATAGTACCGGTTAACCTGTCCATATGCAGGCTTCCTCCGCTGGTTTCAAAGGTTTGTTTACCGGTTAAATTATCCAAGCTAATACTGCCTCCGCTGGTATTCAGATCAGTAGTTACCTGTTTAGGCACAAAAACTCTGAATGATATGTTCAGGGAGTTATTCCAATTAAAGAAACCTTTACTTTTAGCTTTTGCTATAGCTTGTACTTCGCCATTATTAACAGTTACCTCCAGTGTGTAATTCTCCAAACGCCTTTTTATTTCATCGTTCGAGATATTATTGTTACCATTATTACCGCTGATATAAACCTCAACCCGTGGCTCCCCGCCACCCGCACCGGTAACACCAATACTACCGCCTGATGTTTTGACCAAAACCGAGCTGATAGCAGATCCTGTTAACGATTTGGTCATATAGGGAGCCTGCCCGTTACGCTGAGCAAAGGCTACAAGGCTTTGACCGGCGACAAATAACAACAGTAAATATTTTTTCATGATTTTTTGTTTAATTCAATCTATAAGACCCACTTCAATAGATCTTGGTTGCATTGTATTAAAAATATATTTGGATCCGACTGTAATACAATTCAAAATCTGTTTACCCCTATTCGCTTCTTAAACTTTTTACCGGGTTGGCCAAAGCAGCTTTTAAAGATTTAAAACTGATAGTGAACAGCGCGATCAAAAAGGTTAAAACCGCGGCTAAAACAAATATCCACCAGTGTAATGTAGTACGGTAAGCAAAATTTTGCAACCATTTATTCATACAGTAATACCCAATTGGCATGGCGATAACCGTAGCCAGCAAAACAGGTTTTAGCAGATCTTTTGATAACAGCAGCAAAATATTCTGCACGGATGAGCCAAGTACTTTGCGTACACCTATTTCCCTGGTGCGTTTGGCCGCAGTAAATGAAGCTAAACCAAATAAACCCAAACAGGCAATAAATATGGCCAGACCAGAAAATATGCTCAGCATAGTTTGTTGCCTGATATCATTTTTATAAGTGGTATTAAATTGCTGATCCAGGAAACTGTACTCAAAAGGATAAACCGGCGCTACCTTGGTATATATTTTTTTAATGTTAGCGAGTGCTGCCGGTATATTACCCGTCTTTAACTTGATCACCACCACCCTGCGGTCATCGTTTGGCGCGATCACCAGAGCATCCATGTTTTCTTTAAGCGATAGAAAATTAAAATCTTCTACCACACCCACGATGGTACGTGGCTTATCATCGCGCCCGTTATTTTTTATCCATTTACCCAAAGCTTGCTGTGGTGTGTAACCCAATTCTTTGGCTGCTGTGCGGTTAATCAGCGCCGCGTTAGTGGTATCGGTAGCAAATTGAGCAGAAAAATCTCTTCCGGCTATGATTTTTAAGCCTAATGTTTTTACATATTCAAAATCAGCAAATTCAGTTCTTGATCTAAACACGTCATGCTGTCCTTCGGCCGTAAATGTATGGGTATCAAAAAAACCTCCTGGTTGCCCCGACATGAGAGATACAGATGATACAACACCAGAATTTTGAAGCTCGTCTTTAAACTGGCGCCGGTGATCGTAAATATCATTGTTATCTATGCTTACAATTACGGTTTGTTCTTTATCATACCCCAGCGACTTACTTTTGATATAATGCATCTGGTTCATGATAACAATAGTACCGATGATCAGTAATACAGAGATACTGAATTGCAATACCACTAAGGATTGCCTGAACAAGGTACCACCTTTGCCCAACCTTAATTTCCCCTTTAATGCCTGAATAGGCGAAAACGCGGAAAGGAAAAATGCAGGGTAACTGCCTGCTAAAAAACCAACAACTAATATTACCCCCAGCAGGAATAGATAGATAGGTGGTTGATTCCAGGAAACGGATAGTTTGTAACCCAATAAGTGATTATACCATGGCATCAGCATTAATAAAAGGCCAATGGAAATGGCACATGAAATTAATGCTAGTAAAATTGATTCGCCAATGAATTGTATAATTAAATGGTTGCGTAAAGCGCCCATTACTTTTCGCATACCAACCTCTTTTGACCGTTCAACCGCCCGTATGGTTGATAGGTTCATGAAATTAATACACGCAATGAGCATGATAAGTACGGCAATGGATATAAAAATGAAAACCACTGTTTTATTACCATGCTTCACATTATCAAATGATGAGGCATCTTCAAAATAAATATCTTTCAAAGGAGTAAGTTTCAAGTCAAACTTAGCGCCAAAACGTTGCATATCCTTGCTCATGTACTTATCCATAAACTGGGTGAAACGGCTTTCGAGCGCGGTTTTTGTACTGTGCTCGTTCATCAAAATGTAAACAAACAAGCCATTATTAATCCAGATATTAAAGCCTGCATCTTTGGTATAATTGGCTATCGGAAAAACAACATCAAAATCAAGGTGCGAGTTTGAAGGCACGTCTTTTGCAATACCGGTAACTTTTAGTTGAAGGTTTTTATCTACCTGAATCACCTTGCCCATAGCACCCTCCGTGCTGCCAAAATATTTTTTGGCGGTTGTTTCCGTAAGTACTACACTATTAGGATTTATCAGCGCGGTAGCAGCATCACCCTTGATAAGTGGAAATGAGAATAGTTTAAAAAAACCTGGATCCGTAGCATATACTTTTTGTTCGTTAAATGCTTTTTCGCCGAATGAAACCAAGTTATTTTGTGGTCTTACACGTACAGCCATTTTGATATCCTGAGGATAATCATTGATCAAGGCCGGGGCATACGGTCCGGAAAGATAAGCGGTACGGGGTTTTGCCGGATCGAACCCACGCATCACCCTGTAAATATTTTTGCCCTGTTTATGAAAACTATCCACACTAAATTCATTGGTGATATACAGGAATATCATCAGGCAAACGGTAATGCCCATGGTTAGTCCCAAGATATGGATAAGCGAAAACGCCTTATTCTTATAAAGATTTCGCCAGGCTATTTTGATGTAGTTTTTTAACATGATACTTTAAATTATAAGAGCCAAACCCTAAACTATTTATCCTTTTGCCCGCCCCTTTACTCGTTCTTTAAACTTTTTATTGGGTTGGTAAGTGCGGCTTTTATAGATTGAAAACTAACCGTTGCCAAAGCAATGATCATGGTTAACAAACCTGCTGCTATAAATACCCAAATCTGAATATGGATACGGTACGTATAGTTTTGCAACCAAACATGCATGCCATACCAGGCTATTGGCGACGCGATCAAAAACGATATAAGCACCAGCATTAAAAAATCTTTGGATAATAAAGTGGTCAGGTTAGAAACCGATGCACCCAATACTTTGCGTACGCTGATCTCCTTTTGACGATTTTGAGCCATATAAGCCGCTAAGCCAAACAAACCCAGGCATGATATAAATATGGTTAAGCCGGCAAACAAGCTTGCCAGTGTGCTGGTACGCTTTTCATCATTAAATTTCCGGGCATACTCATCATCAGCAAAATGGTACTCATACGGATATTCCGAATTATACTTTTTAAATACCCCCTCGGCCCGTTTCAGGTTCTCAGCAGTAGTGTTAGCCGGGTTCAATTTATAGTGCACTACATTAAACCATGATTTTGGGCCCTGTACAATCATCGGGCGAACAGGTTCATAGGGTGATTCAATGATAAAATCCTTAATCACACCTATAACATGCCAGGCACGACTATCCCCATTTTTGATGATCTGTCCTATCGGATTCT
>Ga0207671_10001735_pt1 | contig 24554 bp, 28 predicted proteins | sample KBSC24metaG_FD_184352 | JGI IMG/M metagenome (GOLD analysis project Ga0207671, IMG submission 184352) | Corn rhizosphere microbial communities from Kellogg Biological Station, Michigan, USA - KBS C2-4 metaG (SPAdes) (version 2) | ecosystem: Host-associated > Plants > Roots > Rhizosphere > Soil... | reverse complement strand
CCCGCCGCCGACCAGCAGGATGGCGCCGACCGCCATGACGATGACCTTCATCTTGCCGCCCTTCTTCTTGGGCGCGGGGGCTGCGGCGTCACTCATCGTTCGAATCCCGTATCATGCATACATGCCGCCGGCGGGGGCGCCGCTCGCGACGGTGTCGTCCGTCTCGGCGGGCGCGGCCGGCTGGCCATCGGCAGTCTGGTTAATCGCAAATGGTTGAGAACGCGTTTGCGATTGGCCGTTGCGGCCGTCCTCGCCGTTCGCCTGCGACGAAAAGCCCGCCTGGCCGCGCGGATCGTGGCGCTGCTCGGGCTGGTTGCCGCTGCCCGGCTGGCGCGAATCGGTGGCGACGTCGACCTGCGCGCTGGCGATGTGGAGGCCCTGCGCGCGCGCCTCGGCGACCAGTTGCGGCTTCGCATCGGCGAGCGCCGAGCGCGCGCTCTCGCTGCTGGCGGTGAGGGTGACGGCGGCGCCCTCCAGCCCGCGCGCGATCTCGACCTGCACGGCACCGAGATGGGTGGGCGCGGCCTGGAAGCGGAGCGTCGAGGACGAATCGCCGGTGGTCGCGATGTCGCGGGCGAGGCCGTCGAGCCACGCCCCCTGCTTCGCCATGTCGAGCGCGCGGTCGGCGCCGCCGGCGGCCAGCTGCTGGCCGGCGCCGGGCTCGGCGACAGTGGCGCTGTCGGGCGTGGCCTGCGCCTTCGGGTCGGTGCCGAGGGTCAAGGCCGTGGCGGAGGCATCGATCGCGGCGGCCGTGTCGGCGGCCGCATCGGCGCGCGCGCTCTTCTTCGCGGGCGCCGCCGGCTTGGCCTCGGCCTGCCCGCTCGCCGGCACGACACGCGCCGCCAGCAGGGAGGCTGTGGCGGGCATCGGCTCGGCGGACGCGGCCGGCTCGGCCTGCGCGGCGGGCGGCTCGGGGAGCGGAGCCGCCCTCGCGGCATCGGCCGAGGCCTGCTGGGCCGAGGCGAGCTGCTTCAGGGCATCGAGCACCGGCGCCAGGTGCGCCGCATCGACCGGCGTCTCGCCGGTATCGACGGCTGTCGGGTCCGCATCGTCGGGCTGGCCGGCGGATTTGCCCGCCGAGGCCGTCACGGTGCTTGGGGGGCCATCCTTGCCGTCGCCCGTCCTGCCGCCGGACGCCTTGGAGCCCCGATCGTGCGTCGCCGCCGCGGCATGCGCCACGGGGACCGGATTGGCCGTCGCCGATGCCGGGTCGTCGCGCGGATCGTCCCGGTCGTCCTTGCGATCCTTGTCCTTCGCCTCGGCGCGCGGCGCCTTGTCGGCCGGCGGTTCGGCCGCCTTCTGCGCCGCGTCGGAGAAGGTCGACACGAAGGCATGCCCCTTGTCGGACGCCGCGTGCGGCGACGCGGCGTCGGTGGCGGGCGCCGTCGGCGCGGCGAAGGAAATGGCGGCCATCATCATGCCTCACCCAGGAAACGGGAGGATTTCGTGCGGGCATTGGCGCCGGCGCGCTTTTCGATCAGCGTATCCTCGTCATGCTGGGCGCGCTCGACGAGGCGCTCGGCGCTCTCCTGCCGGATGCGCGCGGCGATCCGCTCGGCCGCCTTGTTCTCGACGACGGAGCGGGCGCCGGCGATGGCATCGGCCAGCCCGAAGCGGGCGAGATCGAGCCGGTGGGCCAGCTCGCCCCGCGCCGCCAGCGTCTCGGCGGAGGTCGCCCCCACGCCGCTGGTGAGCTGGAGCCGCAGGTCGAGCACGCGCGCGGCGCTCTGCTCCAGCGAGCCCAATTGCGCCTCGGCGGCGGCGGCGGCGGCGGCGGCCTGCATATGCTCGACGCGGCGGACGCGCGCGATGCGCTCGCGCCGCTTGACGACGTTGGTCATGCCCCGAACCTCTCGATCAGCTCAGCCGAGGCGAGCGGCAGCTCGAAGCGTTCCTTGGGCTTCTGCTTGAGGAAGGCCAGGATCTCCTGGCGGCGGGCGATCGCCTCGTCGATCGTGGCGTCGGAGCCCGCCTTGTAGGCGCCCATCAGGATGAGATCCCGATTCTCCTCGTAGACCGACCAGAGCCGGCGAAAGGCGGAGGCGGCGGCGCCATGCTCGTCGTCGACGATGTCGGCCATCACGCGGCTGAGCGAGCGGCCCACGTCGATCGCCGGGAACACGCCCTGCTCGGACAGCGAGCGCGACAGGATGATGTGCCCGTCGACGATCGCGCGCGCGGTGTCGACGATGGGATCGTCGCCATCGTCGCCATCAGCCAGCACGGTGTAGAGCGCGGTGATCGAGCCGCCGCTGTTGGCATCGGCGCCGGCCCGCTCGATCAGGCGCGGTATCATGCCGAGCGCCGACGGCGGATAGCCCTTCATCGTCGGCGGCTCGCCGAGCGACAGGCCGAGCTCGCGCTGGGCATGGGCGCAGCGGGTGAGCGAATCGATCAGCAGCAGCACGCGCTTGCCCTGCGCGCGGAAATATTCGGCGATGGCGGTGGCGCGCATCGCCGCGCGGATGCGCAGCACCGGCGGGTGATCGGCGGGCACCGCCACCACCACCGATTTCTCGCGCACGCCCGGCACCAGCTTGGTGGCGAGGAAGTCCGCGACCTCGCGCGAGCGCTCGCCGATCAGGCCGACGACGATCACGTCGGCATCGGCGCCCTGGATCATCTGGCCCATCAGCACCGACTTGCCGACGCCCGAGCCCGCGCAGATCGCGATGCGCTGGCCGACGCCGGCGGTGAGCAACGCGTTGATCGCGCGCACGCCCATGTCGAAACATTCGGTCACGCGCGCCCGGTCCAGCGGATTGGCGGGCTTGCCGGCGAGCGGCCAGGTGGCCGACGCGCCGACCGGGCCCATGCCGTCGAGCGGATGGCCGGTGGCATCGATCACGCGGCCGAGCAGCTCATAGCCGACCTCGGCGACGCCGCCCTTGGCATCGGGCTCGACGCGACCGCCGTTGGAGTGCGGCGCCTCGCCGTCGAGCGCCATCATCAGCGAGCGCTCGCCCTTGAAGCCGACGATCTCGGCACGGGTGGCATGGCCGTCGGCATCGATCACGCGCACCGAGGCGCCGACCGGCAGCGACAGGCCCGTCGCCTCCAGCATCTGCCCGTCATAGGCGACCAGCTTGCCGATCCGGCGCGGGCCGGCATCGGGGATGCTGAGGCTGTTGAGCAGGTCCGCGGCGCGGTCTTCGACCAGGCTCATCGCGCGGCGGCGATCCGGTCGAGCGCCGAACGCAGCCGCTCCAGGCGCAGGCCGGGGCCGTCCTCGATCGCGCCGCCGGCCGTCTCCAGCCGCAGCTCGCCGGGCTGGAGCATCGGGTCGCCCTCGGCATGGACGGGCAGTTCGGCGCCGTCGAGACGGGCGAGATCGTCCGGGTTGAGCTTGAGCAAGGCCGGCCGGGTCTCGTCGCCGATCAAAGCGGCGGCGGCCTGGGCGCGGTCCATCAGCGTCTCGCGGCAGACCTCGACCTCGCCGACCACCTGGTGCAGCAGCCGCTCGACGGTGGCGGCGATCATCACGCCGAGGCCCAGCGTCGGCTCGGCCTTGAGGCTTTCGAGGTTGGAGGCGAGCACGCGCAGCGCGACGCGCTCCTCATTGGCCTCGCGGCGGCCCGCCTCGATGCCGGCGGCGAAGCCATGCGCCATGGCCTCGGCCCGGATCGCCTCGATGTCGACCGGCGGCTCGGCCACGATCTCCTCCGGCATCTCGAACTCGTCCTGCGGGGTCTCGAACGCCTCGCGCAGCGCCTGCCCCCATGCCACGAAGGGCGCCGGGCCGGCCGCGTTCGGCTTGGTCCAGACCGAGCAGCGCTCGGCATTCGCGAAAGCCGGATTAGACATAGTCCTCGCCCTTGCCCCCCAGGCTGATCGTGCCGGCCTCGGCCAGCTTGCGCGCGATCGCCAGCACCTGCTTCTGCGCCTCCTGCACCTCGGCGAGGCGCATCGGCCCGCGCTCGGCCATCTCGTCCTGGATGGACTGGGCGGCGCGGCTCGACATGCAGCCGAACATCTTGTTGCGGAGCGTCGGGTCGCAACCCTTGAGCGCGACGATGAGGATGTCGTTCTCCACCCCGCGCAGCAGCGCGCCGAGATCCTTCTCGGACAGGCTGTTGAGGTTGTCGAACACGAACATCTCGTCCTCGATCGTGCGGGCCAGCATCTTGTCGAGCTTGGCGAGCTGGCGGATGACGCGCTGCTCGGTGGCGGTGCGCGTCGAATTGATGATCTGCGCCGCCTCGTTGGCGCCGCCGCGCTTGGGCGCCGAGCCCGACGAGCCCGCCTTGTTGACCTGGCGGAGCAGCAGCCGCTCCAGATCGTCCAGCGCCTCGGAGGAGACGGTGCCCATCGTCGCGACGCGGTAGATCACGTCGGCCTGCACGTCCTCGTCGAGCAGCTGGAGCACGTCCGCGGCGATGCCCGGCTCCAGATGCGCCAGCACGATCGCGGCGATCTGCGGATGCTCGCTCTCGATCAGCAGCGCGATCGTCTTGGCGTCCATCCACTTGAGCGAATCGAGCGAGGAGGAGCGTGTCGGGGGCGTGATGCGGGCGAGCATGTTCTCGGCCCGCTCGGCACCCAGCGCGCGCTCCATCATGGTGCGGATCTGGCCATCCGCCGCGAAGCCGATCGTGGTGCGCTCGCGGGCGCGGCCGACGAAGGTGTCGAGCACGCCGTCGACCTCGTCCTCGGAGACGTCGGCGACCTCGAACATCGCGGTGCCGAGCTGCTGCACCTCGTCCGGATCGAGCCGGCTCAGCACCTGGGCGGCCTCGTCCTCGGCCAGCAGCATGAGGAGGATGGCGGCGGCGCTGGAGCCGGCGGGGCCGGCGATGGCGGCGGGATTGGCGGGGGCGATCTCAGGCATTGGCGGCTTCCGGCTTGGGCATGTCGGCGCGGATCAGGTCGCGGACCACGAGGGCGGCGCGATCGGGATCCTGGCGCACGAAGCTGCGGATCAGCTCGGCGCGGGCGGCGTAGCCGGGGGCCGCCTCGATCATGTCGAGGGTGATCGGCTGGTTGGCGTTGACCGCCGCCTCCGCCTGCTGGTGGCTGATCTGCGCGGCGATCTCCTTGCCGACGGCGGCGCGCTCCCGCGCCTTGTTCTCGATCTTCTGCTCGGCGACCTGGGCGCGGCGCTTGAGCAGCGGGCGGCCGATGCCGAAGACGATGATCGCGGCGACGGCGAGCGCGGTGAGGTTGCGGCCGACCAGCGAGACCCAGCTCGCCTCGTACCACTTCGGGCCGGCCGAGGCGGCGTCGGGGGCGAATTGCTGCTGCGAGACCGAGACGATGTCGCCGCGCCGCTGGTCGAAGCCGACCGCGCCCTTCACCAGGTCCTGAATCTGCTGGACCTGCTTGGCGTCGAGCGGCTTGCCGCCCGCCGGCTGGCGCAGCGCCACGGCGATGGTCATGCGGCGCACGGTGCCGACCGGATTGCGGGTGACGGACACCTGGTGGCCGAGCTGGTAGCTGCGGTTGTAGCTCTCGTTGGTCTTGCTCTGCGCGGTGGCGGAGGCCTGGCCCGGCTGGGTGCCGGGGGCCTGCGGGCCATTCGCGGCCGGCTTGCCGTCCGGCGTGCCGGCGGGCTTGGCCGGCGCCGGCGCGGTGTTCGAGATCGCGCCGGGGATGCCCTGCGCGGGCTGGTCGGCGCCGCTCGGATCGTTGGTCCAGCTGCCCTGCTCGGTCGCCACCATCGCGCCGTCCTTGGGATAGGTCTCGGTGGTGGACGCGGTGTCGGTGAAGTCGAGATCGGCATGGACCTCGGCCGTGTAGTTGCCGTCGCCCAGGATCGGGGTCAGCAAGGCGGCCAGCGACTGGCGGGTGCGATCCTCGACCTTCTGCTGGAGCGCGACCTGCTTGTCGGTGGCGTCCTGATTGTCGCTGTTCTGCGCCGAGAGCAGGTGCCCGGCCTGATCGACCACCGAGACGTCGTCCGGCGACAGGCCGGCGACCGAGGAGGCGACGAGGTGGACGATCGCCTGCACCTGGCTGTCCGACAGGGCGCGGCCGGCGCGCAGCGTGAGCATCACCGAGGCCTGGGCCTTGTCGTTGTCGCGCAGGAACACGCTCGGCTGGCTGCCGGCGATGTGGACCTTGGCGGCGGCGACGGCGTCGATCGCCTCGATGGTGCGGGCGAGATCCATCTCCTGCGCCTGCTGGAGGCGGGCCCCCTCGACGGCGCGGCTGGCGCCCATCGGCAGGCTGGAGATGAGCTGGTCGCCATCGGGCGCCGCCTTCGGCAGGCCCTGCTGGGCGAGCAGCATCTTCGCCTTGTAATAGCTGTCCTCCGGCACGGTCAGCGCGCCGGTGCTGTTGTCGATCGTGTACTTGATGCCGGCGGTGTCGAGCGCCTGCACGACCGTCGCCTTGTCGCCGTCGTCGAGGCCGGTGAACAGGTTGCGCTGCGGGCCGGCGTGGAGCACGGCCCAGGCGAGCGCGGCGGCGACGAGCACGCCGAGCAGCCCGATCATCGGCAGCGACTTGGCGACCGCCGGCTGGCGCAGGAAATCGCTCGCCTTCCCGAAGGCGCCCGACTTGGCGAGGCCCGCGAGCGGCGCCGGAAGGCCGGTGCCGGTGGAGGGAATGAGAGAGTTGGGGGTGGCTGCGATCTCGCTCATATTACACCGACATGCTCATGATGTCCTTGTAGGCGGACAGGAGTTTGTTGCGGACTTGCAGGGTGGCCTGGAAGCCGACGGAGGCCTTCTCGCGGGCGAGCATCACCGACGCGATGTCGGTGGTCTCGCCGCGCTCGTAGGCGACGGAGAGGTCCTCGGCCTTGGACTGGGCGCTGTTGACCTGATCCAGCACGCCCTTCAGCGTCGCGCCGAAATCGGTGCCGGTGGTGGCCTGGGTGCCCGTGGCGGGCGCCGTCTTGGCGAAGTCGGCGATCGACTGCGGGCCGGACGCGGCGGCCTTCTGCAGCGCCGAATTCTGCTGGAGGATCTGGTTCCTCAGCGCCATCAGGTTGGAGGCGGTGATCGTGGTCATGCTCGCCTAATCCCTCAAGCCGCCTTGAGCCCGCGCATCTCGGCGAGCCGATAGCGCAGGGTCCGTTCGGAAATGCCGAGCCGGGCGGCGGCGAGCAGGCGCTTGCCGCCGGTCTCCTCCAGCGCGGCGCGGATCGCCTCCAGCTCGGATGCGCGGGCGACCTCGGAGAGGTTGCCGGCGACCGGGGCGACCGGCGCGACGACGGAAAGCTGGGGAACGGCCTGCGCCATCACCTCGATGGCGAGGTCGTCGGCCTCGATGCGATCGCCCATGCGCAGCAGCAGCGCGCGCTGGATCACGTTGTCGAGCTCGCGGACATTGCCCGGCCACTCGTGCGCCATCAGCCGGTCCAGCGCGTTGGCGGTCGGCCAGGCGACGGTCTCGCCGTCGCGGGTGTGGCGCAGGATGAGCGCGGCGGTGATCGCGCGGATATCGAGGCGGCGCGCCTTCAGCGGCTTCAGCGCGAGCGGCATGACGTTGAGGCGCCAGTAGAGATCGGCACGGAAGCGGCCTTCCTGCACCTCGATCGCCAGCTCGCGGTTGGCCGCGGCGATGATCCGGACATCGACCTTCACCGGCTGGGTGGCGCCGACCGGCAGCACCTCGCGCTCCTGCACGGCGCGCAGCAGCTTGGCCTGCAGCGCGATCGGCATCTCGGCGATCTCGTCGAGGAACAGGGTGCCGCCGTCGGCGGCGCGGAACAGGCCCTCGCTGGCCCCCGCCGCACCGGTGAAGGCGCCCTTGGCGTGGCCGAACAGGATCGCTTCCAGCATCGTGTCGGGCAGCGCCGCGCAATTGACCGCGACGAAGGGCTGCGCCGCGCGAGGCGACGAGGCGTGGATGAAGCGGGCGATGCCCTCCTTGCCGGTGCCGGTCTCGCCGAGGACGAGCACGGTGGCGTCCGAGCCGGCGACCTTCTCGGCCAGCTTCAGGTAGATGGCGCTCTCCGGCTCGCCCACCGCGGGGCGCGCCGCGGGGCGGGCCAGCTCGGCGAGCAGCGCGAGGCCGAAGGCCATGTCTTCGAAGCCGAAGCGGATGCGGGCCGGCATGCCCTTCGACGAAAGGATGAGGCTCGGCGCGACATTTTCCCCGGTCTCGATCAGGATATCGCGGACGGTGGCGCTGGAAATCTCGCTGGCGGCCAGGATGCGGACCTCGTCGCGGGCCGGGCGGGCCGCGCCGTCGACCGGGCGCACCACGATCCCGACACCCGCCAACCAGGCGGAAATCGCCGGATTTTCGGCCGCTGCACGGGCACTGATCCCAATCACGTTCATACTGGCTCCCCGCCGGCATCCGCCGACAGGGGCAATCTCGCGGATCACGGCAAACAAATGGTTAACGCGCCCGCGCGCCCTCGCCCGTAAGGCCCGCGCGCGCCCGGCGGAATCCCGCCCGCACGACGCGGAAGCGCGCGTATGGGGGCGCTTGGTGAGCGGCCATGGTTAACGGCGCGGTGATAAAAAAGATGGGCGGGCGGCGCTAAAGGTCCCCCAACCCATGTCGTTACCCGGAACGTAGCCGAGACGGTCGTGAGGACCCCACCGGCTCCATGAGCGGGAAAAGGAATTTCGACATGACTGTTATCGCATCCAACTCTGCCGCCCTGCGCGCCCAGAACGGCTCGCGTATGGCCAACAACGCCCTCCAGACGGCGATGGCTCGCCTGTCCTCGGGCAACCGCATCAACTCGGCCGCCGACGACGCCGCCGGCCTGGCGATCTCGAACTCCATGCAGTCGCAGATCACCGGCATGAACCAGGCGATCAGCAACGCCAACGACGGCATCTCGCTGGCCCAGACCGCCGACGGCGCCCTCAACGAGGTCACCAACAACCTGCAGCGCATCCGCGAGCTGGCCGTCCAGTCCGCTTCGGGCACCTACAGCGACGACGACCGCGCCAACATGCAGGCGGAAGTCACCCAGCTGCAGACGCAGATCGGCGACATCATCAGCGACACCAAGTTCAACGGCACCGCGCTGTTCAGCAAGACCGCCGACACGACCACGACGATCCAGACCGGCTCCGACGTCGGCCAGACCGTCGACGTGAAGGTCGGCAAGCTGGACGCGGTCGCCACCGCGCTGACCCTGAAGGTCGACACGGCGGCCGATGCCAACACGACCCTGGCGGCGACCGGCGGCATCGACGATGCGCTGAAGCAGGTCGACACGGTCCGCGCCGGTCTCGGTGCGTCCGAGAGCCAGCTGAACTCGGTGGTCAACAACCTGACCAACAACGTCACCAACCTGACGGACGCCAAGTCGCGCATCTCCGACGCCGACTTCTCGGCCGAGACCACCAACCTCGCGAAGGCGCAGATCCTGAACCAGGCCGCCACCGCGATGCTCGCCCAGGCGAACCAGTCGCAGCAGGGCGTGCTCAAGCTCCTCCAGTAAGGACCTCGGTTCTTCCTTGAGGCTATGGCCTCCGGCGCAACAGCTCCCCCGCGCCGGAGGCCATTTCTTGTTCTTCGCATGAGGCGCTCCGCCAGGAGCGACAGGTGCATGAGCGACAACAAGCCCTCCCTGCCCGGCTTCCCCGGCGACGATGCCGACGAAGAGCTGGTGTTCGACGATTTCGAGATGGCCGGGACCCCGGAGGTCCCGCCCCTCGATGCCGTCGCGCCGGCTGCCGTCGCGTCCGCCCCCGAAGTCGCGGACGCCCCGCCCGAGCCCCGCCGCGCACCGCGCCGGGGCCGCAAGGCCGTGGAGGCCCCGTCGCCCCCCGAACCCGTCTCCGAGGACGTGCCCGTGCCATCCGAATCTGCCGAGGCCGCCGCACCGGCGGCCGAGGCGGAGGAGCCGGCCGGCGTGACATCCGCGCCTTTCCCGCCGCGGGAAACGCAGCCGGCCGGCTCCAACCCCCACAAGCTGCTGCTGGCGATCGTCTGCCTCGCTCTGTTCACCAGCCTGATCTCGCTGGGCGGGCTGATCGCGGTCAGCCGCACGCTCGCCCGCGCCGGCGTCGCCCGCGAGGAAGCGGTGGCCGAGCGCGACGCGCTGCGCCGCGTGCCCCAGCTCGTCCAGCATCTCGACGATGCCTCGGCGAAGCTGGACGCCGCCGCGGCCAAGCTCGCCGCCGCCTCGCCCAACGGCCCGCCCGCTTCGGTGGCCGACGTGCAGCACCAGCTCGACATGCTCCGCCTCGCGCTCGACCAGCGCCAGCCGGCGGGCGTGTCGTCGCTCAACGACATGACGCGCAGCGGCTTCTCGGAGATCGGGACGCGGCTGGACCGCATCCAGTCGAAGCTGGGCGTCCTGCCGGCGCGGCCGGCGAAAGCGGATCAGGACGACGACGGCAACTGAGCGCCGGCGATCGCGTCGCGCACCTCGCGGCGGATGCCGAGCGCGAAGCCGATCTCGGCCACGACGAACAGCGGCCCGATGATCAGGCCGCGTATGTCGTCGAGGAAAGCCGGCTTGCGGCCCTCATAATAGTGGCCGAGGAACTGGATCGCCCAGCCGAGCGCGAAGGCGCCGATGCCGGTGGCCAGCCAGGTGCCGGTCGGCAGGCCGGCGACGACCAGCCCGGCCCAGGCGCCGAGCGCCAGCAGCACGCTCATCACCGCGCCGAAGCGCAGGTCCAGCCGCAGATAGTAGACGGCCGACACGGCGGAGAGGAGCACCGCCGGGGTCCCGACACCACCGACGACCGGGCGCGACGCCAGCACCTCGACCGCGAAGACGATCAGCGGGATGCCGACCATGTGGGTCAGGATGTTGCGATGGTCGCGGTGATAGGCGGCGTAGTGGGCGAGATTCCGTTCGAGCGGCGCCATGGCTTCCCTCCGGCAGCGAAACGCTGGCGGGGATGATACGCCCTGTCGGGCGGGCCGACAAATCGCTCCTGAAATCATCCCCCCGAGGGGGAGGGGGACCACCCGCAGGGTGGTGGAGGGGTAGCAACGCTTGGGGCAGGCGCCGCGCCCGCCTCCACCCCTCCACCGCTCGCTGCGCGAGCGGTCCCCCTCCCCTTGCAGGGGAGGATTTAAGCGCTCACCGCCAGTCGGCGAGCTTGCCGCGCAGCTTGTCGAGCGCCGATTTCTTGATCTGGCAGACGCGCGCCGCGCCGATGTCCAGCACCTGGCCGATCTCCTCCAGGTTCAGCTCCTCGACGAAATAGAGCTGGAGGACCATCGCCTCGCGCTCGGGCAGCTGGGCGATATGCCCGGCCAGCGCCTCGCCGAGCCGGCCGCGGTCGAGCTGCTCGTCGGCGCCCTCCTCGAGGTCGGCGAACCACATCGACTGGTCCGAATAGACCTCGTCGAGCGATTCGTGGCGCACGCTCTCGGCGGCGTCGGCCATCTCGCGGAAGCTGGTGGCGTCGAGGCCCATGGCCTGCGCCATCTCCGCCTCGGAGGCGGCTCGGCCGAGCTTCGCCTCGATCTCGGCGCGGACCTTGGCGATCTCCTTGCGCTTGGCCATGCCCGATCGCGCCTGGGAGGCGTGGCGGCGCAGGTGATCGATCATCGCGCCGCGCACGCGCATGCCCGCATAAGTGGAGAAAGCGTGGCCGCGATCCTCGTAGCCGTTGGCCGCCTCGACCAGGGCCACCATGCCGATCTGCACCAGATCCTCGATGTCGATCGCGTTCGAGACGCGGCCATGGACGTGCCAGGCGATCTTGCGGACCAGCGGCATGTGCGCGCTGACCAGCGACGCCTGGGTCTGGCGCTGCGGCTTGCGGGCGTAGGTCATCATGTTCATCGCGCCATCTCCGGCTCACGATGGGTCACCTGGGGGGCCTGTCCTCCCACCACGGCCACCACCTCGACGGCCTTGCCGTCGGGGATTTCGAGGAAGGACAGCACCGGCGCGTCGGCCAGATGCGGGCGAAGCAGGCGGGCCAGCGCGCGGCGCGCGATCGGCGAGGTGACGATGGCGAAGCGCTTGGCCTCGCCGACCATCGGCGCCACCGCCTCGCCGACGGCCTGGACGATGCGGCCGGCGAGCGCCGGCTCGATCGGATGCGCGGAATTGGGGCCCGAGCGCACCGCCTGGGTGAGCAGGCTCTCCAGCCCCGCGTCGAGCGTGACGACAGGCAGCGGCATCCGCACCGGCACCATGGTCTGCACGATCAGCGCGCCGATGCGGCGGCGGACCTGCTCGACCAGCTGGACGGGATCGCCCTCGTCGCGCGCCGCGTCGGCCATCGCCTCGGCGATGCGGCGGAAATCCTTGAGCGGCACGCCCTCGGACAGCAGCGAGCGGCAGAGCGTGGCGATCTGCGCGAGGCTGAGCGGCGCGGGCGTGATGCCGGCGACCAGCTGCGGCGCCTTCTCCTTGAGCTCGTCGAGCAGCTTCTGCGCCTCGTCCATGCCGAACAGGTCGGAGGCGTGCTGCATGATCAGGTGGTTGAGGTGGGTGGCCAGCACGGTCGACGGATCGACCACGGTATAGCCCGCGATCACCGCCTCGCCGCGCTTGTCCGGGCTGATCCACACCGCATCGAGCCCGAAGGTCGGGTCCTTGGCGGGGCGGCCCTGCACGGTCGCGGCGAGATCGCCCGAATCGAGCGCCAGCAGATCGTTGGGGAAGCATTCGTCCTCGCCCACCACGACGCCGCCGACGGTGATGCGATAGGCGTTGGGCGCCAGGTTCATGTCGTCGCGCACGCGCACCAGCGGCACCACGAAACCCAGCTCCTTGGAGAGCTGGCGGCGGATGCCGGTGATCCGCGCCATCAGCGGCGCGCCCTTGCGCTCGTCGACCAGGGAGACGAGGCCGTAGCCGACCTCGAGCCCGAGCGGCGCGTCGTTGGAGACTTCGTTCCAGCCGATCGAGGCCGGGTTGGCGGGCGTCGCGGCGGGCGCCTTGGCGGCGACCTCGGCCTCGGCCTTCTTGAGCTGGTCGGCATTGCGCAGCTTCCAGGCGATATAGCCGGAGATGGCGGCGGCCGGCAGGATCACGACATGCGGCATGCCGGGCAGCAGGCCGAGGATCGTCAGGATGCCGGCGACCGGGGTCCACGCCTTGGCCGAGCCGAACTGGGTGGTGATCTGCCCGCCGAGATCGAGCGGCGAATTGACGCGGGTGACCACCGAGGCCGCCGCGATCGACAGCAGCAGCGCGGGGATTTGCGCGACCAGCGCGTCGCCGATGGCGAGCTGGACGTAATTCTTGGCGGCATCGCCGATCGCCATCTTGTGGCTGACCACGCCGAGGATCAGGCCGCCGAGGATGTTGACGACGAGCACCAGCACGCCGGCGACGGCATCGCCCTTCACGAACTTGGACGAACCGTCCATCGAGCCGTAGAAATCGGCCTCGGTGGCGACCTCCTGGCGGCGCAGCTTGGCCTGGTCCGGAGTCAGCAGGCCGGCGTTGAGATCGGCGTCGATCGCCATCTGCTTGCCGGGCATGGCATCGAGGGTGAAGCGCGCCGACACTTCGGAGACGCGGCCGGCGCCCTTGGTGATCACCACCAGGTTGATGATCATGATGATCGCGAAAACGAAGATGCCGACGGCGTAGTTGCCGCCGATCAGGAAGCTGCCGAACGCCTCGATGACGTGGCCGGCCGCCGCCTCGCCCTCATGGCCGTGCACCAGCACGACGCGCGTCGAGGCGACGTTGAGCGCGAGGCGCAGCAGGGTCGCGAACAGCAGGACGGTCGGGAAAGCGGAGAAATCGAGCGGCTTGGCGGCGTTCAGCGCCACCATCAGCACCGCGAGGCTGATGACGATGTTGGTGATGAAGCCGATGTCCAGCATGAAGGCCGGCATCGGCACGACCATCAGCGCGACGAGCATCAGGGCGGCGAAGGGCAGGATCGCACCCTTGCCGGCATCCATCCACACGCGCTTGTTGAGGGCAGCGGTCGCCATCTGTCGTCAGACTCCGAGGGAAGCGAGCATGAGGTAGGCCAGCCGCGCGGTCTGCGGGCTGGGGGCCATCGCCGTGGCGGCGGTGAGCTGGGTCGCGTCAGCGGTGGCGACGGTGGTGCCGTCCCCCGGATTGCCCGACACGCCGTTGAGCGCGGCGAGCTGCATCCGCGCGATGTCGGCGGCGGTGTCGGTCGGCCGGTCGGCGGAGGCCATCCGCACCGAGGCCGCACCGGCATCCGGCGTCGACTGCTGGAAGCGCGCGGCGAAGCGCTGATAGACCTGCTCCAGCGAGCGGGCATTGCCGGACTTGTCCCAGAACACCCACTTGTTCGCGCGCGCCGCGGCCGGCATCACCGCGGCGGCGGGCGTGTCCGGGTTGGAATCCAGCGCCTTCAGGAAGCGCGCGGCGCCGGCCGGCCCGAGGAAATGGGCCATGTAGAGATCGGTCGGGTTGGTGTCGCGGCCGAGCTTCGACTTCAGATAATCCTGATTGTCCGAAGCATATTCGCCAGCCATCGCCGCCGAGGTCTCGGGCGACTGGCGCAGCGCCAGGATTTCCTGCCGGGTCGCCGCGTCCGACACGACATAATGGCCGCTGGCGCTGCGCGAGATCGCATTGGCCGCCCAGGTCAGGCCATGCTCGGCGCCATGCTGCTTGAGCGTGGCGAGCCAGGTCTGCTCGGTGAACTGGTAGAGGCCCGACGCGCTGGAGGTGGAGGCGTGGGCGTTGGGGTTCAGGCCGCTCTCGATGCGGGCCTGGTGGTAGAGATAGTGGAAGTCGACGCCGGTCGAGGCCGAGGCGGAGGCGATCGCGTTCTGCACGCGGCCGCCGGTGGACGACGTGCCGTCCAGCGCGCCGCCCAGCGCGTTGTTGCCCCGGATGATCGTCAGCGTCATCGCTCAGCGCCTCAATAGGCCATCCGGCCGGTGCGGCCGTAGGTCTGGGTCGCCTTGCCCTTGCCGGTCGCGGCGGCGAGGCGGGCGAGGCGGCGCTGGGTCATGTCGGCGAGCACGTTGACGCGGACGCGCGCGGCATCGGTCAGCGCCATCGCCTCCTGGGCGAGCGCCTTGGCATCATTGGTGACGAAGCGCGGCTTCAGCGCGGTGATGCGCAGCAGCGCGTCGCCGACCGAGGCCGTGGCGCGGGCGATGCCCTCCACGTCGTCGCCGTCGAGCGCGGCGATCAGCGCCTTCTGCTCGGCGATCAGGGCTTCCAGCGGAGCGGTGGTCATGAGGCCATCCCGATGTCGGAGTTGATCATGGCTGTGGCGATCGCCTGCGGATCGGCCTTGTAGGTGCCGGCCTTGATGGCGGCCTTGAGCGCGGAGACGCGATCGGTCTCGATCGGCGCGCCCTCGGCGGCCATCTGCGCGACGGTGTTGGAGATGGAGGCACGATCCTCGGCCGCCGCGCCGGGGCGGGCGAGCTTCTGCGCGCCCTCGCCGCGCTGGGCGGCGCCGGTGCCGATCGAGGCGATCGAACCGCTGGTGCCGGTGACGGAGCTGATCATCGCCACTCCCCTCAGAAAGCCGAGGCGCGGACGCGGCCGCTGTCTTCGACCATGCCGATCACGATCTGGCCCCGGTCGTCGGGCTTCACGCGGATGCGGCCGCCGAGGCGCCCGTCTTCCTGCGCGACAGCGGCGGTGCTGACGGTGAAGCCGCCATTGCCGGCGACGAGCTGGACGGGATCGCCGCGCTTGATCAACGGCGGCGTGGCGGGCTGGGCGGGCTGGTAGACGGCGCGCGCGGTGTTGCCGACGGCGGTCTCATTGGCGACGGCCTGCGCGTTCTGCGACTTCACCAGCGGCACGCGGATGCGCCAGCCGAGCGATTCGCAGCGCAGCGCCACGGCGCCGAGCGCGGGGGGATCGATGGTGACGGTCTGCGGGCAGGGCTGCAGCTTCAGCCGGCGATCGAGATGCGTCACCGGGCCGCCGGGCTGGCCGATATCGGCATCCAGCGCGCCGATCACCCGGCCTTCCAGCTTGGCGAGATCCTCGAAGCCGGCCGCGTCGGTCGCGGCGCAGGCCGGCGTCCCCGCCATCAGCAGGATGAGGGCAAGTCCCGTGCGTGTCATGAGCGATGTTCCCGTCATACGGGCGCTCATAAGCAACGGATGTGCCAAAGATTTGGTTAACGCGCATTCACTCTAAAATTAAAGCTCACTCGCTTTTGGTCGTAACCGTGACCCGCACATGCTGGCCGGCCCGCTTCGCGGCGGGGCCGGTGCCGTCGATCGAGAGGTCGACCCTGCCCGCATCCAGCCCGCCCTCGCTGATCGCGCGGGAGATGGCGGCGGTGCGGGCGGCGGCGAGCTCCCACGCATCGAAACGGCGCGCGGCGGCGTCGGTGCCGATGCTCTCGACATGAACGATCGCCCCCTGCCCCGCCGCATCCCGGCCGATCGCGCGGAAATGGGCGCGCGCGGGCGGCAGCAGGATCGCCTCGCCCGGCTCGAACAAGGCCTTCGCGGTCTCGTCATAGGTTTTCGGCGCCGCGGCGCCGAACGCGGCGCGCAGGCCGGCATTGAGCGCGGCGGGATCGCCGCGATGCGCCTGGAGCAGCAGCAGGAAGCCGAGCAGCACCAGGCACAGATCGGCGAAGCTCAGCGCCCAGCGCGAGCCGCCGGAGGCTCCTGTCGTGAGGGCCGGCAGCCGCATCAGGCCGCGCGCAGCCGCGCCTCGATCCGCGCGACGCGGGTCTCGATCGGGCCGCCCTGCTCCTCGCGCGCGATCGTGGCGAGGCGCTCCAGCGCGTCCTTCTGCCATAGCAGTTCGGCGCGCGAGAGCCGCTCCAGCCGCGCCGCGATCGGCCCGGCGATGCAATTGGCGACGATCACGCCATAGAGGGTGGTGAGCAGGGCCAGCGCCATGCCGGGGCCGATCTTCGCGGGATCGTCCATCGCCGAGAACATGCGGATCAGGCCGATGACGGTGCCGATCATGCCCATCGCCGGCGCGGCGTCGGCGGCCGAGCGCCAGACGGCGTGGACGGCGGCGTGCCGCTCGGCGCGGGCGGCGAGCTCGGCCTTGCCCCAGATCATGAAGGCCTGCGGATCGGGCGCGTCGGCCAGGCGCGCGGCGGCGCGGGCGAGGAAGCGCTCGACCACGGCGGCGCGCTCGGCGGCGCCGATGCCCGAGCGGGCGGTGCGTTCGGCGATGCGGTTGACGGCGACGCGGGCGGCCTGCGCCTCGGCATCCGCGCGCGTGCGGAAGAGCGGCGCCAGCGAGGCGACGGCCCGGCCGAGATCGGAGCCCGTCGAGCGCACGGCGGCGACCACCGCCGAGCCGCCGAAGACCAGCGTGATCGCCACCGGATCCAGAAAAATCGCGCCGTCCACGCCCGGAAATCCCCCGTCACAGGCCGGCCGGCAAAGCGACCGGCAAAAATTTGCCGCCCACCGGCAAGGGCTTGCCGCCCTCGGCCGATAGTCCCCGAAACCCTGACCTTTCGCTCTCTCGGCCCGATTTGGCACGCTCGTTGCTTGAACGGCTGCGCACCCACCGGGGCCGACCCCTTCGAACCCAAGGACGGCAGCGGCGGGCAAAAGTTTAGGAGCCAGACGGACGAAATTTATGGGCAGCGACGACGCTCTCTTCGGCATCCACGGCACCGCGTTGCAGATCCGCTCGCAGCGCATGTCGATGCTGGCCTCCAACATCGCCAATGCGGCGACGCCGGGCTTCAAGGCCCGCGACATCGACTTCAACAAGGCGCTCGACGCCGCGACCGGCCAGCAGGCCGGCAGCGTCGACGACGCCGTGCAGGGCAATGTCGGCTACCGCGTGCCTGTGGAAAGCTCGCTCAGCGGCAACACCGTCGAGCTGCCGGTCGAGCAGACCCAGTTCGCCGAGAATGCGGTCCAGTACAAGACCACGCTCCAGTTCCTGCAGGGCCGTGTCGACACGGTGATGCAGGCCCTGAAGGGAGACAATACATGAGCAGCCCGCTCTCGGTCTTCGACATCGCCGGCCGCGCGATGTCGGCGCAGATCGTGCGCCTCAACACGGTCGCCTCGAACATGGCCAATGCCGGCACCGTCGCGGGCTCCGAGGCGACCGCCTATCGCGCGCTGAAGCCGGTGTTCCAGCAGGTTTCGGATGCGCCCGGCGTCTCGACCGTGAAAGTCACCCAGGTCGTCCAGTCCAACACCCAGCCGACCAAGCGCCACGACCCCGACAACCCGCTGGCGGACAAGGACGGCAACGTCTGGGATGCCGGCGTCGATAGCGCCGCCGAGCTCGTCGATATGATCGAGACCCAGCGCCAGTACCAGAACAACGTCCAGGTCATGCAGACCGCCAAGCAGCTCACCCTCGACACCCTGAGGATCGAAAAATGACCGTCAACACCGACATCTCCCCCTATCTCCAGAGCCTGTACGGCACGTCCTCGTCCTCCTCGTCGTCCAGCACGGCGACGACGGGCAGCAGCACGATCGACCAGGCCGGCTTCCTCAAGCTGCTCACCGCGCAGATGACCATGCAGGACCCGACCGCGCCCATGGATTCCAACACCATGGTGCAGCAGATGTCCCAGATGTCGGAGGTGCAGGGCATCACCGAAATGAACACGTCGATGAAGGCGATGCTCGCCGAGGCGCAGGGCAACCGCATCGGCGACGCCGCGAGCTGGATCGGCAAGGCCGCGCTCGTCTCCTCCTCCACCGCGCAGCCGCTCACCAACGGCGGCTATGCCGGCGAGATCACACTGCCGTCCGACGCCACCAGCATGAACGTCAGCCTCGTCGATGGCTCGGGCAAGACCGTCTACACCCAGACGCTGAGCAACCAGAAGGCCGGCACGATCGATTTCGCCTGGGACGGCAAGCTTGCGGATGGCACCCAGGCGACCGGCCCGCTCTCGGTCGTCACCTCCGCCGCCGGGTCCTCCGGCGCGATCAACCCCACCGTCTCCACCTGGGCGACCATCACCGGCGTCAATTCGCCGGCCGGCGGCAGCTCGGCGCAGCTCACCACCACGCTGGGCACGATCGCGCCCGCCGACGTCCTCAGCCTGTCCTGATCCCCTCTCCCAGGAGCCCCACGCCATGACCAGCTTCTACACCTCGCTCTCCGGCCTCAACGCGGCCCAGACCGACCTCAACGTCACCGCGAACAACATCGCGAACGTCGGCACCAACGGCTTCAAGTCGTCGAGCGCGCAGTTCGCCGACGTGATCTCCTCCTCGCTCTACCAGTCGGGCGACACGGTGGTCGGCCAGGGCGCCCGCACCAAGAGCATCAGCCAGTCCTTCACCCAGGGCTCCGAGCAGACCACCGGCGCCAGCCTCGACCTGATGATCTCGGGCCAGGGCTTCTTCGTCACCCAGGCGGCGAGCACCGGCGGGCAGCTCAACTACACCCGCACCGGCAGCTTCCAGCTCGATCCCAAGACCAACAATGTCATGGATGCCAGCGGCAACGCGCTGCAGGTGCTGCCGGTCGACCAGCTCGGCAACGTGACCGCCAGCGGGTCCGGCGCGATGAAGACGCTGCACGTGCCCGCCACCAACGGCAACCCGAAGGCGACCACCGAGGTCGACCTGTCCATGACCTTCCCGGCCGATGCGGCGACCCACGCCGACACCGGCTTCAGCAGGAACGATCCGAGCACCTACAACGGCACCAGCTCGACCACCGTCTACGACTCGTCCGGCAACGCCATCCCGGCGACCGTCTATTACGTCCACACCCAGTCGCTCACGACCAATGCCGACGGCACCAAGACGGGCACGTCGCAGTGGGTGGCGCACACCTATGTCGGCGACCAGGAGGTGTTCCCGAACGGCAGCAGCACCGCGCCGACGCTGACCTTCGACACCAACGGCACGCTCACCGCGCCGACCGGCACCGTCGCCTACGGCGCCGTCACGCCGACCGGCGCGTCGGCCCCGATGGCGGTCAGCTTCAACTACGGCACCGCCACGCAGGAAGGCAGCTTCGCGCTGCAGACCGTCACCTCCAGCCAGAACGGCAACACGATCGGCCAGCTGTCCGACCTCACCGTCGGCGACAACGGCCTCGTCACCGCCACCTATTCGGACGGCTCGCAGGTGAAGCTGGGCGCCGTCGCGCTCGCCAACTTCACCAACCCGAGCGGGCTGAAGCAGATGGGCAGCACCAACTGGCAGGCGACCGGCGACAGCGGCACCGCGCAGATCGCGGCGGCCGGCGGCGACACCACCATCGCCCAGGGCGAGCTGGAGATGTCGAACGTCGATCTCTCGGCCCAGCTGGTCAACCTGATCTCGGCGCAGCGCAACTTCCAAGCGAACGCCAAGGCGATCGATACCGACAAGCAGATGGTCGATTCGATCATGCAGGTCATCAACTGATAGCCGCCTGAAGGACGTCGACGATGGACCAGCTGATCTACACCTCGCTCTCGGCCATGCGGGCGCTGATGCAGAAGCAGGCGATCACGGCGAACAACCTCGCCAACGTCAACACGACCGGCTTCCGCGGCGACATGACCAACGCGCAGGCGGTGTACATGCCCTCCAGCGGGGGCATCTCCGCCCGCGCGCAGGCCGCCGACAGCAAGGATTCGGCGAATATGGACGCCGGCGCCAACGTCGCCACCGGCCGCGATCTCGACATCGCGATGGACGGCGACGCGCTGCTCGGCGTCCAGGCCACCGACGGCACCGAGGCCTATACCCGCCGCGGCGACCTGCAGGTGGCGCAGAGCGGCCTGCTCACCACCGGCGATGGCCTGCCGGTGATGGGCGACAACGGCCCGATCACGCTGCCGCCGGCCGACAGCATCCGCATCGACAAGACCGGCGTGGTCTGGATCGTGCCGCAGGCCGGCGATCCCAACCAGCCGCAGCAGATGGGGCAGCTCAAGCTCGTCTCGGCCAAGGGCTCGAAGATCGAGAAGGGCGACGACGGCCTGTTCCACGTCGCCAATGGCGGCGCGCTGCCGTCCGATCCCAATGCCCGCATCACCTCCGGCACGCTGGAGGGATCGAACGTCTCGGTCACCAAGACGCTGACCGACATGATCGACGCCAGCCGCGCCTGGGAAACCCAGGTGAAGATGCTGGCCGGCGCCAAGGAGATGGACACCTCCACCGCGCAGCTGATGGACATGAACGGCCAATAAAACTGGCACGCTTGTTGCTTCGTTAGATCCGATACGCCTTCACACAGGGACTTGACCCATGACCACCGCCGCCCTCCATGTCGCCCGCACCGGCCTCGATGCTCAGCAGGAGCGGATGCAGGTCATCGCGAACAACATCGCGAACGTGAACACCACGGGCTTCAAGCGCGACCGCGCCAATTTCGAGACCCTGTCCTACCAGTATATCACCGCGCCCGGCGCCACCTCCTCGGGTGACGACAAATATACCCAGGGCACCGCGCTCGGCGGCGGCGTGAAGATCGCCGGCACCTCGCGCTCGGACGTGCAGGGCTCGATCAACCAGACCGGCAACGCGCTGGACGTGGCGATCCAGGGTTCGGGCTTCTTCCAGATCCAGCAGCCGGACGGCACCACCGCCTACACCCGCGACGGCAATTTCTCGGTCTCGGCCGAGGGCCAGATCGTGACGCAGGACGGCCGCCCGCTGGTCCCCAACATCCAGATCCCGGACGGCGCCACCAACATCACCATCGGCGCGGACGGCACCGTCTCGGCGAAGACCGCCGGCAGCACCGCCTCCACCCAGCTCGGCAAGATCCAGCTCGCCAGCTTCGTCAATCCGTCGGGCCTCCAGGCGATCGGCAACAACATGCTGACCGAGACCGACGCCTCGGGCAATCCGCAGCAGGGCGACGCCGGCACGGACGGGCGCGGCACGATCGAGCAGGGTTCGCTGGAAGCCTCCAACGTCAACGTCGTCGAGGAGCTGGTCGACATGATCGAGACCCAGCGCGCCTATGAGGTGAACTCGAAGATGATCAAGGCGACGGACGAGATGCTCCAGTTCGCCAACCAGAACATGTGATCGAACGGACCGCCCGCACGATGCTCCGCACCATCGCCCGCTCCGCCAGCCTGCTCGGCCTCGCCGCGACGCTCGCCGTCGCGATGCCGGCCGGCGCGCGCAAGCAGAAGACCCAGCCGCAGGTCACCGACTTCGCGGCGACCATGCCGATCGCCCCGCCCGCCCCGCCGGCGGACGGCGCGATCTTCCACGCGTCCTACGGCTATGCGCCGCTGACCTCCGGCGCGCGCGCGGCGATGGTGGGCGATCTCGTCACCATCCAGCTGGTCGAGGCGACGCAGGCGCAGAAGAGCAATTCGGCCGACACCAGCCGGACGAGCAATATCGGCCTCACCCCGCCGACCACCGGCGCGCTGTCGCTGTTCACCGCCTCCGACGCCTCGATGGGCGGATCGGGCACCTTCAAGGGCAAGGGCGACGCGGCCCAGTCCAACGCGCTGACCGGCGCGATCACGGTGACCATCGCGCAGGTGCTGCCCAACAACGTCTTCGTCGTGCGCGGCGAAAAGCATCTGACGCTGAACCGCGGCGACGAGGTGATCCAGATTTCGGGCCTGGTCCGCGCGGCGGACATCGACTCGCAGAACACCGTGCTCTCCACCCGCGTGGCGAACGCGCAGATCAACTATACCGGCAAGGGCGAGATCGCGCGCGCCAGCACCCAGGGCTGGCTCGGTCGCTTCTTCTCCCGCGTCAGCCCCTTCTGAGGCGGATGGTGATGAGCAACTTCCTCCATCCGTTCGCACTGAGCCTGTCGAAGTGCCATTCTTTCTTCGCGAAGGGGAAAGGACAAGGTCCTTCGACTTCGCTCAGGACAGGCTTCGACAAGCGCAGCCCGAACGGAATTCTGGGCAAGGCACTGCTGGCGCTCGCCGCCCTCGGGCTGGCCGCCGCGCCCGCGCATGCCGACCGGATCAAGGATCTGGGGCAGTGGCAGGGCCTGCGCACCAACCAGCTGACCGGCTACGGCGTCGTCGTGGGCCTGTCCGGCACGGGCGACGACAGCCTCGAATACACCACCTACGCGATGAAGGGCGTCGCCTCGCGCTTCGGCCTGCAGATCCCGCCGGGCATCATCCCGGCGAACAAGAATGCCGCGGCCGTGATGATCACCGCCGACCTGCCCGCCTTCGCCAAGCCCGGCCAGGTGCTCGACATCACCGTCTCGGCGCTGGGCAAGGCCAAGAGCCTGCGCGGCGGCACGCTGATCATGGCGCCGATGTACGGCGCCGACGGCCAGGTCTATGCGATGGCGCAGGGCAACCTCGCGGTCGGCGGCCTCGGCGTGTCGGCGGCGGACGGCTCGAACGTCGTCGTCAACGTGCCGACGGCGGGCCGCATCCCCAACGGGGCCACGGTGGAAAAGTCGGTCGACGCCGGCTTCGCCACCTCGCCCACGATCAACTTCAACCTCGGCGAAGCGGACCTGACGACGGTCCAGCGCGTCGCCGCCGCGATCAACCAGGTGATGGGCCCAGGCCATGCCGAGGCGATCGACGCCACCACCGTCGCGATCCAGGCGCCCCCCGGCGCCGAGGCGCGCACCGCGCTGATGGCGCGGCTGGAGGATCTGGAGGTGAACCCGGCCGACGCCGCCGCCCGCGTGGTCGTCAACGCCCGGACGGGAACGGTCGTGATCAACGGCGCCGTCCGCATCGCGCCGGCCGCCGTCAGCCACGGCAAGCTCACCGTGAAGGTGGACGAGAAGCCCCAGGTCTCGCAGCCCGCGCCCTTCTCGCAGGGGCAGACCGCGGTCGTCCCCAACAGCGCCATCTCGGTGGACGAGAAGAGCTCGCCCATGTTCCTCACCGGCGGCTCCAGCCTGTCGGACATCGTGAAGGCGGTGAACGCCATCGGGGCGTCGCCCGCCGACCTCGTCGCCATCCTCGAAGCGCTGAAGCAAGCCGGCGCCATGAAAGCGGACTTGATCATCCTATGATCCAGGCACTCCCCACCCTCGCCGCCGCCACTCCGGCCGACAAGGCCCAGGCGGACAAGGCCAAGCTGAAGACGGCTGCGCAGCAGTTCGAGGCGGTCTTCCTGCGCCAGATGATCGGCAGCATGCGCCAGGCCAGCCTCGGCGACGGCATGTTCGACAGCCAGGCGACCCAGCAGTTCCAGGACATGGCGGACAGCAAGACCGCCGATGCCATGTCGCAGAAGGGCGTGCTCCACCTCGCCGATCTGCTGGAGAAGCAGCTCGGCGCCACCGTCGCCAAGCAGGACGGCGTGGCGACGGCGGCCACCGCCGCCGCCAGGCCCGCCGACGTCACCAGCCTCGCCACCGCGAAGGCCGGCATCGGAGCCGCGTCATGAGCGATCTGCTCGGCATCGGCGCATCGGGCGTCCGCTCGTATCAGACCGCTTTGTCGGCGATCGGCCAGAATGTGTCGAACGCCGATACCGCCGGCTATACGCGCCGCACCGTCTCGCTGACCGAGAACGGCTCCGGCGGCACCGGCCTCGGCTCCAGCAGCAGCATCCAGTTCAACGGCGTGCAGAGCGCGTCCGTCTCCCGCGCGTGGAACGACTATCAGGCGCAGGCCGCGCGCTCCGCCGCGGGCGACGCCGGCAGCGCCGATTCCATCTACACCTGGCTGTCCAACGCCGAGACCTCGCTCAACGACACCGCCAACGGCGTCGGCCAGAGCGCGACCGCCTTCTTCTCGGCGGGCACCGCGCTCGCCGGCGATCCCAACAGCACGGCCAACCAGCAGAGCTTCCTGTCGTCGCTCGGCCAGACGGCGACGGCGTTCAACACCACCGCCACCGCGCTCGCCAGCGTGTCGAGCGGGATCGCCACCGACGCC
>Ga0207671_10001734_pt1 | contig 24557 bp, 25 predicted proteins | sample KBSC24metaG_FD_184352 | JGI IMG/M metagenome (GOLD analysis project Ga0207671, IMG submission 184352) | Corn rhizosphere microbial communities from Kellogg Biological Station, Michigan, USA - KBS C2-4 metaG (SPAdes) (version 2) | ecosystem: Host-associated > Plants > Roots > Rhizosphere > Soil... | reverse complement strand
ACGGCTCCGCACTAGGGCACCGGCAGCAGCAACGTCAGTATCTTGCGACGCTCCCCGTCTCCGAGGTCGCCTTCCTTCCACTGACCGGTGTCCTTGAACCCGGCGCGGATGTACATCTCGTACGCCGGTTTGTTGAGCGGCTTGACCGTGAGTTTGACCGTGCTGATCCCCTTGTTCTGCAACTCCAGGATGGACTCGTCCAGAAGTCGCAGCCCGATGTGCAACCCCCGGCGCTCGGGATGCACTCCCAGCGCCAGGATCCACCCGACCTCGGGGTCGTCGGTGGCGCGAACGCTGAGCGAATAGCCCCAGATGCCCTCCCCGTCCTCCGCCACCAGCCAGGTCACCCCCGACGGGCCGAAGAGCTGCATCAGAGTGGACCGGTTGAAGCCTGTGCCCTCGAAGACCAGCTCTTCGAGCTCTGCGATCCGCGGCAGATCCCTCTCACGTGCCGTCCGTACTGACAGCGGGTCCCCCACCCCGTCCCCTGTCTATCGAAGGAGCCCTATAGAACCTCCTTAAGCAGGGTCTCTTCGATAGCTTTTCGTGTCAACAGCGACACTTTGTCCCTTACCCGGGTCAAAGTTGTCTGCCATTCCCAAGACAGTTGGGCCACGTCTTCCAACGCGTCCCAGAACCACCGCATTGCATGGGGCAGGTGTGCCTTCGGGTTCCAGACATGCCCGAGATAGCTCAGCGCCGCCTCGAGTTCGCGCTCCGCGCTCGGGCCCGTCCGCGAGGAGCGGTCGAAGGCATTCTTCAGGGCGGTCAGCAGCCAGTGGTGCAGTGCGAGAATCTCGCACATTTCCATGAAATCCGGCAACAGCTCCGACGGCATGGACATCTGAACTCGGAAGACGCCGTCGTCGCCGGCCTCGACGTGACCGTCCGGTTCGACGCCCTCCTGAACGTGCGCCGCCCACAGCAACCGGTGGGTCTGCGTCTTGAGCCGGGCCCGTCTGTCGATCTGCGGCACCTGGTCCAAGAGCGACATCACGTAAGCACCGGTGTTGCCGAGGTCTAGAAGGGACTTTCCCGGCCGGTCCCGCAGAAATCCGGTCACGATGTCGGCCGGGCGGGCCTTGTTGATCGCTTCGACGACCCCGGGGTGCGCCATATAGTGCGACCAGGGCTGCCGGGTTGTCGACACGCCCAGCAGAACGTCCACACGCGCCGAACCTTGCAGAAAGTGCCCGGCGGTCAGGACGGCATGAGCCCGAGCGGTCCCGATGATCCTCGGTTGGGAGCCGGAGCCGCCGGCCAGCCGGCAGTCCAAGCCGAAAAACAGATCAGGCGAGACCACCTGCTCCACGGGATACTGCCGCCAGTCCGCTTGCACGCCGGGGACCAGCGCCAGCACCTGACGGGCAGCATCTAAGGGCAGTGGCTCCGAGGTGTTCAGGAGACCGGTCGTCACCGCCCCGAGGACGACCTGCGGTTTGTGCGGCGATGTCGGTTCCGGCGACGGCGCGACGGATCGCGCCATCACTTCCCGCCTGGCAGGAAGTGGTGGCTCATCCGCTGGGAGATGACCGCCGGCACCGCGATGTTCTCCTGCTGTGCACGCCGGTCCAGCTTGGCCATGACGTCCTGCTGGACTTGAAAATGGTCGACGATGGTCCGCACCGCGGTCTCGATGGGCAAGAAGTTCTGCGGCATGATGCTCAGTGACTCGTACGCGTAGAACGGCGCGGCGTTGGGGTTCACCCTCATGATGTCCGGGAATTGGCTCCACTCCGACTTCCACGTGCCGTCGAAGTCGGTGACCTCCAGCGCCGGGACGCCGTCCTTGCGTAACAGCCCAAGTCGCACGAGCTGCCAGACCGCAGCCAGGAAAGGGCAGGAGTACTGCCGCCTGTTCAGAACATCCTCGCGGTCCGCTCCTGGTTCCGCGCCGTCCCGCCACATTTCGACGTCGACATAGATCGAGTGGTTGATTCTGCCGTATTCAAGGGGCGCTTCCCAGGTATGGGCCTCCATTGCGTTCAGGATGGTGGCCTCACGAGAGGGCTTGCCGTTGGAGAGCCACCCGGAAGTGACGGCCGGCGGACGGCCGCCGGTGTCCTGATCCGGTTCCGGCTCTTCCAGCAGCCTGGCGGCCAGCAGTTCGGCCACGAGGAAACCATCCTTGCGCCGCGCGCAGGCGGATTCCCTGGCGACATAGTCGATGGTTACTCCCGCCTGGTCCGACAGGCGCAGCAACTTCTCCATTATTTCGGGAGCGTCAGGCCAAGAGTGGAAATAGTCGTCGATGAGAAAGCAGGTGCTGACGCGCCTCGTGCTACCCCCGGAGACGGCGGACGCCTTGGCCGCCTCCAGCCATGGTTTGACTCGCTTGAACTGGGCGAGGATCGGCTCTTCACCGTTCTCGAGGTCCTTCATATAGAAATGGCCGACCTCGATCGACAGATGAGAAAGTGACAGTTCCTTCACGGTCGTGCCGCGGTGGTGTTCACGAAAGATCGGAGCCGACGGTTCCGGAGCCCGGGGCGGCGTATATGTCACCATTTAGAAGCCTTCCCAGGCATGATTGTTGATCACCTTGTCGGCCAGTTTGTCGAACGCGTCCGTCGTCGCCCGGTTGGCCAGGTTGTGCTTGACGTCCACATCCATGATCACCTGCTCCCGCCAAAGCAGCATGGGTTCCAGCGGCGTGGTGCCGGCGAGCAAATCCTGCCCGAGGCGGCGCGACTTCGCCAGGCCTTTGAGAATGTCGTCACTCTCGCGGAGCCAGGCTTCCTGTTCGGGCGCGGCATTGCTGCCGAAGGCCGTGGTGTCGGGCACCGCGGTGCGGATGGTCCGGACCAGTTCCGTGAAGCCCGACGCGGTGAATCCCGCGTTGACGGCGCAGGAGACGATCCCGTTCTTTTCGAACAGCAGGCCGCTGGCCGCGATCACGTGTTGGGTGGTCCAGCGGTGGAACAGCAACCACCGCACCGGATCGGCACCGCGCGGACGGACGTTCGGGGAAACCGCGTGCAAAGACATGTCGAGCGCCGACGACCGGCCGGCGCTCAGGTCCACGATGCAGACGTCGAATTCTCTTTCGACTTGCTCGAAGAGCGTGATGGTCTTTTTGATGTGCGGCTTCGTCAGAGCGAACTCCGCACCTCCTATATCCCCGGGATACAACGTCAGCTTTCCCGAACCCGGCGGCCGCGTCTTCATGTCGGCGCGTTCTGTCACCGCCCTGATATCTACGCGCATCGGCTTCGCGACTCTGCCGAGGATATAAGAATGCAGACCATCCTCGACGGCACCTCGCTCCAGGCTGGAGATCTCGAAGATCGCGCCGGCTGTGGGTGAACCGAAGTCAAAATCCAGATACGCCACATCGTAGCCCAGCAGCGAGAGCCGGTAGGCGAGATTGCAGCTGGTCACGGACCGACCGGTGCCGCCCTTGTCGGACGAGGCGAAAACCATCATGTCAGCGACTCCGCCCGGCATCGAGGCGCGCCACTTCGAGCGCATCCAGCAGACGTAGCGCTTCCTCGGCCTTGGAGATGGCGGTACTGGTGCGGCGCTTGCTGAGTTCACGGGCCCGCCCGATGAGGGTCCCGATCTCCTCCAGACGATCGCGCAGTGCCGTCTTCTCGAAGACGTTCGACCGCAGGAGCTCCTGGTTGTAGACGTGGTCCGCCTCGTTGAGAAGCCTGAGTAGATAGTCGTACATGACCGGGCTGCGCGGCGGTTCCTGCTCGAACGCGAACGCGGTGGCGACCAGCGCCTCGACCACACGCTCGGTCAGGTACCACGACGGCTGGTCGAACTTGACGCCCTTCTTCATCCCGGGAAAGGTACTGAGATCGTCCCAGAGTTCGATCGGGTCGCCGTTGCGCGTCATCCGCCGCTCGTACAGGTGGTCCATCGCCGACTCGGCGAGACCGATCAGCGCCTCGCGGGCCTCGACGTCGTCGGTCAGCTGCGCGGCTTGGAGGGACCGTTTGATGATCAGCGGTGCGTAGTCCGAGGTGTACAACACGAGTGCGGTGCCGACGGCCTCGGCGCTGCCGCCCAGGCCCTGCGGCACACCCGGATAGTGCAGCGCGAGTGCCTCGTCGCCCTCGGTCATCCGGCGGGTGATCCGTCCGCGCTGCGCCAGTTCCTGGAGGATGCCGACCGCTTTGAGCAGGTCGGCGTCGGTGGCGGCTCTCGTGATCAAGTCCTGGATCAGCACGGACATGACCAGGAGGGAGTAGTAGTCGGACTCCTGGCCATCACTGGTGCGCCAGGGAATGTCCTCCAGCGGCCACCGCTCGGCGTCGAAGCGGGCAACGGTCGACCAGTAGCGCTGTGTCAGCTCCCACCGCAAGGACAACGCGTCGGCGAGGTCACGCTGGCCGTCGTCCATGACGTTCAGGGCCGCGGCACGACGCGAGGTGAAGTCGACGATGCCGTCGAGTGCGTTCACGGTGAAGTACAACCAGGGTCGGGGCTGTGCGTAGCCGGTCTTCTCCGAGACCTTGAGCCCTACGGCGTAGTCCTCCTCGATCGGCTTCGAACCGCTGGCGATACCCCAGGTCCACCCGCACTCGAAGAGCTGGTCCTTCTCCGGCTTCGCATCGTCGGACAGACCGAGGCGCAGGGAGGTGGCGATCTGGGTGCGCAGGCGCTCGAAGCGTTCGGCCAACCGCTTCACCATCTCGGCGTCGGTGGTGTCGCCCTGCCGGAGCATCTCGATGATCGCGCGGCCCGGAGCGGAGTCGGCGGTCACCGAGTTGATCACGAAACTGCGCAGCATGCCGACCATCGCCGCGGTGAGCCGCCGCGAGGCCCGACGTTGCAGGTCGCGCACATTCTCCTTGTGCTTGGCCTGAATCTCCAGCTCCAAGCGGGAGTCCGCGAAGAACAGCAGCGACAGGCACAGGGTGATCGACATCGAATACGCGTCGACGACTTCGAGATCCTGGGTCGGCGCGTCCGTCGGCACCGTGGCACCGGGGTCCAGAGCCTGAAGATAACTGCCGGCCCCGAACCGGGGTTCGCCGTCGTCGTCGGTGTGGTTCTTGAAGTACTCGAGCGCGATCTCGACGAGCGTACGGGGGATACGGGTCGGCTCGCCCAGCGGACGCAGCGCGGCGGCGACGTCGGCCTGCGTCTCGTCGGAATCGTGGACGCTGAACGTGCCGATCTGGGTCATCGGCCAGAACAAACACAGTAACTGCTCAGCGTCGGCGATGGGATTAGACTCGGCGCGACCGCCCCAAACCCACACACCGTCGACATAGCAGTACTCCAGCATATAGCGCCAGATGTCCAGAATCTGCTTACGAGGCTCGATTCTCACAGTAAGCCGCCCAATAGCCTAATAGTTCAATCCCAAGTACAAACCAAGGACAAAGCAGGAGTCAGCCAGGAAGCTGATAGCGATACATCAGCGTCCTGCGATTTTACACATACTTGAGACTCCCGTTGCACACCCCTGACTTGCCCACCGTGCCTGACGCATCAGCATACAGTGAGCTGTCCGTTTCAGACAGTGTTGCCCCAGCTTGGTTGTGAGGAAATGGCAGGATGGCGAAGGGCCGCGCGCCTGTTGACACCAGCCGACCGGAGCTGATGATGACCGCCACCGTGTACGATGCCCACGAGCACAGACAGTCCGGCGACGCGCACTTACGTCCCGTCGCGGAGGACGACCTGGCCGCCCTTGGGATCCTCGACAAAGAGGTCGTCTAGACGTGGCCTACGTTCTGTTGCATGCGATTTGGTGGGTCGCAGAGTACGAAGGCGGCCTAGGCCGCTACGCCTTAGTGTGTCCGAATTCGGACAACACCCAGGCCTGGCTGATGGGCTCGGCGGTCTGCCACGCCTACATCACCGTGCGGCCCGACAACACCGCCGCCTACCATCTCCACCAGAGGTTCGGGTTCACCCAACAGGGCAACGAGCGTCCGGACCACTACGGGACCGGCGAGCCTCGCAAGGTACTGCACCGCTCACTGGCAACGTATAATCCCTACCCCCCCTAATCCCGGACCAGGAACGCGAAGAAGACCGACATCGAGATGGTCCCGACGTAACTCTCGATGATCAGGAGTGTCTGCGCCGCCGGTCCGAAGTTGGCGTCCAGCGACCCGAACATCAGCGGGTTCAGAAAGTCGATCACGCAGCCGTGCAACGACCTGACATAGCCCGCAGGTCCGCACAGCCACACCGCCACGCTGAACACGGCCAGCGTCACCGCCATCCACCCCAGCATCCGGAACGGCCGGTATCCGTAGCCGCAGATACCGTCGTAGAGGCCTTCGAAGAAGCGGGGGACGCCGCGGGGGCGGGCCGCGTGCTGGGCCCGGCGCCAGTTCAGCAGGGCCCGCTCGCGCCTGGACTTCTGACCCAGGGGCAGGTACAGATCAGCCGCGCTCTGGAACGCGAGCGCCGCGTGCCCGGGCATGCGGAGCGCCGAGAACTCCTTGCCCATGGCGTCGAAGTGGCCGGCGAGGCGGCCGATCTGCGAACGGCTGATCTGGAACTGGCCGCGTCGCTCGGTCTCGGTGGCCAGGAACGAGCGGACGGCGGCGGCGCGGCGGGTCTCGGGGTCACCGCTGGTGATCTTGCGCCACTCGTAGTACTCCTTCTCCAGCGCCAGGGCCCCGCTGCGCTCGCGCGGCGGGGGGACCTGGCTGTCGAAGGTGTGGACCAGGGGTGGCAGATAACTGTCGAGGAGTTCCAGGAGCTCCTCCTCGCTGAGCTCCCCCTCCTCGATGCGGTCGCGGTATCTCAGTTCGTACTCTGCTATCGCGTCGATCACGGACTCGACACCGGGGAACCTCGCGGTCGGCACATCAAGATTTTAGTGATGATCCGGTAGCGCGTCGATGACCTTCCGCAGCACAACCAGGGTCCTCACTCGATTCTCAGGCCCCGTGATCACCCGATCCCGGCCTCCTCAGCAGCCTCAACCGCCGTCCGCACGATCCCGATCCGCGTCTCCAGATCCCCGAACGCCGCCGCCACGCTCAGCGTCGTCACCCCGGCCTCCTTGTACGCCACCATCCGCTCGGCGATGCGCTCCTTCGGGCCGATCAGGCTCGTCCGGTCGATGAATTCGAACGGCACCGCCGCCGCGGCACCGGCGTAGTCCTTCGCCAAGTACTTCTGCTGGACCTCATCAGCTTCCTTCTCGTACCCCATGCGGCAGGCGAGCTGGTTGTAGAAGTTCTGCTCCTTGCTGCCCATCCCGCCGATGTAGAGCGCCGCGTACCACCGCACCAGGTCCGCGCACAGCTGCACGTCGTCGCCGATCACCGTCGGGACGGTCGGGGCGATGTCGAAGCCGTCCAGCCCGTTCTTGCCCGCCTTGGCGCGGCCCGCCTTGATGTGCTCCAGGTGCTCGCCGGCGTGCTCGGGGCTGAAGAACACCGGCAGCCAGCCGTCGCCGATCTCGCCGGTCAGCTCCAGGTTCTTCGGGCCGATCGCGGCCAGATAGACCGGGATCGTCTCGCGCACCGGGTGGACCGTGAGCTTCACCGGCTTGCCGGGGCCGCCGGGCAGCGGCAGGGTGTAGTGCTTGCCGTCGAAGGTGAGCCGCTCCCGGGTCAGCGCCTTGCGGACGATCGCCACGTACTCCCGCGTCCGTCCCAGCGGCGCGGCGAACGGCACCCCGTGCCAGCCCTCGCTGACCTGGGGTCCGCTGACGCCCAGGCCGAGGCGGAAGCGGCCGCCCGACAGGGTGTCCAGGGTGGCGGCGGTCATCGCGGTCATGGCCGGGGTGCGGGCCGGGATCTGGAAGACGGCCGACCCGACGTCCATGCGCTCGGTGTGGGCGGCGATCCAGGTCAGGACCGTGGCCGCGTCGCTGCCGTAGGCCTCGGCGGCCCAGCAGACCGCGTAGCCGAGCTTGTCGGCCTCCTTGGCCACCTGCAGGCTCTCCGCGTCGTTGCCCGCGCCCCAGTAGCCCATGTTCACGCCGAGCTTCATCGCCCACTCCTGTATGCAGAGATCCTGTCGGTCGCCGCCGATATTACTCGCCAGTAGGAAGCGGCGCGATGGTGACGCCGCCCACGCGGTGTCCCCGCAAACCGATAGCGTCACCTGTCATGGAGCAGCGACACCTGGGGCGGACGGGCCTGCGCGTGTCCCGGCTGGGGCTGGGCACGATGACCTGGGGGCGGGACACCGACGAGCACGAGGCCGCCGACCAGCTCAAGACCTTCCTGGACGCCGGCGGCACCCTGATCGACACCGCCGACGTGTACGGCGACGGCGACGCCGAGTACATCATCGGCCGGATGGTCGAGGGGATCCGGTCCGACGTGGTCATCGCCACGAAGGCGGTGAGCGTCCCGTTCGGCCCGCGCCGCTTCGACGCCTCGCGCCGCCACCTCCTGAACGCCCTGGACGCCTCGCTCAAGCGCCTGGGCACCGACTACATCGACCTGTGGCAGCTGCACGCCTACGACGCCGCCACCCCGCTGGAAGAGACCCTCTCCGCCCTGGACGCCGCCGTGGCCAGCGGCAGGGCCCGCTATGTCGGCGTGTGCAACTACACCGGCTGGCAGCTGGCGCGCGCCGCGACCTGGCAGTCCGCCGACTTCGGCCGGGCTCCGATCGCCTCGGCGCAGATGGAGTACAGCCTGCTCCAGCGCGGCGTGGAGCGCGAGGTGCAGCCGGCCGCCGTGGACCTGGGCATCGGGCTGCTCCCCTGGTCCCCGCTGGGCCGCGGGGTGCTGACCGGCAAGTACCGCTCCGGCGTGCCGGCCGACTCCCGCGCCGCCTCGCCGATGTTCGCCCCCTTCGTCGAGCAGTACCTGGACGGCCCGAGCGACGGCATCGTCGACGCGGTGATGATCGCCTCCGACGGCCTCGGCGTGGCGCCGCTGGAGGTGGCCCTGGCCTGGGTGCGCGACCGGCCCGGCGTGACCGCGCCGATCGTCGGGGCGCGCACCGTGGCGCAGCTGCGCGGGTGCCTGAGCGCCGAGCAGCTGAGCCTGCCCCGCGAGATCCGCGAGGCGCTCGACGACGTCTCCGAGCCCGACATCGGGTATCCGGAGCACACCTGGCAGCCGGCCCGCCCGCGCCTGGTGTCCCAGCACTCGCACAACCAGTGACACGGCCCTCGCAGAACCAGTGACACCGGCACGACCCAGATACGGATGGAACGAGAAGTGACGATGACCGAACCGGACGCACCGTCCCTGGACCAGCTCCTGGCCTCCGCCGGAGCCCCGGGCGACCTGGCCCCGCGGGTGGCCGCGACGCTCGGCGACCAGGCCGCGGCCCGCCTGGCCGCCGACCCGTGGCTGATCCTGGGGGTGCCCGGGGTGCGCCCCGAGGCCGCCGACGGCTTCGCCCGCAGCGTGCTCGGCGGCACCGCCGGGCCGCAGGACCCGCGGCGCGCGCGGGCCGTGCTGGGCTGGCTGCTGGACCGCGCCGCCCTGGACGGGCACACGGCGCAGCCGGCGGACGTGCTGTGCTCGGCGCTGGGCACCCTCGGCTTCGGCGATCCGGCCGGCGCCCTGCAGGCGGCGCTGGAGGAGGGCGACATGCTCGCGTTCTCCAACGCCTCCGAGGAGGAGGACGAGGACGGCAGCGGCGGCGGTGGCGAGCAGGAGTCCGGCGGCGCGTCCGGCCTGATGATCAGCCGCGAACGCTATGCCTTCGCCGAGGAGGGCGTCGGCGAGGCCGTGCAGCGGCTGCTGGCCACCCCGGAGCCGCTCGGCGGGGACTGGGACAAGCTGGACACCTCCGGCGACCGGATCCACGGCGAGCTGCGGGACACCGTCGGGAACTACGGGCTGACGCTGGTCGCCACGGCGCCGGGGATCGCCAAGACGGCACAGATCGCGGGCTTCGCCGAGGCCGCGGCGGCCGCCGGGGTGCCGGTGGCGATAATCGGCGGGAACGCCGCGAGTGTGCGGACGCTGAACCGGGAACTCGGCGGGACCGAGCTGACGGTGCTGTCGGTCGAGGAGTATCTGGCCTCGCTCGGGCGCGGGGAGGCCGCGGACAAGGACTCGGCGGACGCTGAGAAGGTCCCCGGTCAGCGTGGCGAGAACGGCCCGGCGGGCGGCGGTGAGGCGACCGAGGCCGAGACCGGTGCCGGTGCCGACAGCGAGGCGGCCGGCGACTCGGTCGCGGCGAGCGCCGAGGCTGCCGACGCAGCGGCCGCTGAGGCGGTCGCCGGCTCCGGCGAAGCCGATGCGGATGCCGATGCCGGTTCCGGTTCCGGCGAGCCCGAGCCCCCCGCCGTCGAGTTCGCCGACCCCCAGCCCGGCCTGGTCGTCGTCTCCGCGGCGCACCAGATCGACGCCGAGTCCCTGGCGGCCCTGCTCGACGCCGTCCCCGAGGGCATGCGCGTCCTGCTGGCCGGCGACCCGGCCGAGCCCGGCCCGGCCGGCCCCGGCCAGCCGTTCCGCGACCTGATCGAGACGCGCTCCGAATCGCTGATGGCCTACACCTCCGACGGCCGCGTCCCGCGCGTGCGCGCCGCCGACTCCGAGCCGCACCCGCTGACCGACCTTCGTTTCGCCCTGCGCGAGGGCGAGCTGCCGCCGCCGGAGCAGGACCCGGAGAAGCGCCTGGTCATCGTGCCGGTGCGGGACGCCGGGGAGGCCGTGGCGCGCGCCGTGCAGCTGGCCGCCGACTCCATCCCGCGCACCTTCGGGCTGAGCACCGAGGACATCCAGGTGGTGACCATCCGCGCCACCGGCGACGCCGGCGCCGAGACCGTCACCAGGGCGCTGCGCGAGCGCCTCGGCACCGAGCAGGTCAGGGCCCTGACCGCGCGCGAGGCCATGGGCGGCACGTGGCCGGCCGCGGTGGTGGTGCTCGACGGCCCCTCCTCCGGCAGCCTGACCCGGGCCCTGGTCTACGGCCTGTGCGGGCTGGCCGAGCGGCACCTGTCGATCGTGCACGGCGCGGGCTCGGCACTGCCGCAGGCCGTGGCCAACGTCCCGGACCGGCCGCGGCACACCCGGCTGCCGGCCGTCCTGCGGGAGCTGTGAGCGAAGACGGCTGTGACCGAAGACGGCTGTGGCCAAAGACAACTAAAAAGAGCAGGCGCTGCTGGTCGGCACTTGAGCGATGCGGTGAGTCTGTGGTTTACAGGCGATCTTTACGGCTTCGCGCATGGTGTAGACGGCCTGTGGCGTCCCCGGCCGGAGTGGGGCGGTGGGGGCCTCGTTGGTGGTCTTCTCTAGATCAAGAGCCACAAGCGATAAGCCTTCAACACCATGCGTGAAGCCGTATAGAGCGGCGCCTTTGAATCATGCGTGGGTCGTGGCGTCGCGGCGGTTGCGGTGGCCACGACCACGCACCGGTCCGAGTCACTGCGCACGCGTCATGTGGGCGGCTGGCGGCCGCGTTTGGTGGGCGCCGAAGATCAAGAGCAGGGCCTCCGGCGGGCGCTCTGCAACGGGGGGTGGGGCCGGGTCGCGCTGTCTGGCGACGGTCGCTGCTTGTGGTCGCCTTTGTCCCGGATCCCTCGTCGCTGTCGTCGCCTTACGGAAGCAGGCCGGTCCGGTGGTGTCAAGCCGGATCACACCTGCTGGCCTGCGGAAACGCTCGGCTTGACACCACCGGCCCGGCCAGCTTGGCTTCGCCCGCCGACAGCGACGAGGGATCCGGGACAACCCCACCTGTGGGAAGAGATCCCGCGCCTCATGCACGGCAACTCACCGCCGCCTGTGCGTCACGAAGTGGACCCCGTCCACACCACAAGGGTGGTGTCCCGGATCCCTCGTCGCTGTCGGCGGGCTCTGCCAACCAGCCCGTCCTGGCGGTGTCAGGCCGCACGAGACCGGTGGCCAGCAGCGTGTGATCCGGCTTGACACCGCCAGGACGGGCTGGTTCCCTCCGGGCGACGACAGCGACGAGGGATCCGGGACGAAGGCGACCACAAGCAACAGCCGCCGACAGACAACGCAGCCCAGCCCCACCCCCCGTTGCAGAGCGCCCGCCGGAGGCACCGGCCCTTCACCATGCTCTTGACCTTCAAGCCCCACACCACCGCCGGCCGCCAACGCGACCCAGCCACGCACCACCGAACTGCGCCACCCAGCGAATCCTTCTTAAACCAGTGCGAAGCCGTAAAAATCGCCTGTCAAACCACAGACAATCCGCACCGACCCCACACCAGCACCACCCGCCCACGCCCACGCCACGACCGCCACGGACAGGTCACAAGCGCCGCACAAGCGGCCACCGCTCCGACACCGATGGCCGCTTGTCCAGTCCAGGCGGTTCGCCGGACTACTCAGGCTTCGCCGTCAGCCCGCGACCTGAGCCGGCGCCCCGAACTGCTCGGCCCCCTGCACCGCGTGCGGCATGGCGGCGATGAAGTGCTGCACGTCGGCGTTCCAGATGCGGTGGAAGTTCAGCCGCGTCGGCTTCGTGTCGCCGGGGAACAGGAAGTGCATCCGGCTCCAGAGCAGCCAGCCCTTCTTGATGTCCGAGATCGGCGAGGTGGCGATCGGGACGCCGAACATGAAGTCCTTCGGCCGGTTGGTCAGCCGGGCCGCGCGGTGGACCACCAGGCTCGTGTTCGTCAGGGTGATGAAGTAGTACTGCCGTGAGGAGTAGATCGCGATCCCGATCAGCCCGCCCACCAGCGGGATGCGCTCCAGCACGTGCGCCAGCCAGGGGCTGATCCCGGTCTCGACGTGGACGCAGGCCACGAACTGCTCCCCGGGCGGAGCCACCTGGCTCAGGTTCTCGACGACCTGCTTGCGCATTCCGGCACGCGTAAGCGGCACGGTTCCCCCCTGCTGTAGACGTGAAGCGGCCCCGGCCGGTGCCGCGAAGGCACTGGCAGGAGCCGCGAAGACAGGCGAAAGCTATCGGGTATGCGAGCGCGATGACAAGAAGGAAAACGCAGGACTATGCGCAGGTGAGCTGCGCGCGCCCTCACTCCCGGCGAATCATGGTGATATCGGCCAGCCCGGAGATCGTCAGCACCGGTTCCAGCAGCGCGCCGGCGAGGAGTTCGATCCGGTCGGCGTGCGAGAACAGCACACTCAACCCCGCGCTGTCCAGGTACTCGACCCCTGTGACGTCCACGACGACCCGGCCGGGCGCCTGCTCCAGCGCGGTCTGCAGCAGCCGGGCGTTGCTCATGTCGATCTCGCCGACCGCCGTCAGCACGGTCGCGCCGTCCGGCCGGCTGCCGGAGGTCAGGGCAAGGGGCGTGGTGGTCATGGGTCAATCCTCTTGTGCATGCGGACGGTGGTCCCGGTCGGTCCGGGCGTGACGGCGACGTTGTTCATCAGGGCACGCATGAGCCGCAGGCCGCGCCCCCGGTCGGTGTCGTGCTCGCTCTCGGGCGGTTTCCAGCTGCCGCTGTCGACGATGGTCAGGTACAGGCTGTCGACGTGCGCCTCGGCCCGGATGAGGACGACCTCTCCAGCCTTTCCAGCCTCCCCGGCCTTCCCGGCCGCTCCGAGATCGCCGGCCTCTCCAGCCTCCCCGGCCTCCCCGAGCGCGCCGCGGTGCCCGTGCTCGATCGCGTTGGCGCACGCCTCGCCCGCCGCCACCAACACGCTCTGCACGGTCCCGGACGGCAGGTCGCACTGGTCGAGCCAGCCGCGCAGCGCCTTGCGAACCGGCGCCAGCTGCGAGGACTCGGCGGCGAAGGAGATCTGTAAGGGCGCCGGGTGGCGGTACAGCAAGAGGGCGACGTCATCGTCGTAGCCGCCGGCGGGAGCCAGGCTGTTCAAGACGGTCGTGGCAAGGTCCTCGACCGCGCTGTCCCGGCCCTCGCGAACCGCCGCGCCGGCCTCGTCGATGCCCACGCTGAGCGAGCGCCGACGGCGCTCGACCAAGCCGTCGGTGTACAGCAGCAGCGTCGAGCGGGCCGGTATCGCGCAGACGGCCTCGGGCCGCACGACGTCCGGCCGCACGGCCATCGGCAGCGAACGCCCCCCTTCGAGCAAGTGGACGCCGCCGTCGGCATGCACCAGGATCCCGGGCGGGTGACCCGCGCTGGAATAGGTCAGCATGCCGGTCTCCGGATCGAGCACGCCGCAGAACACCGTGGTGCACACGGCCCCCGGCACGTCCTGCGCGAACCGGTCCAGCACCGTCAGCACCCGAGCCGGGCTCGCCTCCTGCAACAACAGGGCGCGGCACGCACTGCGCAGCTGCCCCATGACCGCGGCGGCGCTGAGCCCGCGGCCGACGCAGTCACCGACCACGATGCCGATACGGCCACCGTCCAGGCCGATGGTGTCGTACCAGTCGCCGCCGACTTCCAACGGCCGCGTGGCCGGCTCGTACCGGACCGCGAAGCCCTCGGGCAGCAGCGACGGACCGAGAATGGCGCGCTGCAACGCGATAGCGGTCTCGCGCTGCTGGTCGATCTGGTGCACCCGCGCCAGGCCCTGCGCCAGGTGACCGCCCAGCAACGACAGCAGAAGCAGGTCCTCGGCCGAGAGTGGCCGCCGCGCCCCCAGGTCGATCCACAGCGCCAACGGCCCGTCGGGGTGCTCCAGCAGCACACTGGCCCCGCCGTCATCGGCGACCGCGGTCAGGGCGGGCTGAGATCGCAGGGCCGCCAGTGCCCGGCGGCGTTCGGCGGGCAGGTCGTGCCAGGCCGGCGTGGCATCGGTCGCCGTGACCGCGGGCTCGTCGTCCGGCCCGAAGACCGCGGCCACGGCACCGCGCGCGTTCCACAGGTTCTTCAGTTCCGCCAGCGCGTCGGCCACAGCCCCGGCCACGCTCGTGGCCCGCGCCAGAGACCCGGCCAGCGCGGCCAGCGCGGTCTCCCGCTGGACCGCGTAGTGCTCGGCGGTCACGTCGCGGAAGGTTCCGACGATCACGCTGCGGTCCGAATCGGGATCGCGGACCCGGCCGCTGGCGACGCTGATCCACACCCGGTGCCCGTCCCGGTGCGTGACCGCGAGGGTCTGGGCACCCGGGTCCCGGCCGGGCTGCGCGGTGAAGACCTCGAAGGCCCGGCGGTGCGCCTCGGGCTCCGTGACGGCGTCCGGCCACCAGGGATGGTCCAGGTAGGGCAGGCCTTCGGGACCGTAGCCGAGGATGGCGCCGAACGCCTCGTTCATCTCCACGACCGTGCCGTCCGGCTCGCAGACGAAGAACGCTTCGTGCAGAGAGTCCACCAGCGCGTTGCGCCACCGGATGTGGTTGCTGCGCAGCCGCGAGAGCTCGATGTTCGCGCGGACGCGCGCGAGCAGTTCGGCGGCCGCGAACGGCTTCACCAGATAGTCGTCCGCGCCGGCTTGCAGCCCTTCGATGGAGGCTTCCTGACCGGCGCGCGCCGACAGCAGCAGCACCGGGATCGACGCGGTGCGCTGATCGCCGCGCAGCCGGGCGACCAGCGCCAGCCCGTCCAGGTGCGGCATCATCACATCGCTGATGACCAGGTCGAGCACCTCGGCGGTGACCACGTCCAGGGCCTGCAGGCCGTCCGCGACCACCGTGACGTCGTAGCCCGCGCCGTGCAGGAGCCGGGCGAGGTAGTCGCGCATGTCGGCGTTGTCGTCGGCGATCAGCACCCGCCCGGCCGTCGTCGCAGGCGTCTGCGATGCCGGCATCGGGGCGCCTTCGCCGGCGCCGAGGCTGTCCGCGACCGGCTCGCCGGGCAGCCAGCGCAGAGCCTCCTGCACGAACGGGTCCGCGCCGGCGGGCTTGGCGTCGGCGTCCGACTCCGTCTCGACGAAGGCGGCGTCGGGCGGCAGATGGGCCGTCCCGAACGGCAGACGGATGGTCAGGCGAGTCCCCTCGTCCGGAACCGCCACCGCGGAGATGACGCCGCCGTGCAGGGCGATGAGCTCCTTGGCCAGCGCCAGCCCGATGCCGCTGCCCTCGGTGGAGCGCGAGCGCGCGCTCTCGATGCGGTGGAACCGCTCGAACAGCCGCGGCATCTCCTCGGCGGCCACTCCGATCCCGGTGTCGGCGACCTCGACCTGCGCCTGGCCGTCGACGGCGCGCACGGTCACGCGGATCGAGCCCTCGAAGGTGAACTTGAGCGCGTTGCTCAGCAGGTTGAGAACGACTTTCTCCCACATGTCCCGGTCGATGTAGACCGGTTCGGGCAGCGGCCGGCAGTCGACGTCGTAGTCCAGGCCGGCCCTGGCGACGGCCGAGCGGAAGACACTGGCCAGCTCCCGGGTGACCGCCGCGAGATCGACGCGTTCGTAGACGGCCCGCATCCGGCCCGCCTCGATGCGGGAGAAGTCCAGCAGGGTGTTGACCAGCTTGCCCAGCCGCATGCCGTTGCGCCGGACGACCTCCAGCTCCTCCCGGGTCTGCGGGTCCGTGTCGGAGAGCCTGGCCTGCAGCTCCTGGACCGGTCCCATGATCAGGGTGAGCGGCGTGCGGAACTCGTGGCTGATGTTGGAGAAGAACGCGGTCTTGGCCCGGTCCAGCTCCGCCAGCTCCTCGGCCCGGCGCTGCTGGGTCCGGTAGCTGCGGGCGCTGCCGATGCCGGAGGCGATGTAGCCGGCGACCAGCTCCACGAAGGACCGGTAGCCCTCGTCCAGGACGCGGTACCGGTTGAGCCCCGCCACGAAGAACCCGTACAGCCGGCCGCCCTGCTGCAGCAGCGGCACGACCATCGCCTGGGTGGGCGCCGCTTCCCACGCCCCGGACGGGAGATCGGCGAATCGCGCTCCGTCCAGGACCACGACATCGGCAGCGGCGCCGGCATCGGCACTGGCAGTGGCGTTGGCAGTGGCGTTGGCGTTGGCGTTGGCATCGGATCCGGCCGCAGCCAAGGCGTCGGCGCCGACATCCACTCCGGCTTCGAGGAATCCCGCGACCGCCGGATGCTCCGCCGAGATGCCGGTGACCGCCGCCAGGCGCGGCCTGCCGCCGTCCTGGTACAGGTACGTCAGCGTGAACGGCAGGTCGTAGGGATTGCGTTCGAGCTGGGCCACGGCGAAGTCCAGCGTCTCCCGCTCGGTCCGCGCTTCGCTGGGGTCCGAGCCGAGTTCGCGCAGCGTGGCCATGCGGCGCTCGCCGATGACCCGGTCCGTCTCCTCGCTGACGACGCACAGCATGCCCACGATCCGGCCGTCGTCGTCGCGCAGCGGGCTGTAGGAGAAGGTGTGGTAGCTCTCCTCCGGATATCCGGAACGCTCCAGGAACAGCCGAAGGGCCTCGTCCCACGTCGCCTCACCGGTGGCGAGCACGGTCTGGATCCGCGGCCCGATGGCGTCCCAGATCTCCTCCCACACCTCCCGGGAGGGCCGGCCCAGGGCCCACGGGTACTTCTGCCCCAGGGTGTCGCGCCGGTAGGCGTCGTTGCAGAAGAACGTCAGCTCCTCGCCCCAGGCCATCCACATGGGGAACTTGGACGCGAGCAGGATGCTCACCGCCGTCTGCAGGCTGACCGGCCAGCCGTCCGGCGGCCCGAGCGGCGTCGCCGACCAGTCCACGCGCTCCAGGTCGGCGCCGACGCGCCGGTCGGCTGCGAACACGGCCGCCGGACCGGCGGAGCGCCCGGCGGGGCCGCACTCGGCGGGGTCGCCGCCGTCAGGACGCGCCACAAGAACCCCTTCGTCCGCCGAAGCCCTTGAGAAGGAAGCCGAGTCCGCACATTCGCATCGCCCGGGGTCCGCCACAGCCTTCTATCCTTGGGGGAAGCGTTGAGGTGCCCCCAGCCGTACAGGAGCCAAGGTGACCGACCGCACTCTGACCGTCCTGCACCACGACGACCCATCGGGGGTCACGGTGGTGACGGTGTCCGGCGAACTGGATCACCACACCTCTCCTGAGCTGACGCAGGCCTTGCGGGACGTCTCCTTCGCCCCGGACACCCCGACCGTCATCGATCTGACCGAGCTCACCTACTGCGACTCCACCGGCATCACCGTTCTCGTCACCGCGTACCAGCGCGCCAAGCAGCACGACAGCGGCCTCATGATCGCAGGACTGGACGGCAATCTGATGCGGGTCTTCCAGATCGTCGGCCTCGATCAGATCCTCACCTTCGCCCCCACGGTCGCGGACGCCATCGGAGCCTTGAAGCCGACCGGCGACCAGTGAGAGCGGCAGCCCGGGGCCGGCGTGCGGCGCGGCCCCGGGCGCGAGAATCCGTTCCATGTCCTACCGTCCGGCTCCGACCTGCTCCCGCAGGCGCCCGAGGATCTGGGACAGCAGCCGCGACACCTGCATCTGCGACACACCGAGCTCGGCGCCGATCTGCGCCTGGGACATGTTGCGGAAGAACTTCATCAGCAGGATCTTCTTGTCCCGGGCGCTGAGCTGCGCCAGCAGGGGCTTGAGCGTCTCGCGGTCGACGACCAGGTCGAAGTTCGGATCCTCGTCGCCCATGAGCTCGCCCATGCTCGCCCCGTCGCCGTCGGACATCGCCACCGGCACGTCGAGGGAGGCCGTGTGGTGCGCGGCGCTGGCCTCATAGGCCTCGGCGACCTCGTCGGCCGACAGTTGAAGACGCTCGGCGATCTGCGCGGCGGCCGGCGCGTGGCCCAGCTGATGGGTCAGCTCCCGCTCGGCGGCGCGCACCGCCAGGGCGTTCTCCTGCACCCGGCGCGGGACGTGCACGTCCCAGGTGGTGTCGCGGAAGTGGCGCCTGACCTCGCCGGCGATCATCGGCGTGGCGTAGGTGAGGAAGGCCGCGCCGTAGTCCGGGTCGAAGTTGTCGACCGCCTTGACCAGGCCGAGGTAGGCCACCTGTTCCAGGTCCGCCTGCGACTCACCCCGCTGGCGGAATCTGCCCGCTATATAGCGGGCGTACGACATGTACTCCCCGATGACGAACTCACGCAGTCCCGGATACTCCGGGTCGTCGGAGGACATCTTTCGAAGGCGGACCAGGGCGGCCCTGGCCGCGGCCCGTTCCCGGGCGTAGTCCTCCGGCTTGGCGGGCGTGTCCACGGTCACTCTCCCGCCGTGCGTCGCTTCAGGATCTCGACGTGCACCGTCGGTCCGTCCACCCGCCACAGGATGTCGTCGACCAGCGCGCTCAGGATCGTCCAGCCGAACTCGTCGTCCTGGGGCGCGGCCACGTTGCGCGCGTCGCGGCTGAGCACCACGCGCAGCGAGGTGCCGTCGAGAGCGAAGCGGCACACCAGGTCACCGGCACCGCCGGCGCCTATGGCCGGCTGCTTGACGCGGACCGTGTGCCGCAGCAGCAGACCGCAGGCCTCGTCCACCGCCAGGCGCAGATCGGCGACCTCCGACAGGGTGCAGCCGGCCTTCGTCGCCACGTGCGCACTGGCCGAACGGATGACGGGGAGGTAGTCGGCATCCGCCGGAACCTGGATCAGGACCGTCTCCGTCCCGGCCTCGGCCAGGGGGGAGGTCCGTCCGGACTGCACTTCAGAATCCATGTCTGCTCTCCGACAGTGTCTCGATCGCGGGCCGCTGCCGGATCACCGGTAGGCGAGGAGCAGCCGTACCCCGGCTGCGCCGCCCCAAACGGGCCCGCGGCCCTTCGCACGCAACTAAATGCACGAGAAATCGTTCGGGTTTCAGTTGGTAGAGTCACGTCGACAGCTTCAGCAACCCGGTGTCCGCTGCCCTCGCGGCGCCAAGCCGGACGCCCCACGTCATCGATCACCGGGAGCCGCCCATGGACTTCACCTCCACCGTGAGACACGCCGCGGGACGCGTCGTGCTCACCGTCGCCGGCGACGTGGACCTCGCCGCCCACGGCCGCTTCCAGGCCGACATCGACCAGGCTTGGGACGGCACGACGGACCTGGTCCTGGACTGCTCGCAGGTCACCTTCCTGGACTCCATGGGCCTGCGCGTCCTGGTGACCACGATCCAGCGCGCGGACGAGCACGGCCGCAAGGTCACGCTCGCGGCGCCGTCGCAGCCGGTGATCCGGGTCCTGGACCTGGCCGGCATCAGGGAGATGTTCACCGAGGTGGAGGCCGTGCCGACCGACACCCCGGGGTCGGATCCGCTTCCCGAGGCCGACTCCGCGTGAGTGCTTCCCCGCGAGACCGCGGGGAACCGATGCCGACCTGTCGAGGTGCTGCCGCGCTTCGCCGCTACATGCCCAAAGGCGTGGGAGGCAGCGCGGGCCGGCTCCACAGCGCGCGCACGGTCTTCCCGGTGCCCGCGGGATTCACCGCCGCCTCGTAGCTGGTGACCAGCTTGGTGACGATGTGCATCCCCATGCCGCCGGGCGCGCCGTGGGAGTTGGCCTGGCGTATCGACGGGACGTGGCTTTCGTGGTCCTCCACCTCGACCCGGACCTGGCGCGCCGTCGCGGCCACGACCAGCCGCCACCAGCCGCCGCCGTGCAGCACCGCGTTGCTCAGCAGTTCGGACACGACGAGCAGGACCGCGTCCCGGTCCACCCAGTCGCATCCGTCGCGCAGATAGTCGGCCGTGCTCTGCCGCGCCGCGGCGAGATCGGACTGGTCGGAGGTGACGACCAGCCGGGGGGTCAGTGCGTCCACTTGATCACCGTGACAGTGGTGCCCTCTCCGATAGCGGTGCGCAGATCGAAGTGATCCATCAGGCGGCGGGCTCCGGACAGTCCCAGCCCCATGCCCGTGCCGGAGGACCAGCCGTCCCTCAGGGCCAACTCTACGTCGGCGATGCCGGGACCCTCGTCGGCGAACGTGAGCCGCACGCCCCGGCCTCCGGTCCGCTCCAGTACCTCGCCGTCCATCCGTCCTCCGCCCCCGTAGACCAGCGTGTTGCGGGCCAGCTCGCTGGCCGCGGTGACCAGCTTGGTCTGCTCGACCAGCGACAATGCGCACTCCACAGCCAGCGTGCGCGCCAGTTGCCGGGCGCGCACCACGTCATCGGACGTGGCGATGGGCTGCGTACGGACCGACGACGGGGCGCGCGTACCGAGCACGGCGGTCACTGCCTGGCCTCCTCACGATCCTCACGTTTCCGACCCGCGGATGTCTGGCCCGCATACCCCTGTTCGCCGTCGTGACTCGCCGCACTCGCCGCGCGAGGTCAGCTCTCCGACTGCTCCACGGCCGGCTCAGCCGCGGCTGCCCGCTCCGGGGCCGGCTGCCCGACGGCGAACACCTCGAGCGTCCCGGTCAGCTCCAGCACGCGGAGCACCGGCGGCGAGGGAGCGGTCAGGGTGAAGGACACGCCGGCGGCCTCCGCCTCGCGCTGCCCGGCGACCAGGGCGCGCAGCCCCATCGAGTCCAGGAACGTTATCCCCGCGCAGTCGACGACCACCGGCCGTCCGGCGCCGACGAGGGCCACGACCTGCTCCTCCACCGCCGCGTGAGCCGCGAAGTCCAGGTCGCCGGCCAAGGTCAGGAGCATGTGGTCACCGTGGTCGGCGATCGTCTGGCGCAAGGTTGTCATGTCACGATCCTGATGTGCGGGCGCGATGGCCCTGATGCCGGTGCGGCGGACGCCGCTCGGATCAGACTCTAAAATCAATCATTTACACGGGGCAACATTCACCTCGGCGAGCCGGGCGTCGCCGCCCTGCCCCCACCACCGTCTCGATCCGCGGCGGGAAGCCGAAAAAGCATGGGCCGAGAAGTCACCCGAACGTCTGCCCGAGAAGTTGTTTAGGACGTTCCCGGTTGGTAACAAGGGCAGCTCCATGAAGATCCAAACGGGTCGGCGGAGCCACCCGCGACGGCGGCGCTCCAGGGGGATAGTCATAGATTCGGCGCGCCGAAGGCGTGAGAAAGTCGTGAGGAAACGAGGACTTGGTGGCTGAGAATGCTGCGGACCATCTGCTGGAAGTGATGACCGGCCGGCGCGAGGAGCTGGCCGCGGGCTGGATCGACGTGGTGTCGCGCACGCTCGCGGCCCGCGTCAGCCAGGCCGAGCTCGACCGCGAGCTGCACGAGCTCTACGGCGCGATCACCGAGGCGCTGAAGAGCGGCAGTCTCGACCCCGGCGAGGAGTCCTGGACCGAGGTTCGGGCGCTGCTGGTGGAGCTGTCCCGCAACCGGGCCCGGCAGGGCTTCAGCCCGGCGGAGACCGCGGTGAGCGTGTTCGCCCTGAAGGCCGGCCTGGAGCGTCTGCTCGACGAGGGCTCGACCGCGGACGCGGCCGCCTACCTCGCCCTGTCCCGCATCACCGACGCCCTGGGCATGTTCACGGTCGACAGCTACACCGCGACCCGCGAGCAGATCATCAGCTCCCAGGCCGAGGAGCTGCTGGAGCTGTCCACGCCGGTGGTCAAGCTGTGGGACGGGGTGATCGGCGTCCCGCTCGTCGGGACCCTGGACTCGGCCCGGACCCAGGTGGTGATGGAGAAGCTGCTGCAGGCGCTGGTGGACACCGGCTCCTCGCGGGCGATCATCGACATCACCGGGGTTCCGGCGGTCGACACCGAGGTCGCGCAGCACCTGCTCAAGACGGTGGTGGCGGCCCGGCTGATGGGCGCGGAGTGCGTCGTGTCCGGGATCCGGCCGCAGATCGCGCAGACGATCGTCGCCCTGGGCATCGAGTTCGGCGACATCGTGACCAAGGCCACGCTCGCCGACGCTCTGCGGCACGCGCTGCGCGGCCTGTCGGACGCGGCCCGGACCGGAGCGGGCGCGGGCGGCGGCACGGGCATCGCGGGAGCGTCGGGGGCATGAGCGAGCGGCTGCCGATCCTGCGCATCGGCGAGAACCTGCTGGTCTCGATCCAGGTGGACCTGGACGACCAGACGGTGCTGAACCTGCAGGACGACCTCGCCGACCAGGTGGTCAAGCACGGGGCGCGCGGCGTGGTCATCGACATCACGGCCGCGGAGATCGTCGACTCCTTCGTCGGCCGGATGCTGGCGACCATCGCCTCCATCAGCCGGCTGCTGGACGCCGAGACCGTGGTCGTGGGGATGCGCCCGGCGGTGGCGATCACCCTGGTCGAGCTCGGCCTGTCGCTGGGCGGCGTGCGCACGGCGCTGAACCTGGAGCAGGGTCTGGCGATCCTGGCCGAACGGTCGACGGCCCGGACGGCCCAGGCGTGATCCACCCGGCGCGGGACACCGCCGCGAAGGCTGCCGGCGCCGGCGGGACGGTCCGCACACAGGCCATCACCACGTCCGACGACGTGGTGCGCGCCCGGCAACTGGCGCGCACGCTGGCCGTGGAGTGCAGACTGTCGCTGGTGGAGCAGACCAAGCTCGTCACCGCGGCCAGCGAACTGGCCCGCAACACCCTGGTCTACGGCGGCGGAGGCCAGATGGACGGCGAAGTGGTGCACCGGCCCGGCGGACGCGGCGTCCGCCTGCGCTTCGCCGACGACGGCCCCGGCATCCCGGACACCGAGCTCGCCCTGCGCGACGGCTGGTCCTCGGGCACCGGCATGGGGCTGGGACTGTCCGGCGCGCGCCGCCTGGTGGACGACTTCGACCTGCGCACCGCCGCCGGCGAGGGCACCACCGTCACGGTGATCAAGTGGACGCACTGACCGCCGGGGCCGGGGACGAAACGTGGATCCGCCAGGACGTCTCGCTGGCGGCCCGGGCCCGCCGCATCGCCGCGGACCTGGCCCGCCGGGTCGGCATGCCGGCCGAGCGGATCGCCCAGATCGAGCTCGCGGTGACCGAGGTCGCGGTCAACCTGACCCAGCACGCCGACGACGGCGCGCTGCTGCTGCGGCTGATCGAGGCCGGGCCCTCGCCCTCGGTCGCCGTGGAACTGCTGGCGATCGACCACGGCCCGGGCATCGCCGATCTGGCCTACTCCCGCCGCGCCGGCGTGTCGACCGCCGGGACCCCGGGGCTGGGGCTGGGCGTCGTGGAGCGGATGGCGGACTCCTTCGACGTGCATTCCCTGATGGGACGCGGCACGGTGCTGGTCGCCCGGTTCCGGAAGCGCGCGGGGCAGGGGGAGGCCGAGAAGCCGTTTCCCGAGCCGACCGTGACCGGTCTGACGCGGCCGTTGAGCGGCGAGCAGGTCTGCGGGGATGCGTGGGCCGTGAAGTCCATCGGGTCGAGCGCCGACGGCGCGCCCGACACCGCCGGGGCCGCCGGGACCACCAAGACCACCGGGACCGCCGAAGCCGGCGCCGAAGACCACGCTCCCCTGCTGCTCATGCTCTGCGACGGCCTCGGGCACGGCCCGCTGGCCGCGCGAGCGAGCGGAAAGGCGCTGGCGGCGTTCCATCGCTCCACCGCCCAGGACCCGACAGAGATCATCGCCGAGCTGCACCGGGCCCTGGCCGGCACGCGCGGCGGCGCGGTCGCGGTGGCGCGGATCGACGCGCAGCGCCGCCGGATCGCCTTCTGCGGGATCGGCAACGTCAGTGCCTTCATCGTGGCCGGCGACACCCGCTCCACCCTGCTGTCCGCCCCCGGCATCGTCGGGCACCACCTGCCGCGGCTGCGCGGCCACGAGGCGGCCCTGCCGCCCGGGGCGAGCGTCATACTGCACTCCGACGGGCTGACCGAGCGATGGAGCCCGGCGGCGATGCCCAGCCTGTTCGCGGCGTCGAGCACGCTGATCGCCGCGCACCTGCTGCGCGAGGCCGGGGTGCGCAGAGACGACGCGAGCGTGGTGGTGATCAAGGCGCCCGCGGCTCCGGGAGCCGGATCATGATGGACGACGGGAGCACCGGGCTGCACGTCGTCGCGCTGACGGACGAACAGGACGTGTTCGTCCTGCGCCGCGACGCCCAGACGATCGCCGAGGCCACCGGAACCAACCGCCAGGACCGGATACGGCTCGCCACCGCGCTGAGCGAGTTGGGCCGGG
>Ga0207671_10001731_pt1 | contig 24562 bp, 19 predicted proteins | sample KBSC24metaG_FD_184352 | JGI IMG/M metagenome (GOLD analysis project Ga0207671, IMG submission 184352) | Corn rhizosphere microbial communities from Kellogg Biological Station, Michigan, USA - KBS C2-4 metaG (SPAdes) (version 2) | ecosystem: Host-associated > Plants > Roots > Rhizosphere > Soil... | reverse complement strand
AATAGCTTCTTCGGTGGTTTTAAAGGTGGTTACGGAAACTACCGGGCCAAAGATCTCTTCCTGGAAGATGCGCATCTTGTTATGACCTTTAAATATGGTAGGCTTTATATAATAACCACCACCCAGATCGCCGCTAAGTTTTTGGGCATCGCCGCCTGCAAGAACCTCTGCGCCCTCTTTTTTACCAATATCCAGATAGCTTAGTATTTTTTCGTACTGATCATTAGAAGCCTGGGCGCCCATCATAGTATCCGAATCAAGCGGATCACCCATTTTGATAGCATTGGTTCGGGCAAGAACACGCTCCATAAACTTGTCGTAAATTTTCTCATGCACCAACATCCGCGACGGACAAGTACAAACTTCGCCCTGGTTAAGCGCAAACAGAACGGCCCCCTCCACAGCCTTGTCAAAAAATTCATCGTCGGCGTCACCAACAGACTCAAAGAATATATTGGGCGATTTACCTCCGAGTTCCATAGTTACCGGGATCAGGTTTTCTGAAGCATATTGCATGATCAGGCGACCTGTAGTGGTTTCACCAGTAAAGGCAACCTTACTTATTTTAGATGAGGTGGCCAGCGGTTTACCGGCTTCAGGACCGAAACCTGTTACTACGTTCAATACGCCGGGAGGCAGTATATCACCAATCAGTTCCATCAAAATCATGATGCTGGTTGGTGTTTGTTCAGCCGGTTTTACTACGGTACAACATCCGGCGGCCAGAGCCGGAGCAATTTTCCAGGTAGCCATTAATAAAGGGAAATTCCAGGGTATGATCTGGCCTACCACACCAAGTGGCTCCTGCAGGTTAATGCTAACTGTAAACTCGTCGTGTTCAGATATGCTGCTTTCTTCGGCACGTATGGCACCTGCAAAATACCTAAAATGATCAACCACCAGCGGTAAGTCGGCGGCCATCGTTTCGCGAATGGCCTTGCCGTTATCAATGGTCTCCACGGTTGCCAGGTAGGAGAGGTTATCTTCCACAACCTGCGCTATTTTTAACAGCAGATTACTCCGGGTGGTGGCCGATGTTTTGCTCCATGTTTTAAAGGCTTCAGTAGCGGCATCAACGGCGGCATCAATATCTTCTTTGGTTGAGCGGGCTGCCCTTGTGAAAGGCTTACCATCAATAGGCGATATATTATCAAAATATTCTCCTTTAACCGGTGGCACAAATTTGCCCCCAATAAAATTGTCGTACTTATCCTTAAAGGATGGTCTTTTTGCGATGCTCATAAAACTTTTTTTTAGTTTAATTGGTAGTACTAAGTTAGTGGCTTGTACTATAGTCCTTTTGCACTATCCTATCAATTAGGTGCACTATTGTTCCATTTTATCAAATGATTGCAAACTGTCATAAACTATCCCTAACTTGTTTTAAAATAGGCCTGTTATGAATGAGAGAAACCTGGTATCACCTTTTAACCTTACCGGTAAAAAAGAGCTCAGAACATTGGTGGAAAACCGTAAAGCTTATACTTTAAATCACTGTGAACTTAATATATACGAAACCTATGAGCGCAGTGAACTGGTGCCCTTAACTTTTAGCGACCTGGTAATTACCAGCATGCTGAGGGGTAAAAAAGTAATGCATTTGTTTGATAAACCCGGATTTGATTATTTACCAGGCGAAACCGTTATTGTACCGCCAAACGTAACCATGACCATTGATTTTCCGGAGGCATCAGAAATAAACCCTTCGCAATGTACTGCCCTCGCCATCAATCAACAGGAAATACGTAATACTCTCGATTTTTTAAATGAAAATTACCCGCGGGCTAATAATGATCTTTGGCAACTTAATTACCAGCAATTTCACTTTTTTAATAATTATGAACTGGCCCAGCTGATCAATAAATTCATCAGTATTAGTACTGGTGATAATTTAGCTAAAGATGTGCTGGCCAATTTAACGCTTAAGGAATTACTGATCCGCATTATGCAAATGCAAAATCTGCATGATATAAAAGACAATCTTAACCAAATGTCAGCAAGTAACCGTTTTGCTTATATTTTACAATACATCAAAGCACATCTGACCGAAAAGCTAAACATTGATGCTCTGAGTCAGATGGCTTATATGAGCAAAGCCAGCTTTTTTAGAACCTTTAAACATGAGTTGGGCGTTTCGCCGGTTGATTATATCATTAAAGAACGAATACAACTGGCCAAGCAGTTTATGCAAAATCCTTATTGCAGCATTGCCGATGCCTGTTTTAAAGCAGGGTTTAATAACCAGCATTATTTCAGTCGCGTTTTTCGTAAAATGGTGGGCACCACGCCAAGTCTTTACAAAGCTGGGATCATAAAACCGACCAATTGATATTCCCGTTTGGATAATGTTTCTCAAATCAATGATTTGATCGCTGCAATTAAACAACCTTTTTAAATGCTCCATTGGCCAAGTATACAGGATACTCCAAGCTCAATAGTTTTATATATGAGATAGATCTGTAAGCGGGTAGGCTTTTATGAACAATAAAAAAGCGGGTAAGAAATATTCTTACCCGCTTTTGTTATGAAAAAATTAAATTAATTAGGCGCAACAGCTGTAGTAGCATTAACATAAGGCCATATACCAGGAGTTGGTACAGATACACCTTTATTATTACCACGTTGGTTATTATCAGCACCAAAATAGTATAATGGCCAGCCCTTGTAAACCAGTTGTGTTTTTCCGAATACGGTTATGGTTTGAAACTGGGTTTTATCCAAAACAGAAGGCACATTCAAAACTGTTTTAATGGTATCAATAGGCCATACTTTGTTATTGCTGAAAGTAGAATTAGTAAAATTGTTGGTTTTAAACTTGTCGTGGCTGAATGAGTATAAAGTTTGACCACGATCATCAACAATGTATTGAGTTACACCATCACCTGGTTTAAGATCGCTGTTGTATTTAACACCGTCGTTACCAATTAACTGACTATTGCTTACCATAACGGTATAGTCGGGTTTAGCAACAAACCAGGTGTTTCCTACTTTATCACCATTGGTATCACCAGCATTAGCATCACTTTGATAATAATAGAGCGGCCAGCCTTTGTAAGTGGTTTGTTTGGACCCATCTGTACGGGTTATGGTACCAAAATCTTTGCTGTCCAGGCCCTTATCTAAAGTAAGATCTGCTTGGTAAAAGGTAGGCCAAACTACAGAACATCCGCCGTTGCAGCCTGAACTTCCGTTGGCGTCAATGGCAAAAAAGTAAAGTGTTTTTCCTTTGGAGTCGGTAAGGATATTACCAAATTTTGCATTTGCTGATAACTTAACCGCATTAGCTGGGGTAGGGATGTTTGTACTGTTGTTGTTTTTTGAGCATGACCAGCTGGCAAACATAACAGCAATGCCGGCAACTGCGAGGGGTAGATTTTTGCGTAAATTCATTGTATTGGTTAAAAATGGTTAATAATAATCTTTTATAACTCCAATACGTTGTGAAAATAGCCTTTGGTTGCCTGCGATAGAAAATAATATCAATAAAAATAAATGTTAAGTTATTGTAAAGAATCAGATCTGATTTGGATTTTCTGCTGTGAGTTCTGATGAAATAGACGAGGCAGTATTAAATTGTTACAGGCTGTTTACGATATGTTTTAGATCAATGATTGCACTGCTATCATTTTGGTTAATAAATAGTGCTTTGTTGTTAATTTATTAATTATGAGGTGTTAATGTTTATGTCTTTTTATTTTTTGTGACAGTTTAGTGTAATTTTGTTCAAATAGTGTCGTTTTATCGGCAAATACTTTAAACTTTATCACGGCATCCGGGCTAATAGGGCATTACGAGAGATAGTTTTTATCAAGGAAAAAAAATAGACTGCTTTGTTATGTTTAGATGATTAACTACGTCCTTATCAATAATTATGAAGAAAATTTTATTAGCCTTTGCCTTGATATTTTTAGGCACAAAAACCTTTTCACAAACTATACCAATAGGGAGCTATGCCGAAGATATTGCCAGGCGAAATCAGCTATTAGGTAAAAGTGATAATACCTCATCTTTTATGGTAAGGCCGGTAAACGACGAATGGCATGATACCGACTCATCTTTTAAACAATTTGTAGCCAGTAAAACATACGCTAATTTTCAGTTTATGGGGAAACCTTCTGGTATCCAGATATTACCTTTTAACTGGTTAAATGATTATAATGTTAAAAGGCCTTATGGATATAATAATTCATCATTGTATCCTGCTGCAGGTTATCAGACCAGGGTTAGCGGAGGTTTTTTACTAAAAGCGGGCATATTTAGGGTGCAAATAAAACCAGAGTTTGTATATGCCCAAAATAAAAACTTTAACACATTTGCCGATATACAGGCCAATAGTACTAATATGCAACTTTTAAATACTTATTATACTACCATAAATGGTGTGGATGCTCCGGAAAGGTTTGGTAATAAATCATTACAACATTTATATCCGGGACAATCAAAAATAACTGTCAATTTTAAAAATATAGAAGCAGGGGTTTCAACAGAAAATATATGGTGGGGACCGGGTGTACAAAACTCCATTATGATGAGCAATTCGGCACCTGGTTTTTTGCATTGGACATTTAATTCAGTTAAGCCTATTAAAACGATAATTGGGTCATTTGAATGGCAGATAATAGGAGGGAATTTAAAACAGTCCGGCTATCTTCCAATTGACACCAACAGGATAAGAAATGGCAAAGGATTATTTATTCCCAAGCCGGAAGTTACCCGCTATATATCGGCCTATACGGTTAACTGGCAGCCGAAATGGTTAAAAGGCTTGTATTTGGGAATCACAGGATATGATTATCTGGACAAAGACTCACTATATCATAGCAGGAATATCTTTCGAAAGCTATTTCCGGTAATTACCGGTTCATCGATCAAAGCTAATGATGTTTCTAACGGTAAGAGTGGAGATGGGCAGGATTTTGCTTTTGCACTTAATGTACGCCAATTATTGCCTCTTTATAACGCCGAACTTTATTTTGAATGGGCAAGAAATGACAGAACCGGTAGTTTTAATGATTTTTTGCAGGAACCTGGTCACTCTGTCGCAATTACTTTAGGCGGGCGTAAGTTGTTTGAACTTTCAAAGGATAGTTATATACAAGTAAAAGCCGAAATAACCCAGTTACAAAAGTCGTCTACTTTTCTTTTAAGGGATGAACCCACCTGGTATACACATATTACGAGCCCGCGGGATGGGTATACCAATGATGGAAGATATATCGGTGCCGGTATTGGACCAGGTGGTAACAGCTTTATGTTTGATATCAGTTACTTAAAAGGGATGAATTCTTTTGGTTTAACATTGGAGCGACAACTTCATAATAATGATCTGTATTATAGTGCTTTTAATGGTACAGGTAATTTTAATTCGCACTGGGTAGATATAAACAGCACCTTTTATACTAATATAAAATTGAAGAAATACTTGATTTCGGCCGAGGTAACCCCTGTTTACTCTTTAAACTATCAGTATAATCATGGTAATAGCCTTAATTTACATGCAAGACTCAATCTTACCTATTATTTTGAATAATTGAAGGTGAATTTATTGAAAAGGAAATGTTATATTTTGTATTTGCTTTACGTAGTATAACTAACGTGTTTTAGAAATTAGTATGGAAGACTGCCGAAAGTATTATTACCTCAAAAAAATAACCTTAAAAAATTATCTTTGCGAAATTTTTCTCAACGTTTAACAATACCTCGTTATTGAAACAAACTATTAATAAATGGTTATTAATAGTTAATGATCTGTGACTTTTAAGTAAATGATAAACAAGATACATTCTATACAATCATCTGCCCGTAAACCCAATATACTTGTCATCGGCGACCTGATGATTGATCATTATATTATTGGCAACGCGTCCCGGTTATCACCAGAGGCACCAGTGCCTATTGTAAATGTGAAAAATGAATCGGTTACCCTGGGTGGTGCTGGTAACGTAGTGCAAAATTTGGTAGCATTAGGGGCGCAGGTAGCCGTTGCGGGTGTAATAGGTAACGACAATGCAGGTGCTCAATTGATAGAAATACTCAGCAATGAAGGGGTGCAAACGCATACTATAATTAAAGATGAGTTGCGACCCACTACGGTTAAAACCCGGGTACTTGCTGGCAGCCATCAATTGGTTCGGATAGATCGTGAAATTACCGACGCGATATCAGAGGCGATTGCTGATAAACTATTTAATGAGCTGGTTAATTATCTAGAGAAAGCCGATATTGTGGTTTTGTCAGATTATAATAAAGGTTTGTTTTCTCCTTCCTTTACCCAAAGACTAATCCAGGAGGCTACGCGTTTGGGTAAAAGGGTGATTATTGACCCTAAGGGCTTAAACTACGAGAAATATAAAGGGGCGTATCTCATTAAACCTAATCGTAAAGAATTGGCTGAGGCTGCTCAACTTGAAAAAGTTGATACGTTAGAAAGTCTGCAGCGTGCGGCAAAAATTATTTTAAAACAAACCGGAGCAGCTTATCTGGTAGTAACACTCTCAGAGGAGGGTATGTTGATATTGAGTGGAGCTGGGTATAAGTTATTGCCGGTAAAAGCAACGGAAGTATTTGATGTAACCGGTGCCGGCGATACTGTATTGGCTACTTTGACTTACTTTATTGCGGCAGGCTTAACTATTGAGGAGGCCGGCGAATTGGCTAACCATGCTGCTGCTATAGTGATACGCCAGGTAGGCAGTGCCACTACAACTATTGATGAGATCATTCTTGATATGAAAAGGGACAGCTAAGCTTTGACCCAAAAACAATAATAAAAGGAAATACAAGAAGTTGTATAAAGTACAACATATTGCAACTAACATAAACTATAATGATTTTAGAAGCATTAAGGGACCATCAAAATACTACTCAACAGGTAATAGAGAGGCTTACGGGGGATATTGAACAAGCCTGCCAAATGATATCAGATACTATAAAAAATGGCAACAAGGTTTTACTAGCAGGCAACGGTGGCAGCGCTGCTGATGCGCAGCACATTGCAGCTGAGTTGAGCGGTCGATTTGTTAAGGAGAGAAGAGCCCTGCCGGGTATTGCCTTAACGGTTGATACATCGGCACTTACAGCTATGGCCAATGATTATGGCTATGATCATGTATTTTCACGTCAGGTTGAGGCTTTTGCCCATGCAGGCGATCTGTTTATCGGCATTTCAACAAGCGGTAATAGCCAGAGTATTCTCAACGCTTTTGAAACAGCTACAAAATTTAACTGTAAAACCCTGGGATTATCTGGTCGTGACGGAGGTAAAATGAACGGTATATGTGATCTGAATATCGTAATACCATCCAATGTAACCGCCCGCATACAAGAAATGCACATATTGATAGGACATATTCTTTGTCAATCAGTTGATGACTTATTTGAATAATTATGATATCAATGAATCAATTACATACGTGCAATAAGAAATAACTACATGAGAATCGACCTCGAAAAAACATTGGTAAACAAAATAACCAATATCTCTTTGCTTAAAACTCAGGTGCTAAGCTGGCAAAGTATGGGTCAAAAGGTTGTTTTTACCAATGGCGTATTTGATCTGTTGCATATAGGTCATATCACCTATCTGGCCAAGGCTGCCGAACTTGGTGAAAAACTAATCATTGGTCTGAATTCGGATAGTTCGGTAAGACGTATCAAAGGTGAAAGCCGACCGGTTAATGATGAAAATAGCCGGGCTGCGATATTGGCTGCCTTGTTTTTTGTTGATGCCATTGTGGTTTTTGAGGAAGATACTCCAATTAACCTTATCAGCACTTTATTACCCGATATTCTGGTAAAAGGCGCCGACTATTCTGTAGAGAATATTGTGGGAAGTAAAGAAGTACTGGCCAATGGTGGTGAGGTAAAAACCATCGATTTTGTGAAAGGTTATTCATCAACCTCTATTATTGAAAAGATCAGGCAACAAATTCCCGGTAAGGCATAGAAATCGTGATGCTGGTCATCCTTTTTTAGATATGTGCGGGATATGACTTATATATACATGGTTAATAAAATTATTAAATATAATTTTTACATCCGTCTTGGACAACAAATTGATTTACCTTTGCAAAAAACTAAAATAATTTGTTGCAGGACTTTAAGCTCCGATATTTTTTACATATGATTAAAACTAACTTTCTTATATTCTTGTTCGTGGCGATATTTTGTTGCGGGGCAATTAATCATGTTTCAGCTCAAAATAATATTCAAAATCTATCATCTATCAATGTAGATGACTTATCTGACCAGCAAATTATCCAGCTATTACAACAAGCTCAGAATAATGGATTAAGTGACGCAGAATTGATTAAGCAAGCGCAATCAAGAGGAATGTCAAGTGTGCAGATTCAAAAACTACAGACAAGGATCCAGGATATACGCAGCAAGGCTACCGGGAAAAAGGTGCAGGCTGATACTACGGAAGATGCGGATGGCAGGATAATAACTGGACGTAAGCTAAATTACAGGCCCGATAGTCTCGATACAACATATGTTAATAAAAAAGACATGTTTGAGAACTTAAGGCCAAAAATATTTGGAGCCGATCTGTTTAAAAATAAAAACAGCTCTTTTGAACCTAATCTGAAGTTAGCTACCCCCATAAATTACATTATTGGCCCTGACGACCAGTTAAATGTCAATGTCTACGGAAACTCATCGGTTAACTGGAAACTGGAGGTATCGCCGGAGGGTAATATCAATATCCCGAATGTTGGCGTAATAAACGTTGGCGGTAAAACCATAGAACAGGCCACTGCACAGATCAAGAGCCGGCTTTCGGCCAGTAATTATGCTATTGGTCACGGCACCAGCGTGCAGATCACGCTGGGTAATATCAGAAGTATTAAAGTGATCATCGTGGGGCAAGTACAAAGACCAGGCACTTACACATTACCGTCCCTTGCTACTGTTTTTAATGCTTTGTATGCTTCAGGCGGCCCGACGGATAATGGTAGCTTACGTCAAATCGAGGTTATCAGAAATAATAGGATCATCAGGCATTTGGATGTGTATGATTTTATAGTGAAAGGCAGTCAGAAGGATAATATTTCATTACAAGATCAGGATATAGTACGTATACCTACCTATAGAACAAGAGTGCAATTAGTTGGACAGATAAAAATTCCGGCATTATTTGAGGTTTTGCCCGGAGAAAGCCTGGATAATATTTTAAATTATGCTGGTGGGTTTACCGACAGTGCTTATACTGCCCGCATAAAGGTGTCACAAATAAGTGATCAGCAGCGAAAAATAACTGATGTTGTGGAGGCTGATTATAAAAATTATATTCCGTTACGAGGTGATAAATATATAATAGAATCAATTATTAACAGGTTTGAAAACAGGGTAGTAATCAAAGGAGCTGTTTTTAAACCTGGTGATTATGAACTACAAACTGGTTTAACGTTAAACCAGTTAATTGCAAATGCAGCCGGTTTAAAAGAAGATGCCTTTATGGAGCGTGGAACCATTACACGGTTAAAGAGTGATAATAGCACCGAAATAATAGGCTTCAACGTAAAAGATGTTATAAATAAAGCGTTTAACATTCCTTTACAGCGAGAGGATATTATAACGATATCATCCATATTTGATCTGCGCGATAAATATCAGATCGTGATCAACGGTAGTGTCCGGAAACCAGGAAAATTCGCTTTTTCTGAAAATATGAAGGTTGAAGATTTAATATTTAAAGCAGGGGGATTTGCGGAGGGGGCCAGTACTAAACGTATCGAAGTGGCCAGAAGAATAAATGATGCCGATCCAAATTCAAGAAATAGTTCGGTAGCCCAGGTCTTTAGTGTTAATGTAGATGGGCAGTTGAAGCCATCAGAAGCCAACTTTGTATTACAGCCTTTTGATATAGTATCGGTTTATACATTGCCTGGCTTTGAAAAACAAAAAACGGTTAAAATAGAAGGAGAAGTAATGTATCCTGGTTCGTATACCATTAAAAGCAAAAACGAAAAAATATCAGACCTGGTAGCAAGGGCCGGAGGGCTCACCGCATCGGCTGATATTGAGGGGGGATCATTAAAAAGGGATAACATGGCTATTTTGGGTATAGATAGACGTAAAGCAGATACAGCTGAAATTGCCCGTGAAAGGAACGATCGTTTATTGCGTTTGAAAAGAAGCTTTAAGGATTCAACTCAGACTCAAAAGGAAGACACAACTATGCGTAATAATTTTGTGGGTATCGACCTGAAAAAGATCATGGATAAGCCAGGCTCAAGTATCGATCTTTTATTAGAAGATGGTGATGTACTGCGTGTACCCAAGCAGCAACAGATTGTTAGGGTTAATGGCCAGGTACTATATCCAAGCGCGGTTGTTTACAGCAAATCAAAATCATTTAATGATTTTGTATCTAACGCCGGAGGATATGGACCCGATGCTTTACGGCGGGGGGCCTATATTGTTTATGCTAACGGAACGGTAAAAGGCACCCGAAAAGTTCTATTCTTTAACAACCACCCATCTGTAAAACCGGGTAGTGAAATTTATGTGCCTAAAAAATCAGAAAGTAAGGGTAATACGGCCCAAACTATTTTAGGATTTACTACCGGATTAGCCTCCTTAGGTGCAATTATTTTGGGGATACTAAGCTTGAATAAATAAACTACAAGGTATTAAACGTATTCATAACTTAATATGGGCAGTAATAACACTGATGAAATATCAGTAAAGGATTTTGTAAATAAGGTAGGTTCAATAATAAAACATTTAAAAAGTAAGTGGTTAATTATATTGATATTAAGTCTTCTGGGCGGGGCTCTTGGTTTGGTGTATGCCATAATAAGCAAGCCATTATATACTGCTTCTAGCACCTTTGTTTTAGATGAGAGTAATAAGGGCGGTGGTTTAAGCCAGTATGCCGGTTTAGCCTCTATGGCTGGAATTGATTTAGGTGGAGGCAGCGGAGGAGGGATATTTCAAAGCGATAATATTTTGGAACTATACAAGTCTCGGTTAATGATTGAAAAAACATTATTGAGCGAGGCTAATTTCAATGGTAAAAAACAATTATTAATAGAAAGGTATATTGATTTTAATCATTTGCGTACCAGGTGGCTTGAAAAAGATCATATCGGGAATGTTCTATTTAAGGGCAACCCCGATAATTTTAATCGTATTCAGGACAGTATTATTACAAGCGTTGTCAAGCTATTTAATAAACAGGTGCTTACCGTAGCCAAGCCGGATAAAAAAATAAGCATCATAAGAGTTGATGTAGCAACTAAGGATGAGCTATTTGCAAAAGAATTTAATATAAAGCTTGTTGATAACGTGAACAAGTTTTACTCGGAAACAAAAACCAAAAAGAGCGATCAAAATGTTCGCATCTTGCAGCATCAGGCAGATAGTGTGAAAGAAGTTTTAAACAGATCAATTAATGGTGTGGCTTCGGCTATCGATGCAGCGCCCAATGCCAATCCTTCACTTCAAATATTAAGGGTTCCATCACAAAGAAGACAGGTAGATGTACAGGCAAGTACAGCTATTTATGGCGAGATTGTAAAAAATCTGGAATTATCAAAGATGTCCCTGCGACAGGAAACACCGCTGATCCAGTTGATCGATTCGCCAGTGTTACCGTTAACTGTTGATAAAGTAACTAAAGTAAAAGGTTTTATAATAGGAATATTAACTGGCTGCCTTCTTACTATTCTGATAATTGCTCTCAGAAAAGGGGTTGCTAACATAACTCAGAACGACTAATTCTACACGATATTAAGTATTTAAGATAAAGTAAACTTTATTTATAAAATACAAAAATGGAGTTTTCTTAATGTGGATGTTATTACTGGGGGCTGAGTAGGGTTTGCACAAGATACGTTATACATTGCATGTTTAAAATAAATAAAGATTATATAAGTTAAAGTGATTGTAGCCACAAAAAAATTACTGAACAAGTTTGGAATTGACGGTGCTATCGCCCTAACTATTTTAACCCGGATTATACAAGCAGGAGGAGGGATAGTTTCTATCTTCTTTGTATCAAAGTATTTATCACCTCATGAAATAGGATACTATTATACCTTTTCGAGTATTTTAGCTATCCAAATATTTTTTGAATTAGGACTAAGCGGCATTATAACACAATATACTGCTTATGAATTCTCGCATTTAAAATGGGGGGATGATTTTAAACTTATCGGCGAACAATATTATAAATCCAGACTATCATCATTACTCATATTTTGCGTTAAATGGTTCGCAATAATTTCAATTGCTTTATTCGTAGCCTTGTTATATGCAGGCTTTTCATTTTTTTCTACCTATAACAAGGGTTTAAATATTGAATGGAAAAATCCATGGATCATACTTTGCCTTACAACTTCTCTTAATTTATTTATTGACCCCTTACTTGCCTTTTTTGATGGATTAGGGCATATAAAGGATATGTCGAAAATAAGATTGATACAGAAAATAACCAATGTATTATTGTTATTTATATTTTTTGCATGCGGTTTTAAACTCTATTCTGCGGCATTAGCATCGTTAATAGCCATTTGTGTCAATTATGTACAAATTGTATTTTCAAACCGTATCAGGTACTTAAAAGTAATATGGTCAGCTAAATCAGAATGGGTAATAAATTATTATAAAGAGATATTTCCCTTTCAATGGCGTATTGCATTAAGTTGGGTAAGCGGATATTTTATATTCCAATTGTTTAACCCCATTTTATTTGCAACAGAAGGGGTGGTTGTAGCCGGACAAATGGGTATGACCCTTGCCGCTCTCTCGGGTATACTATCTGTATCTATGAGTTGGATAAATACAAAAGTGCCGCTTTTGTCAATGCTCGTCTCAAAACGTGATTATACAACTTTGGATATTAGTTTTAAAAAGATAGCTGTACAAGCTACAGGTGCTAATGCTTTTATCACGTTATGCTTTGTAATTGTAGTGCAACTGCTTAAATATTTACACATGAGTTTAGCAGAACGTTTTTTAGTATTTATACCATTAATATGCATGTGTTTGGCCAGTATAGTAAATCAGTTCATTTTTGCTCTGGCTGTTTATATGCGGTGCCATAAGAAAGAACCAATGCTCATTCAATCAATTGTAATGGGCCTATTGGTAAGTATATCCACCTTTGTTTTGGGAAAAGAGTTCGGACTAATGGGAATTACGGTTAGTTACGTTTCATTAACTTGTATAGTTGCTTTACCCTGGACGATTTATTTATTTATCACAAAAAGGAAGGAGTGGCATAGTGCATAATTATTTGTTAACAATAGCGATTCCGACCTATAACCGAAGCTTGTTTTTACAACGCAACCTTGATCACTTATATCAACAACGAGAGGATCTGAAGGAAGTGGAATTAATAGTATCGGATAATGCTTCCACAGATGATACTTATGCCGTTATTGAAAAATATCAGAGCTTAGGACTAAGCATTAAATATATCAGGAATGCTGAAAATAAGGGGTCAGATTTTAATATAGCGCAATGTTATATACAGGCACAGGGTAAATATGTACTGGCATTAGGCGATGATGATTTACTTTTAAATGGCGCAGTAGAGCAATTACTGATCTTACTAAATAAAGATGATTACGGTGTAGTGTATTTGAACAGCCGGGAATTTACAAATCAGGGGAAATTAAACATAGTTGATTTAAATTATAGCCTATTTACAGATCCAATTGAATTTATTAAAAAGGTAAAATTTTATGTAACATTTATTTCGGGCAACATCATTAACAAGAAATATTTGGATGCTGATAACTTAGCAAAATATCACGGTACCAGCCTTATACAGGTTCCGTTTATATTAGATGCTATTTTAAGATCATCTAACAATATTTATGTTAGCGATACGCTAATAGCATCTGAGCCGGATAATTCAGGGGGATATAACCTGTTTAAAATATTCAGTGAGAATTTTAATCAAATTATTTCTGAACTGCGCTGGAATAAAGGTGATATTGATACAATTAGGAATATTATCAATAACAGCATGTTATCAGGTTTTTTTCCTCAGTTTATATTGAAACTTAAGCTTAATAAAAATCATAACTTTTTTAAATCTAACCCGTTACATCATTTAAAGCCTTTGTTTAGGGAGTATGCTAATTTTTGGATATGCTGTTATCCAATATATCTGTTGCCAAACAAGCTGGCAGTTATATATAGTTACTTTATCAGGGCATTTATTAAATTCCGGTTAGTAAAAAGTTAATCATATAAATTGCACAGTGAATATTAATATTTGCGCTTAAAACAGATGAAAGCAGTATTTGAAAAATTGAGTAGAAATATAGGGTACATACTGTCATTTGTGTTCCCTTATAAATTGTTTAATAAATACGTACAGATCAGAAATCTTGTTTTTAGTGGTTATATAAAAACACAGTTCAAGCATGTTGGTAGTAATTTTTCGGTTGAATCCCCAATGCGTATTTATGGCAGTAAGTACACACAAATTGGCGATAATTTTATAGCCGGAGCCAGATTAAGGATTGAAGCTTATGATAGATTTTTAAATAGTAGCTTTCAACCTCAAATTGTTATTGGCAACAACGTTAATATAAATTTTGACTGCCATATAGGTTGTATTAACCAGATCCATATTGGTGATGATGTATTAATTGCAAGTAAGGTTTTAATTATTGACCATTTTCATGGCGAAATCACGCTGGCACAAATTAAGCAGGCTCCATTGCAAAGGCCTTTGACATCAAAAGGCCCCATTAGGATTGGTAATAATGTTTGGATAGGTGAAGGTAGCGTGATAATGCCGGGTGTAGAAATAGGAGAGAACAGTATAATTGGAGGTAATTCAGTGGTGACAAAAAGCTTTGCCGCCAATTGTGTTATAGGGGGGAATCCGGCACGGTTAATTAAACATTTAGAATAGTTGTACCCAATTGATTTTGGAGTATTGAGCCAATTAATGATCAAAGAATGTTAGTACAAGAAGGTTTAAGTGGTGTAATTGTATTGTACAATCCGGATGAAAGTGTTGTTAGTAACCTATCTTCGTATATAAATTTTCTTTCCCATTTATACATCATTGATAATTCTGAACATCCAAACACTGAATTAACCGATAAGGTAAGAAATTTAAGTAATAAGATCAGTTACCATGGTACGGGAGAAAACACGGGAGTTGCCAAAGGGCTTAACTGGGCATGTACTCTGGCCTATAATGATGGTTACCAATGGATCTTAACTATGGACCAGGATTCCTTTATTAATAATGGTTTTTTTAATATTGCAAAACCATTGTTATCCAACATGAAAAATATAGTTGTAGCAGCCAGTTATAATTCTGTTTTCTTTAATCCCCAAAAAAGCGAGTATACAGGTTTTGTTGAAATTGGTACGGTTATAACATCGGGCAATTTGCTCAATCTTAGCGGGTGGCAAGAACTAGGCGGTTTCTGCGAAAAACTTTTCATTGATGAGGTCGATAACGAATTTTGTATACGTGCTAAAAAAAAGGGGTATAAAATTCAGGCTACGCAGGATATTTACCTGAATCATAACTTGGGTGTGAAGTATATTAAAGCTAATAGATTAACCGGACGGGATTTAAGCTTTACCAGGCATTCGCCATTCAGGGTTTATTATATGACCAGAAATAATTTATTCCTTTGGAAGCAGTATTTGTTTACCAATCCGGCGTTGGTGTATAACAGGATGAAGAATCTTATCAAGCTTATTTATGAAATAACATTTTATTACCCTGATAAATTATCTTACTATAAAAATATCACTAAAGGAACGTTTCATTTCTTTATATCCAGGTATGACAAAATGTAAAGTGTCCGTTGCTTTAGCAACATATAATGGTGCTAGGTACCTTCAAGATCAGTTAGATTCCATTATTCATCAGAAATTAAAGCCCGATGAAATAATTGTATCTGATGATCATTCTACTGATGCTACACTTGATATACTTGAAAAGTATCAGTCAAAAGGCTTGATCAAGTTTTTTTCTAATCCGGGTAAAGGGGTAATAGCCAATTTTAAAAATGCCGTATCAAATTGCAATACTGAAAATTACGTGGCATTATCAGATCAGGATGATATTTGGGATGCTGATAAACTTGAGGTTAGCGCAGCGGCATTAAGTCAGATTGACGACGGCCATTCACCGGCTATAGTATTTTCTGATTTACTTGTAGTTAACGAAAATAACGAAGTTACAAATAAATCTTTTTTTAAAGAGATTGTTGGGGCCAACCCTGTTAATGAAAAATTAGTATCGTTGCTGTTCTCTAATAAAGTTATCGGTTGTACTACGATGTTTAATACATCTATGCGTAACAGTTTTGAAGTAATGCCGGCAGGCGTATGCATGCATGATTATTGGATAGCCCTGATAGCTTTTACCTTTGGCAGGCATCATTATATTGACAGGCCGCTAATGAGATACAGGCGTCATTCAAACAATGTTACAGATGCAAGTAGTTCGGTAATGTATAAGATAAAAAAAGAATTAACCGATTATTTACTAAACAAGAGGATTCAATTGGATGAGCATATAGATACTGTTGACCTGTTTTGTTCAAAGTATGGTAATTTAATAAGTGAAGACCAAAGGTTAATAATGCAAAAATTTATCAGACTTAAAAACTCAACAACTATTGTTAAAAGACTAAATTCTTTTTATTATACCAGATAAAACTGTTTAACTAATTATAAAGCTATAATGCTTAAGATTTTTCAACCATTTTTTATTTTTTGTATGGTTTGGTTAATAGTTATTTTACTATTCAACCTGCGTTTGTCTAACTTGCTTAACGGCGAGATAAGTGAGGCTTATAAGTTCTTTTTTTTTGCATCCTTTTTTTTCCTGATAGGTTATATCGGGCCTTTCATGTTGTATAAAAAAATCAATATATCATCTGCAATTTTTAAACCCGAGGGCGATAAGTATGAAAAACTGCTTTTTAAGTATTTTTATTTTTGGATCTCGGTTTCTGTTGTTGAAATTATATACTCCAGAGGTATCCCTGTTGTTTGGCTGTTAACGGGTAGTGATAAGACTTATGCAGATTTCGGTATTCCATCTATTCATGGTTTAATGAATGCATTAGAATTGGTGTTGGGTTTGCTCTCCTATTATTTTTACCGTTTAACTAAAAAAAAGAAATTCCTGGTTTTGACAGTAACCTTTGTAGTTTGGAATTTATGTATTATTACCAGGCAGGTTATAGTGGTATTATTGCTTGAGATTTTTTTTATATACTATTACCTGGCAAAAAACAAGTGGAGGCTTTCCATTAACCTGGCCATAAGTTTTATTCTTTTTATTGTTTTTTTTGGTATAATAGGTGACCTTAGAACCGGTGCTGACAATTTTGTGCAGCTTGCACAGCCCTCTGATAATTGGGTTGACTGGTTGCCGTCTGGTTTCCTTTGGGTATATATTTATATTACTACGCCTTTAAATAATTTGCTGTTCAATTTTACATCGCCTATAATTCACTATCAGTTTTTGTTTCCTAACACCATGTCGCTGCTTTTCCCGAGTGTTATCCGGAATATTTTGTACCCAGCCGATACTACTGCTATTACCGGCGATCTGGTAACGCAGGCATTTAACGTGAGCAGTGCTTTTGTAGCACCTTATCAGGATATGGGCTTTTATGGGATTGGTTTGTTCTCCCTGTTTGCAGGAGCTTTTACTAACATTGTTTGGTGGAGAAAAGGTATTATTAGGATTTTTTTCAGAGCAATTATTGTTCAAATTCTTATATTAAGTATTTTCTTTAACCACTTTTTTTACTTGCCTGTAGTTTTTCAATTTGTTTGGGTGCTTGTTTTTTTTAGAAACTATAAAAATGAAGAAATATCAGAGTTTACAGTTAGTTAAGAAACAAACATACCGTACAAACCCTAAATTATCTTTAGGAATTCGGGTAAAAAATGAGATTGAGGCCATTAAGTATTTCTGGGACTCTGTGAAAAAGCAGACCTATATTGAGCACCTTGAGATTGTATTTTTAGATAGCGGAAGTACAGATGGAACGGTTGATTTTATAAAGGATATAAACTGTAATTTATATACAATTGAACCGGCAGAGTTTTCTTTTGGGGAAACGTGTAATTTGATCATGGAATTATCAACATGTGATTATGTATGTTTTTTTTCTGGTCACGTTATTTTAGAAAGTGAGAAACTGTTGGAGTATGTTATCGGATTTTTTCAACAAAATAGTAGTGTTTCAGGGTATTTCAGACAAACACCCAATTATAAAATCGGATGTACGATTTATGATAGTACTTTTTTAAAATATAAATATGCTGTTCATCCTGATAAAGATCCCATATTAATTACCAATGAAAAAAACGGGTTTTCTAATGCGGCTTCATTAGTTTGTAGAAAACACTGGGAGCATGTGAAATTTAGAGATGTAATTGCTAGTGAAGACCATTTTTGGGCTAAGGAAGTAATTGAAAGTAATATGAAGGTGTATTATTTTCACATGCTAAATGTACAGCACAGCCATAAAGAGACCTTAGATAATATTTATAAACGAGTGAGGATAAATGCAAAATCCCGGTACCCGGATGGTGTTGGCTCAATCCAAATATTTATGATTTTTATAAAAGTTTTTTTTGCTCTTTTTTTTAATAGCTATAATATAATCGATTCACTAAAATATGCAAACATACATTCATCGGCATATAAGAATTTAAGCAAAATATGATTAATTTATATATCCCGACGTTAAATGCAGGGGATAAATGGATTGAGGTTTTAGAAAGCATAAAAACTCAATCGGCAGTAATACAACAAAAAGTTATTATTGATTCTGGCTCCACAGATAATACGATCCAGTTAGCACATAGGTTTGGGTTTAAGATAGTTGAAATCAGTAAAAGTGATTTTAATCATGGCAAAACCCGGCAGCAGCTTGTTGAGCTTTCAGACGAGCCTGATATATGTGTTTTTTTAACACAAGATGCAATTTTAGCCTCGCCAGATAGTATATCAAACATTGTTAAGGTATTTGATGATCCTGAAATAGGCATGGCTTATGGCAGGCAGTTACCACATAAAAATGCTAAAACACTGGAGAGCCATGCCCGTTTATATAATTATCCTGAAGAAAGTAACATACGTTCATATAAAGATAAGGATCAGTTAGGGTTTAAGGTTTTTTTCTGTTCAAACTCCTTTGCGGCATATCGACGTACTGCATTAATGGCCGTGGGGGGCTTTCCATCTGATTCCATTATGGGGGAAGATGCTATCGTAGCTGCCAAGATGTTAAAAGCCGGATTTAAAAAAGCATACGTGGCGGATGCCACTGTTTATCATTCACATAGTTATAAATTAAAAGAAGAGTTTGAACGATATTTTGACACCCGGGTGTTTCATGAACAAAATAAATGGTTAATTGAAACTTATGGAAAACCTATTGGAGAGGGTGTTAAATTTATGAAATCAGAATTAAAGTATGTATTTAAAAATGATTTGAAAGCTGTCTTTAAATCAACATCCTCATTAGGAGTAAAGTGGCTAGGTTATAAAGCGGGTGGTTTTTATAAAAAAATACCTCTTTGGCTCGTCAAAAAACTTTCAATGCATAAATTTTATTGGAGATAAAACCCTATTCTCCTTTCCGTGCGAGAGAAATTGTTTTAGATTCTGATATCAGGAAGTTATGTTATGTTAATTTCTTATTATTTAATTATAAATAAATAAAGGTTGGGTTATCGGCCTTTTGCTGATCCTTATATAAAAAGAGTTTTATATAAAAGCTAAATATGCAGAAATCAAAGCAGTTTTGATGATTTTTACTGTGGTAGCTAAGATTTGAAAAAAAATAGGTTCTCTTGTAGCGTTTTTTATTTAATCTTCGTATTAGTATTAAAGTGTGAACTTTATCGTTATATAAATAATATAACAGATAAAGTGCTATATTTGCAAAACTATACCTATGGCAATACGATACTCGAAATTTCTCCCGCCCGTTACTTTTATAAGTGATTTAATAGTATTAAATATTGCTTTACAATGTGCACATTCATTGGTGTTCACATATTACTCATCTGAGATACAATCTGTAAATTTTATACTACTTGTTAATTTGGTTTGGGTGTCTGTATCAACTATTACCAAAAATTATATTATTTCCAGGCCGTTGGTATTAAAGGATAACCTTAACCGGTTTTTATCATCCCTGCTTTATCATTTACTCGTAGTTCTTGGCATCATTTATTTCTTCAAGCTGTACGAGGTAAGCCGCTGGGAGATGTTCTTTACCTATTCCCTGTTCTTCTTTTTGATCATAGTACAGCGGTCGGTTATATTCTTTATACTGGATTATATCCGCAAAAAAGGATACAACAGGAGGCATGTGCTGGTAATTGGCGATGAAGATATCGCGAACCGCCTTATCAGGTCATTCTCAAAACATCCGGAATACGGTTATTACTTTACCGATTTTATTTCGGAAGATATGATTAAGGATTTCCCCGAGCAGGTTTTGATGGAGAAATTAGTAGATAAAAGTCCGGATGAAATATTTGTATGCTATAAATACCTGCACCCCCTGTTATTGCAAAAACTTGTTGATTTTGGCGAACAGAATGCGGTTAAAATAAAATTAGTGTCGGATCTGATACTGAATAACAACTATGCCAGTATAGTTAATTATGAAAACCTTCCGGTTATCCAACTATCTGCAAATCCTGAACTGAGCTTTAAAGTAATATTTTTTAAGCGGAGTTTCGATATCGTGTTTTCATTGAGCGTGATGATCGTTGGTTTTCCAATATTTCTTTTATTGATGTTGATTACCAGAATGACATCAAAAGGCCCAGCTTTTTATAAGCAGGAAAGAATAGGCAGAAATCATAAGCCATTTACCATATACAAGTTCAGAAGCATGTATATAAATGCCGAAAAGGCTGGCCCCCAGTTATCAAGTGACCGCGATCCGCGCATAACGGGATGGGGAAGAATATTAAGGAAATCAAGACTGGATGAATTACCTCAGTTTTGGAATGTACTTAAAGGCGAAATGTCCGTAGTAGGCCCAAGACCAGAAAGGCAGCACTTTATTGAACAACTCATTGAGAAATCACCCAGCTATAAGAAATTGTTACGTATTAAACCCGGTCTTACTTCAATAGGACAGGTATCATACGGTTACGCAGAAAATCTTGATCAAATGCACAGCCGCATTCGTTATGACCTCATTTATCTCAACAATATCAACTTCAACAGCGATATGGGGATAATTCTAAAAACTATCAGGGTAATGGTGCAATTAAAAGGTAAATAAGCCGTTAGGTTGATCTGCGCATGTTGTTTTAAAGTAAAAAGGCTGAAATATTTAACAAGGTATCTCTCGAATATAGTATGATCAGATGATTTCTTATAAACTTGCGTACTTGCCGTGTAACGAATAGGGCAATTGATCGTCATACTCTTATATGGAGCGCTACCAACCAGAAACAGCAACAGATAGCCAGTTATTGGAATTGATCCGCAAGGATGACCGGGTAGCCTTTACAGAACTATATAATCGTTATTGGGATAAACTATTCACGGTAGCCATGCATCGTCTGAATGACGAGCATGAGGCCGAAGAGGTAGTGCAGGAGGTTTTTCTGAGCCTTTGGCAACGACGCTTAACCATCGAACTTACCCATAGCCTAAATACCTATCTATCGGTTGCGGTTAAATACCGCATCATCAATCACCTGGATAAACAATTTCGTAAAAAGCAACATATAGAGCATTTGACCATTCATGCCCCACGTGAGCATGATAGCACCAGTCAATGGCTATTGGAAAAAGAGCTCCGTACACAGCTTGAACAAAGCATCGGCCGCCTTCCCGAAAAGTGCCGGATAGTTTTTTTGCTGAGCCGCGAACAAAATAAAACAAACGCCGAAATTGCCGCCGAACTCAACATTGCCGAAAAAACGGTGGAGGCACATATGACCAAAGCGTTAAGCACGCTACGGCAATCATTAAATATCACCATTCCGCTGCTGCTTTACCTGCTCGAAAAATAATTTGATATTTTTTTCATTTACCACTAAGGGTAAACCGCGCTATGGCTGACTATATGTATAAACATACCAAGTAAACCATGGATAGTAATAGCTTTAATCCTGAAGAGCTGGCCCACAAATGGGTGACTGGCACACTTACTCCCGACGAAAAGTTGCGGTTTGAGCAATGGTATGCCGATTTTAACGATGAAGAATTGCTAATTTCAGATAGCCAATATACCTCGGCCGGACAGATCAGGGAAACCATATTAAACCAGATTAACTCCAGCATAGATGAACAACCGGTATCTAAAGGGAAAATACGCAGGGTGTGGCGGAGCTTAGCTGCCGCGGCAGCTGTTGTTTTTGCTATAGGTCTTGCCGCACTTTACAGGGCACCTATACTGAACCTGGTTGATCCCGTAAAACAGCTGAAGCTGACTACTAACCCGGGAGAATACAAACAAATATACCTGGCCGATGGCACCCATATTTGGCTTAGTCCGGCAACTACGCTTAGCTATCCCGAAAAGTTCAGGGGTAAATTGCGTGATATAAGCATTGAGGGCGAAGCCTACTTTGAAGTTAAACACGATACCGACCACCCCTTTGTTATTCAATCCGGAGCTGTAAAAACGGTAGTATTAGGTACCAGCTTTGATATTCAGGCTTACGCCCACGCTAAATCTATCGATGTAACTGTTGTCAGTGGTAAAGTAGGCGTATCGGCAAAAACAAGCGCTACTACTGCAATGGTAACCGCTAATCAAAGAACGGTATATCAAAAGGCAACTGCTAGCCTGGTAAAGGAAAACTATCCAAACGCTTCCAAATTTCTTGACCGGCGTAAAGGGATCTTTGATTTTAATGGTGCATCGCTGGCCGAAGTTATCCATGACCTCGAAACCCAATATAGCATCAGCATAAAGCTGGCTCCCGGTTTAACATCAAAAACCTTTTACGGCCGTTTGCAAACCTCAGATCCAATAAACCGTACGCTAGATAAGCTTAGTACGGTTATGGAGATACATTGGGAAAAACAAAACGGAGCTTATCAGCTTCACCCTTAATATACATATGATTCATTTACCCCTGCTATTTCACAAACCTGCAACCATGACATTTTAAATTTGCCCCTACACACCTATGAAAAAAAGCCCGGCTCAGGGAAACAGAACCGGGCTTGTATTTAAAACCTTAGCCAGTCATGGCCTTCGAAAACTAATGACTGACTATTTTAAACCTCTTAAAGTTATGAAAAAAACCGGACCTCTACGGTTCTCTAACCTGATTTATCCTTTAATGAAACTATACCAATTTTTAAGTGTATTTTTTTGTATAACCCTTATTCTTACGTTTGGCAGCTTACCAGCTTTTGCACAATCGCCGCTTGATAAAACAGTAACCATCAATTTAAATAATGTACCACTAAGACAAGCTCTTGATAAAATAACCGCTGCTACAGGCGTACGCTTTACTTATAACGAAGCCGTAGCTGCCAGCAATATCAGATTAACCATTAATGCAAAAGCTCAAAGCCTGAAACAGGTACTCGAGGCTGCCCTGGCTAATTATCCCTATAGCTACGCCCAACTGGATCAGGATATACTGATCCGCTATGACGCGACGAAGCTAAAAAAGTTCGACGCCGAACCGGCGGCAAAACCGGCAGCAGGAAAGCACACCATCAGCGGAACAATTACATCAAAACAGTCTGGGGAAACGATAATAGGAGCCAGTATACGGCTGGTAGATGGAGCGCAGGGAACTTCGACCAATGGTTATGGATTCTATTCGATCACACTGCCGGCCGGTGATCACCAGTTGTTGATCAGTGCTATCGGGCAGAAAACCCTGGTCATACCGGTTTCATTAACACAAGATCAACGGGTCAATATCTCCATGGACGATAACGCGCAGGAGCTGCAAACCGTAACCATAACCGCCACGCAAAAAGGCGCGCGCGATTTGAAGAGCCCGCAAATGGGTGTCGAAAAACTGAACATCCAGGAAATAAATGATGTACCCGTATTATTAGGCGAGCACGATGTGATGAAAACCATACAGCTATTCCCCGGTATTAAATCGGCAGGGGAGGGCAGTGGCGGTTTTTATGTACGTGGTGGGGCTACCGATCAAAACCTGTTGATGCTGGATGAGGCTACGGTATACAATGCCTATCACCTCTTGGGTTTCTTTTCAACCTTTAACTCCGATGCCATAAAAAATGTAAGCATTTATAAAGGCGATATGCCCGCGCAATACGGCGGCAGACTATCATCAGTAATAGATGTGAAGATGAATGATGGTAACAACCAAAAGTTTGGTGTAAGCGGTGGTGTGGGTGTGATAGCGGCCCGTTTGAACGTAGAAGGTCCCATCCAAAAGGGGAAATCATCCTTTCTGATATCGGCCCGTCGTACGTATGCTGATGTTTTCCTCAAACTGTCAAAAGATACGGTGGTTAAAAACAGCAAGCTTTATTTTTATGATATTAACGCCAAGGCCAATTTAGTTTTAGGCGATAAAGACCGGGTTTATATCTCTGGGTATTTAGGTAAAGATGTGCTTT
>Ga0207671_10001728_pt1 | contig 24591 bp, 21 predicted proteins | sample KBSC24metaG_FD_184352 | JGI IMG/M metagenome (GOLD analysis project Ga0207671, IMG submission 184352) | Corn rhizosphere microbial communities from Kellogg Biological Station, Michigan, USA - KBS C2-4 metaG (SPAdes) (version 2) | ecosystem: Host-associated > Plants > Roots > Rhizosphere > Soil... | reverse complement strand
GGCTTAATCCATAACTCTTAATACCATAGCTGGTGGCCATTTTCATATTTGAAAATTCTGATTTCTCTACCTTTGTTTACATTCTTTAACAAATAGAGTGCATTCTCCGGGACATTAAATTCTATCTGATTCGCTGTCGCCCTCTTTTGACCCAGCGACACCCAATCATTTTTCCAATAAAATAATTCATAGGACTCTGTGTTATTTACATCGTTATCATCCGTTCTTGGGCTAATTTCCAAAGAGGTAATATCTTTTTGCTCACCAAAGTTTAATCCAATCCAAAAAAGTTGCTTATCGGGAACCGTTAAATTTTCTCCATCATAAAACTGTTTAAAATCGACTGATTTTTGATTTATTATTTTGATAAAGGTTAGAGGGTTATTATCAAAAACATGATTGTAAAATGTTTTTGAAGCTCTTACTGAACTTATTGGTTTTCCTGTTAACAGTTTCTTTTCGGTTTTAACACTACTGTAGATTTGAATCCCTCCCAACCCTTCACTCATTCGGCTGATATCAGGAAACACTAACCGGATATATTGAAATTTTGCATTTTCTAATGTCTTTTCAACCGTATGTAAGCTTGTTAAGGTATCAATTTTCCACAGTGTTAACGCATTGGTAAACAGGCTATCGTTGCTGCCCTGAAAATAGCAGCCTCTTAATGTTGGCAGTAATTTATTTAATAAATCACTGGGTGGGTATTTACGAAATAAAGTAATGGCTTTATACTTTGCCGACGGACTAATTTGGCTAATCACCCCATTACTATCAACTAAAAATGGATCGCCATTTAATGTAAGTTCTCCTGAAGCAATAGTGCCAGCCATGTAAATCACCCCCTTTCCTACCTGTTTAAAAACAGATCTGTTATTTTGAACCGTTGATGCTGCCACCGGGATCCAATCGCTATTGTTAAAAGTGCAAAGGCAACTTCTGGAGCCGTTTTGTAAATTTTTAAACGGAATCGTCAAATCAGTTACCTTGGTAATACATTGGGTTATGTCAATATAATTAGGATTAACTACGTACAATGAATTAACATTAGAAATAAATCCGGAGTTTATTTGATCACTATATGTTTCGATAAACATTTTTGATGTTTTAAATTGAGCCGGCGGACTAAATTTATTGGTCCCGGTTCCGGTTTCCAGCGGCATCCATTTTCCATCTAACATAAGTAGGCCATTTATATCATGACCGGAACCCCAATTGCCCCAATAAGGAAAGGTTAGCCTTGAAAGTGGAACTCCCAATGCCCGTAATCGTAACAAAACCACTCCGGTTTCATCTTTACAAGAGGTGGTTGTATTGATCCGGATCAGATCCAAAGGTTTTATAGCATTGGTAAGCCCCCCAAGTTCTGCCATCTCTGAACGTGTTACATCGTGCATTCCCTTTAAATACATACATACTTTTACAGGGTCCTTTTCATTTTTGAAGGAGTCTAACAAATGGATATTATTTTCGTAGAAGGATTTCCTCCAAAATTGCAATTCCTCATTTCCATAACGATAGGGCAGCAGATACTCGCAAAAATCATTAAAAGATAAATTTTTATTCCAGGGCATTTGCCATGCTTTAAAAGCGTAGTCAATATCTTCAATAAGAAAGTCGGCTGTAATCGTCTTTATATCTTCCTTCACCTTGAAATCTAAGCCCGCTGTTGCTTTTATATGATGTTTGGCCATCATATAATTTAAGGCAGTTCTTTTATATAATTTATAAAATTCTATATGATCATTTTGGTATGCTTTTTCATAATCGTTGTTTAGTTTTTCTAAAGTATCGAATACAGGCTTGTAATTATCATACTCAGGAAACATTGCTGCAAATTTACCAGGCATATACTTGATCAAAAAAACCGCAGCTTTATATTTAAGTGAGTCTTCGGTGCCGGAGTAATGTTTTAAAACATCTTCCAATTCCGATCTATTATTTCCTGCAAGTTGTAAAGCGTGCGTTAATTTTTGATCATTACCGGTGTCAATTCTTCTGCATGCAGAAAATAGCACAACAATTACAATGGAACAAACTAAGGTTTTTATATTTTTCATATTACTTATACCATATGATAGATAACAAAGTCAATGATTTAATTAAAAGATTTATATAAAGGCGGGGTTAAAAACGCAGATCATACTATTCATAAAATTCAATGAATGAGTTCTACTTGCTTTTCTTTTAAAACATTGCGCGCCATTTCCTTAATCAGTTCAACATTCTGACCCGGAATTTTTACAGGCATCTTCAAAATAATCCCTGCAATTCTTTTAGCTTCTGTCTTGTTTCCCAGCTTAAGATTTAATAAAACCATTTTATATTTAGGATAAAACATTGAGGGGATGTAAAATGATTGAAACCGATAATACTCCAATGCTTTTTGATTATTATTTACGCACTCATAGGCTAATGCAAGAGATGAAATAGTAGCATTAGATGTAAAATATTTGCGGCTTTCCTCCAAAATAAAAATGGCTTTGTTACACTGCTGATTGTCAAAAAGCAATTGGCCGTAATCAGAAAGGAATTTTCCATTATATTTTAACCGGGGGTATTCCTCTCCAAATATTCTCATTTTTTCGGCATTGGTAAATTTTGATTCCTTATCGGTTGCCTTTGCCCAATTCATAACTGATATACTGTTATATACCGCGTAACAAAAAGTAATTACTAATGCTATCTTTAAAGTATATACCAACCCCCAATTTAAAATCCTGGATTGGAATGCTGCCTGGGCTTGCTTATCCGATCCGGCACCGATCAGTATAACTAGGGCAATTAAAAGAACAAAAACAATAGCCGTACAATGCAACGAATAACTTGTAAAGCAACTAACAAGAAGGCTTATAATTACAGCCTTAGCTGCATTTACAATTGGTTGGGCTTCTTTAAGCTTTGAAGAGGAGAAAACTTTATAAATAAAAGCAAAGCATAAAATCAAGCCAATTACCCCGGTTTCTAAATATAGTTCCAGGTATTCATTGAAGGCACTTACCGTATCACCTGCACTAAGAAAAAAAAGATTATCAGAAGCTGAATGTGCTTTAAAATAATCTGCCTGCCATTGTGGATAATAAAAGGCAAAGCGACCGGGGCCATAACCCCAAATAGGTGAAGATAACAGCTTATTCCCTACTACTGCATATTTAAGTACTCTACCATAAGCTGATAATTCTTTCAGTTTAAATAACAGGAAAATCAATAACCCAGATCCAAACAAACCTACCGTAACGATCAAATATTTACGACTTCTGATACTTGCTAAAATACGGTTACCAAAAGCGTAATAAATTATTAAACATTGGGCTACAATAAGCGCTATGCCAGCTGTTCGCGATTCGGTTATCATGATGATGCCAATAGTAGCTGACAGATATATTAAATAGAACGCAATAAAATATTTCCTTCTTAAATGGCTTTTAAGCGTATAAAATACAAACGGCGATAGAATAGACATAAAGCAGGAAAATGGTCCCGAATTAGTGAATGTGCCCTTAAATGATAAAGCGGGTGCTATACCGGTTGAACCGGAATAGTTATTCAGCACCTCACTACGATAATTAAATACCGAAATTATTACCTGAATAAGTGCGAAGATTATGAGTATGATGAGTATGCGTGAACAGTCCTTTAGCGTAAGTATCGTTGTAAACAGGATAAGTAATAAAAGAAAGGAGATAATAAAAGCAAGGTGTCCATTTTGAAAACCAAAACATTGTTGATCGAAGAGCGACAAGCAAATTAAAAGGAAAATCAAAAAGGAAAAAATGCGATTCCGATACAGCAAGAATTTAAGTGATTCAGCAGATTTAGGAATCAGGAAAACTATTACAATTGCCAAAACAATAGAAAAGAAATGATAACTAAAGTTTTGTTCTGTGTCCGTATCTGCAGAGAGCGGATATTTAAAGAGACACAAGCTAAATAATAGCGTAAAAATTAATATATAAATAAGATTAAAACCCTTAGCTCTACCTATGTTAATCATCTAGTGTATTTATATATTTTTTTAGAATGCCAAAATCTAAATCATTAACATTTTTCCCATATACCCTTGCGCCATTTTTGTAATGCAGAAATATCGGTTTACCAAACCCAGCTCCATATTTAAAGATCGTGGATAGAGAGTCGACCTTAATTTTATAGCCTGATTGTTTTAAATAATTAATCAGTTGCTGATCACTATAATTAGGTTTATTACCCACTAAAATCAATTGAAGATCAGTTCTGATTTTTTTGCAGGAATCCCTAACAAAGTTTAAGTTCAATTGCGTGCACAAACAGCCGTCATCAACGCCAATAGTATATAAATAGGCATTACTAATGGTATCCGTCTTTATTTTAAAATTATCTTTCAAATATTCTTCGTATTCTTTCCAGCCTCTATAATCGCCTCCGGGTTTTGTTTTACAACTTTGCAGGCTACATGCAGCCAGCACACATGCTATTGCTATAAAAAAAATCTTCATTTAAATTTTATCAATTGTATAGTAGTTATTGTAGATCAGTTTCGAATTTGTCTTTTCTGCTTGGTTTTGAGAACCGAAAACCAGACCGTCGGATGTTGGAAAGCTTTTATAAATACCTAAAAATGAATTTTCAAATTTGGTTTCTCCAACAATATTTAATGAGGAGTCTAATATGATTACCGAACTTGTTCTTTTTTCACCATTATTAAGTTTTCCGTCAGCTAATGTAACAGCCTGTGGATAGTGAATAATCCTGGTATACATTTTTAGCTTTGAATGATAATAAAGTGGTTCATAAAATGGGGTCGAGATCCTAAAGTCCCACTTTGTTTTCCGATCTAAATAATCACTTTTTGGTAAGGGCGAGGGTAAAGCTTTTACATTTTTACTACAGGCCAGTTTTTTAAAAATTTCCTTTCCCGATTTAATATTATAGCCATAAACATAGTGATCCATAGGATATGATATAATGAGTGTATCACCTTTCAGGAGCTTGTAAGACATGGTTAAATCCGGATTATACGCGGAATTTTTCATCAAAGCATAAACATTGTCAGTAGGTTTTGCCAGATATTTAATACAGCGTTTGGTTTCTAAATCAACAATGCCTGCCCTGTAATAATCATGTCCCTTAATATTGAAAGATTCTGGTGATTGGAAGGAGATCAGTAATTTTGCAGAATCAATGGCAATAGGCTCAGAAGCAAAATAAATGGAAAACGGCACTGCGGTCATCGGGATATTGTCATTTGAGACAGAATCTTTGTAGGTAATGTCGCTGCAGTTTATGGCTCTTTTTAACTTACCTAAATTGTTAAATATGTAAAAGATCCCATTCCGGTTTAATATGATGTCTTGATTTTTGGCTACTGCAAAGCTCCCTATCTTACTTAAATCAATATTTTTTAATCCAATATCTAAAAATATCTTTCTCAAAAATATTTTGTTTTTTATATCGTAAAGATGCACTTCATTAGGTCTTTCAAATGTTCGGCAGTATAACAGGCTATCATTTAAAAGCTGAACAAAATAATAGCTCAAGCCCCTGTTTTCTTTAGGAACTTCAATAGATAGGTTTACGTTACTTTTTTTTAGTTGATAGGTTTCCTTGCAACTTAGTTTTGGTGTGCTCAGCACACTAAAATTCTCCACGTCATCTGAACAGGAAGTAAGGAAAAAGATGATGATAAGGATGCAAAAACACATGTTTCCATGCATTATAGGTTTATTCATTGATTGGCCGTTAAATATTTTCTTAAATAGGTTTGTATTAAGAAGGCGGTAAAACATACCGCCTTCTTTAATAACGTGAATCAAAAAAATTCACTTACCAGATTATCCACCTGTTCTGGTATCTCCACATACGCAGTTACTTGTAAACCAGGTAGACTGGCAGCTTTGCCATGCAACTGTAGATCCGCCATTGTAAACCGGAACCCAGTCACCGGTACAAGCTTTGGCTTTGTAAACCGAAGCCATGGTAATCACGGCAGTGCCTAATAAAGCAACGAGTAAAATTCTTTTCTTTTTCATGTTTTTTTGTTTATGATTTGTTATTATTTAAAACAATTTTAAACAATAAAAGCAATGAAAACTAGGTGGTTACAGGGTAATTAAGTATCTGAATACTTATGTCAAGAATATTATATATTTTACCACGGATTGCCTTAAAATTGAGCTTAACCACGCCGGTTTTAGAAGGGTTTCCGTCATTATAACAAACGGACTATAACAACAATGCACGTAAAATGGATTGTTTGTTTTGCCCCCAGTTCTTAATTGTTTCATTAATCGTTTCGTACAGTGCGCTTCTGTTAACTAATGTCCCCCTGGCTGGTATCGCCATGGACTTGGGGGCAACAGAACTTTCCGTTACCTTAATGGCCATCCAGGTAATATTTTCGTGTGGCAAGGCTAACTGCAGGATCATTCCGGGAAGTCCTGTAAAAGATTCGGGGCCTCCACTTACGGGTATTTGCTCGGTAAAAAAGGCTACTACATACATTGAATCAACCAGGGCGTTAGCTCTCCGGCAAGGATAACTGGCGATGGTCCTCGTTTCGTCCGTTATTTTCCAACGGATTTTTCGAATTTTATCTTTCAAAAGATAAGTTTTCTCAAAAATCTTTTTTTCGCTTATAACAACCTGTTCTTTAAGGTTAGTAAAAGTTGTATTATTTTGATTTAAAATGGCGTCTGTCCCTAAAAAAATAACCGGGGCAACTTCTTCGGGTATGGGGGTAAATATGGTTTTCTCGTTAGTAAAGATCAAAGAACTATTAAGCGTTTTAAACTGCGGATGGCTTTTTTGATATTGCAGGAGCATTGGCTTATAGGAGCTTTCATTGCTTGTATTTACCTGCCTTTTTAATATAGCATATACATTTACTGTTTTTTGATATTCAACAACACCCGAACTGGTAAAATGAACACCTTGACCGAATGTTAAATTACTGGTTATTGAAAGCAATATGATAATTAAAATGATGTTGTTTCTCATAACTATTTTTTCTCAGCGATTATTCCAAATTTGTTAAAGCTCCATATTAATGAACACATGAAGTATCGTCTAATGGTGGTGTAACTGTTTTGTGTAACAAAATTACCGGTGGTATTTCTGTCAAAGCCAATGTTTTGATTTAGCAGGTCATTTCCCGCAATTGAAAGTTTTAAATTATCCTCCTTAAAAAAGGTTCTGCTGATTGACGCATTTATTAACGTACGGCTAAAAACCGTGTTGAAAGTTTGTGTTCTGGCCCGGTATTGATAGTTTCCATCTGAGCTGAATTGAAATTTATTCGGTAGAAATACAGTAAAAGCCGCACTACCAAAAAAGCCCCTGCCATTATTGTTAATTTCTGGTTGTAAGGACGAGCCGCTTACTGTGTAATTAGGCCCAAATCGAATATTGGCATCGTACAACTTCTGTTGCGATTTAGAAATATTTAACTCTGCTTTATAGGTATAAAAATTAGTGAGGTTTAACCGATTATTTGATAAGTTATAGGAGTTGTTTCCGTTTACACTCAAATCTAACTCGACATTCATATCAGGTTTTTTAAGCTTTTTTCCAATATTCATATTCAAAGACAGGCTAGACTGCTTTTTATTTCTGAGATTAATAAATTGATTAATACTTTTCCCAGCTGAATCGGTAAATAAATTACTGACTATCGGATTCGATATTAAAGAGTAGCTTCCTGACATCCAGGCATATAGTCCGGATAGGATTTTGTATGAATAATAATTTACAAGAATTTTATTGGAGAATGTTGGTTTTAAATTCGGATTTCCAAGCGTAACATTTAATGGGTCATTATTCACTATCACCGGCTGAATTTGATCTATTGATGGTTGGATGGTATTTCCCTGATAACTAATTATTAATGATTCCTGCTGGGAAAATCGATACTGGTAGTATGATTCGGGTGCCCAGTTTATAAAGTTTCTTTTGTAGCTGCTACCTGTATAGTTGTTTATCTGATTATAATTTACGGTTGCCACCTTCGTTCCGAATGAGAACATTGATTTTCCTTTCATCAAATTAAAAACAGCACCTACCTGGTTGGATAACTGGTTAAGCTTGTAATTACTGCTCAACGAATCGATCAAAGTATTATAGCCATCCGCACCTGATAGCCCGAATGATTTTCTATCAGACGCGTCATTATTTATACTTATACCATAACTTAAAGCAAGTATCATATTTTTCATAAGGGGCTCTGTATAACCTATATTAGTATTTAAGGCAGAGCCACTAATGTGGGTTGTTTTGTATTGATTAATATTCTGAATGCTGTCTAACTGTCCAGAATCATTATAGAAGTTTGTTTTTGATTTTAAATATCCTTTTGCATTACGCCGATTAATACTTTCACTCATTAAGATTGATAGCGTACGAAAAGGCTTTTTAAACTTTTTTGTGTAAAAGGCACTGATATTATATATGCCCTCATCACCGTTATTGCTCAGGTCACGATCATTGTTGTTTAATAAAACCCCATCACCCCTGGTGCTGGTTGACGTAAAATTGCTATTGTTTTGAAGTTGATTATTCGTTCCATCAAAGCTGACTTTTAAATCGGAAGAGGAATTAAGTTGTACCTGGTAGGTTCCATCCAGCTTTTTCCGAAAAATATGGTCGTGAAAAATTTGATTTGAATTACTGTTTATAGGTCCAGTGGGTAAATTATTTTGGATCACTGTATTATTTATACCATCAACATCTAATGAACCAATTTTAAAATTAGTATTAATAGCTTCTTTATCACCGTTCCACTTCGTGTCATAATGCAAACCTCCTGTACGGGCAACAGGCATTCCTTTTCCATTATATGTACCGGATGAACTAAAACCATCTGCGCCGCTAAAAGAATTGTAGCCAGATGAAGCGTACTTTTGATTGTCATCATAACCCAGATCAGTTTTGCCGTTATTAGCCGTTGTGGCGTAGGCAGAAAATTTTCCCTTGTTCCAAAACCTATTAAATATGGCCTGCCCCTGATAATATTTACTGTTACCACCCCCAGCATCAATTTTACCAAAGTATCCATTTTTCTTATCTTCCTTTAATTTCACATTGATGGTTTTCGTTCTTTGGCCGTCCTCTATACCTGTAAATGTTGCCTGGTCGCTTTTCTTGTCATAAAGCTGTATTTTATCAACCATATCAGCCCTTAAATTTCGGGTAACCAGGGTTGGGTCATCACTAAAAAACTCTTCCCCATCTACCAGGATCTTATTTACTGTTTGACCCTGGGCTGTTATTTTACCATATTGATCCACCTGTATCCCCGGAAATTGTTTTAGCAGATCTTCTATTGATGCATTGTGTTGAGTTTTAAATGCCTTGGCATCATACTCGGTTGTATCACCTTTAATTTTAATTGCAATGCGAGAACCTTTAATGATCACCTCATTCAAAAGCTTGGCTTTTGAAATCATATTTACGGTGCCAAAATCATGTTCATGCAGCAGGCTGTCGAGGCGTACCTTTTCTACATAGTCGGCATAGCCCGGATAAGTGATCAGCAAAATATAATTTCCCTTATCAATGGTATTTATAGAAAAAGATCCATTGTGGTCTGCCCTGGTAAAAGATTCCAAAGTTGAATCCTGTTGATTTAAAAGGCAAATTAAAGTGTTCTGCAATTTCATGCCAGAGGCAGTATCGGTTATCGCTCCTTTAATGGAATATTTATTTTGTCCATACAGCGTTAACGTAGTAAAAAACAGGGCAAGTAAAATTATGTACTTCATAATTATGATGTAGGTATAATAAGGTTTAGGTAAGGCTAGTTTACTCGGAGAGTTGTTTTATTTTCCTGTTTTTAATGATGGTGATAAAAAAATCAGCCTGCATTAAAAAACACAAAACAAATAATGCTTGAAATATTACCAATTGATGTGGTATCTCTTTAATAAAAGCTTTTTGAAGGTCTATGTGAGTAGTAATATAAAGGCCAAGAAGAAAAAAGGCGGAGAAGAATAAAAAAGCATATTTAATATTTTGAAGTATGCTTTTTAGTTCAGCCTCTCTTTTGATCTTAGACATTACCATATCTTCAAAATTAGAATTAGGCATCTTTAATCTGCTTTTTCCGAGCGCTTTTGCAAACTCTGAATCGCTATTTTCCATTATGTAATAGTTTAATTTTCTTTTGTTTTTGTAAAATATTAAGCATGTTCTTACGGGCGCGATGTAATAAAACTTTAACATTTGGCACCGAAAAACCCGTGATGGTGTGAATGTCTTTTATACTACCTTCTTCTAAATAGTACAGACGTAAAACCAAGCTCTCATTTGGAAGCATTAATTTTAAGGTCGAGTTAATTAATTCTATATCATCGTTTTCACATGAAAAATCTTCGAAACTGTTATCAGGAACATCATAATCATAGGTATCACTAAATGACAGGAAATCTTTCTTAAGCTTTTTGAAACGCAACAGGGATTCATTTACAACAATGGCATAAAACCATGTTTTAAATGCTGATTGTATGTTGAACAGCTGAATGTTTTTGTAAGCTTTTAAAAATGCATCCTGGGCAACCTCTTCGGCAATAAAATCATCTTTTACAATTGAAACAGCAATTGTGAATGCCATATCCTGATAGGTTTTAATAAAATACCTAAAAGCAGAATCATCTCCTCCTTTCAGCTTTTTCAAGTAAACAAGGTCTTGATCCTGATTATTTGCCATTTACATTTCCTATATTATTTGCTATCAGTAAGGAGATTCCCCCACATAGCCCTAATATGGCTAGAGGTACGGTATTTCCTCTTACCATTTCTAATGATCCTAGTAGAGATATAATTACAAGTCCTAAACTTAAACCGATTAGTACAATCCCAATTTTCATTAAAGAGGGTTTGCTTTTGGTGTTTATGGCATGATCGTCTAATCCCTTTTCTATCATAAGCAAGCGTTCTTTGTGCCCCGCCTTATGCGAAAAATACCATGCTAAGAATAAACATACAATTAGGCTTACGGTCAGAACCACTGTGAATATTAATTGATTTTCCATATTATATTATTTTGTTTATTCATTAGATTATCAATTCAATTAAAAGGTTACGATTATTTTAAACTGGCAAAAAAGGGTTCAAATATTAGCTGTATATTAATCTGTAGGGCATTAGGAACTAATCTGAAGTTTGAAAACCGGGAATAAACTATTGTATTAAATATTCCATGACAGGAGTAGTTGTTTAGCAGGCTAACTGCACACCAAATACTCAAACTCACAATTCATTTAATAACTATTGGTAGCGGAATTATAGTGGATCCCTGTTCTCTCATCAGGATAAGTCATTTACTGAATCAGCTCTAAAAGTTTATTCAGTTTTATTGTAAAAGGAACTGAAATTGCCTCATTCAGAATGATTTTTTTTTGCTTTCTGTCTATATTCTTTATTTTATTCTTATTAATCAGGAAAGACTGGCTTACTCTAATAAATATATCGGCGCTTACTTCATTTTCCAGCTTTGTCAATGACTTGATTAAAACAAATTGGCTCCCATTGGTCAATGAAACCGTTACATAACAGCTATCAGATTGAAAGAAAAGTATATCAAATTGATCAATAAAGTGAATGAAGTTTCGGTCAGGAATCATTAATTTTTTGGTAAACGTTGTACTCATTTTGTGACTAATTAGGTTTGGGTTAGATTAATTATATTAAATGGGCTTGAAATTAAACAACAGTGCCGCGCAGAAATTTCATAACGGTTAACATGATATTTCGCTTAGCTAAAATTTAAAATTGCACCTCATATTAATTATTAAAAAAGCATAATAAAAATTGCATGCGGACCAGCAATACGACCTGCATTAAGTAATTTATTATGAATGTGTTTATAATTGGCGAGGTATTTAAATACCTTTCTTTTTAATTATTAACAATTAAATCTTTCTTTACTAATATTTAATTAATAAAAGATTAATAAAGAGAAATACTGTAATAATTTGATGCATTAACCTCAAATAATAGCGATTGAGTTTTTAGTATAAATAATCTAACTTTGTGACGGATGAAATATTTAGCCATCATCATAAGCTTATACGTTTCCCTCCTGTCGGTAATGCCGTGCCAGGATAAGGATGATGCTGTATTGGCTCAATCGCACCTGACCATCAGGCAGGCGCATGATGGTAACGAAACTTGCTCCCGCGAAGCTTGTACCCCACTTTGCTCCTGCTCCTGCTGTTCAAGTGTTAGAGACATACTTCTCGAAGTACAAGCTCTATCATTTCAACAAAATACTTTTATTCCTTATCCCGACCTGATCATTCCTGCTTTACCCGAGCAGAATATAGCTATCTGGCAGCCGCCACGATTAAGTTAATACGAATTTCCTTTTATTTTTTTGCCCGTCATCACGCATGATGAGGCATGGATTGTCGCATTAATTTAAAAATATTTCATGTTTGATCATATTATCGCGTTCTCTATCCGGAACAAGGTAACTATTGGGATCATGACGTTGCTACTGGTTGTTGCCGGGATCTATTCCGCTGCCAATTTACCGGTCGACGCGCAACCCGATATTACCAATAACCAGGTACAGATCATTACGCAGGCACCCAATCTGGGCGCACAGGAAGTGGAGCAATTTATTACCGCTCCCATTGAATTATCTATGGCTAACATTGCCGGGATAGTCGAAAAACGGTCTATTTCCCGTTCGGGTATATCCGTTATAACCCTAGTTTTTAAAGACAATATTGATATATACTGGGCACGGCAACAGGTAACGGCCCAATTAAAAGAAGCCGAAAGCAGTATCCCTACCGATCTTGGTCAGCCTACGTTGGCTCCGATAACTACCGGACTTGGGGAAATTTACCAGTATGTAATCCATCCCCAAAAAGGCTATGAGCAAAAGTACACCGCTACAGATCTGCGCACCATTCAGGATTGGTTGGTACGCACACAGTTAGCAGGCACCGTAGGCGTTGCCGAAGTAAGCGGCTGGGGCGGTTTTGTAAAACAATACGAAGTTGCCTTGGATAATGATAAGCTTAACTCATTGGGCCTTACCATTCCCGATGTTTATACCGCACTGCAAAAAAATAATGAAAACACAGGCGGTTCCTATATCGAACAGCTCAACAACGCTTACTTTATCCGGGGCCTGGGGCAGGTGAAATCCCTGGATGATATCAAAAAAATCGTTGTTAAAAATGTAAAGGGCTCGCCCGTTTTGATACGGGATATTGCCATGGTGCAGTTTGGCAGCGCTACCCGTTACGGGGCGGTTACCCGGAATGGTGAGGGTGAAGTAGTGGCCGGCGTAACCCTGATGCTGAAGGGTGAAAACTTTAGCCAGGTGATCAAAAATGTAAAGGAGCGCATGGTGCAGATCAAAAAATCGCTGCCCGAAGGCGTGACTATTGAACCATTTATTGACCGTACCGAACTGGTGGATCGCGCTATCGGCACCGTAAAACGTAATCTGTTGGAGGGTGCACTGATCGTAATTTTTGTATTGGTGCTGCTGTTGGGGAATTTCAGGGCAGGGTTAGTGGTTGCTTCTGTTATCCCGCTGGCCATGCTGTTTGCGTTTTTGATGATGCGGTTGTTTGGTGTTTCGGGGAACCTGATGAGTTTAGGCGCTATCGACTTCGGACTTATTGTTGATGGCGCTGTAATTATTGTAGAGAGCGTGGTACATCACATTACCAGCGGCCAATATCAGAAGAATGCTATTGAAAAGCTGAGTACCGAACAAATGGATACCGAGGTACAAAACAGTGCCGGCAAGCTCATGAAATCAGCAGCTTTCGGGCAGATCATCATCCTCATCGTTTATCTTCCCCTATTATCGCTCATTGGTATTGAGGGTAAAATGTTCAGGCCAATGGCGCAAACCGTAGCCTTTGCCATTTTAGGTGCGTTTATACTCTCACTCACCTATGTACCCATGGCCAGTGCCCTGTTCCTGAGCAAAAACACAGTACACAAAACCAATATTTCCGACCGTATTATCAATTTTTTACAGCGGATCTATCAGCGTGCACTGGTAGCGGTGTTAAAGGTTAAGCTGCTTACCGTATCAGTGGTTTTTATATTATTTGGCATCTCGATATGGGCATTCAGCCGCATGGGTGGCGAATTTATCCCCACACTGGAAGAGGGGGATCTCACGGTGGAGATCTCGATGATGCAGGGCACTTCCCTTTCCGAAGTGGTTAAAACCTTCGGGAAAGCAGAGAAACTATTGAAAGATCGTTTCCCGGAGATCAAACAGGCGGTTACCCGTATTGGCAGTTCCGAGATACCAACCGACCCTATGCCTATTGAACGGGCAGATATGATGCTGGCGATGAAACCAAAGTCTGAATGGAAAAGCGCCACGACCAGGGAGGAAATGTCCGCCAAAATGGAAGCCGTGCTGGAGGAGATCCCCGGCATCCACGCCTCCATTTCACAGCCCATGCAAATGCGTTTTAATGAACTGATGACCGGCATCAGGCAGGATGTAGCCATTAAAATATATGGTGAAGACCTGGATGTGCTGGCTGATGAAGCCGGCAAAATATCGAAAGAGCTCTCTACAGTAAAGGGGGTAACTGAGCCTTATATCGAAAAGGTGATCGGTTTACCACAAATACAGGTATCCTATAACCGAGATAGAATGGCCCAGTATGGCTTAAACATCAGCGATGTGAATATGATACTAAAAACAGCCTTTGCCGGTAATGTGGCCGGTGTGGTGTTTGAAGGCGAAAAACGTTTTGATATGGTGGTACGCATGGACCGCAACCTGCGCGAAAACATTGCCAATGTGGAAAATCTGCTGATCCCCCTCCCATCGGGCAATAAAGTGCCGCTGAACCAGGTAGCCGATATCGGTATTAAAGATGCCCCGGCCCAGATATCCCGTGAAGACGGCAAACGTCGCATTTATGTAGGTTTTAATGTGGAGGGCCGTGATGTGGAATCCACCGTAACCGAAATACAGAATAAACTAGCCAAGCAGATAAAACTACCTGGTGGCTATTACATGACATATGGCGGCCAGTTTCAAAATCTGCAGGCTGCAAAAAGCCGATTGGCTATCGCCGTACCCGCGGCGCTGTTGTTTATCCTGATATTGCTGTATGTCACCTTCCGGTCGGTTAAGGAAAGCTTGCTTATTTTTACGGCTGTTCCATTAGCTTCTATGGGTGGCATAGCAGCTTTACTGCTGCGCGGTATGCCTTTTAGTATTTCTGCAGGGGTTGGTTTTATCGCCTTGTTTGGCGTGGCCGTGCTTAATGGCATTGTGCTCATCGGTTATTTCAATCAGCTGAAAGAAGAGGGAATGGACAATATTTACGACCGCGTACTCGAAGGCACCAAAACAAGGCTGCGCCCGGTACTCATGACCGCCTCTGTAGCTTCACTGGGTTTCCTGCCTATGGCCCTGTCGTCAAGTGCCGGTGCCGAGGTGCAAAAACCACTGGCTACCGTGGTCATAGGCGGCCTGGTTACCGCCACATTTTTAACCTTGTTTGTGCTGCCTTGCCTGTACTTGTTGTTTAACCGGAAAGATGTAAGCAAAATAAAACTACCCAAAGCGGTCATAGCTATATTAATCACAGGCATGCTGGCAATAGCTGGTGTATCCAGAGCAAATGCACAGCAAAGCACACCTTTAACGCTGGATAGCGCGATAGCCAAAGCATTAAATCAAAACCTGAGGGTACGTTCTGCCGGGTTATCCGTTGATCAGGCCCGGGCTTTACAAAAGTCGTCGGCCGATCTGCCTAAGACTGAGTTCCTGCTTACCCAGGATCCTACCAGTGGTGGTAATATTGATAACAGCATTGGCGTAACCCAAAACATTGCCTGGCCGGGGTTTTATAAAAACCAGAGAAAATTGCTGAATCAGCAAATACAACTGGCCGAAAGTTCGGGCGCGGTAACACGGGCTGATATCGTCAAACAAGTGCGCGGCGCCTGGTATGCCTACCTTCTGAACCGGGAAATGTTGCGCGTTTTGAACCATCAGGATAGCATTTACTCCGGCTTTGTAAAAAAAGCGGAGATCAGGCGAAAAACAGGAGAAACATCCGCGCTGGAAGTGATCAGCGCCCGTAATAAATACCAGGAAATTCAGGCACTCCGGATAGGCACACAAGCCGACCTTCGCAGTAATGAGCTGGCACTACAACAGTTACTGAACGTGGATGAACCGGTAGTTGTGAGCGAAAGTGCCTTGCCGATATTGCTTGATCTCCGGTCTGATACCACCAATGTAGCCGATAATCCACAGGTAGGCCTCGGCCTTCAGCAAATTGAAGTGGCCAGGGCAAAAGTAGCTCTTGAAAAATCGCGGTTGATGCCCGATTTTACTTTGGGATATAACCAACAGTTACTCATAGCTGGGTTTAATCCGGCCAACATCAACCGGAGCTATTCACCGGGTACACGCATTGGTGGTTTCCAGGTGGGTATTGCTGTGCCTGTTTTCAGCAAGGCTTATACGGCACGTATCCGTTCAGAAAAAATAGCGACACAGGTAGCCGAGATCAATTATCACCAAACCCGCCAGCAGCTCCGCACCCAATATGAGCAAGAGTTGCAACAATATCAAAAATTCAGACAGGCGGTAGAATATTATACCTCCGGCGGATTAAAGCAAGCCGATGAACAGTTAAGGATAGCACAGGTATCCTTTAATTTGGGTGAGATAGGTTATATCGAATATATCCAGAATACCTCGGCAGCTATACAAACCAGGCTTGCCTACCTCGAAACGGTAAGTCGCTTAAATCAGTCGGCCATACAAATTCAATATATCAAAGGGAAATAAAATGCAGATTCAAAAATATAAATACGCGATACCGGTGCTCCTCATGTTTAGCACCGGCATGCTGGCTGCCTGTTCTGGTGGTTCGGCAAAAAAAGAAAGTGATAGTCCACAGAAAGCGGCCAATGTAAAACCTGCGAAGCCAGATAACATTACGCTTACAGTAGCACAAATGAAAAATGTAGGCATTGAGGTAGGTACTATCCCGCAAAAGAACCTTGACGCCGTGATTAAGGCAAATGGGCAGCTAGCCGTTCCGCCACAAAACAAAGCGGATGTAAGTATCCTTTCGGGCGGGGTTATTGGTCATATCAGTGTGCTCGAAGGGCAGCAGGTTAAACGAGGGCAGGTATTGGCCACCATCAGCAACCAGGACCTCATCAAGATACAGCAGGATTACCTGGCGGCAAAAAGCAATTTTACCTATGTACAGGCAGAATATAACCGTCAGCGCCAGTTACAGGATGCCGGTGCCGGAACAGGTAAATCATTTCAATCGGCACAGGCTACTTATAATGCCGAACTTTCACGGATCAAAGCGTTTGAAAGCCAGCTCCGGCAATTAAGCATCAATCCCGATCGGATCAACAACGGTCATATTGTTTCCAGTTTTCCGGTAGTTTCGCCCATCACCGGAACTGTGGGCAAGATCTCGGCCAATACAGGCGCCTTTGTACAACCGGGCACATCCATTATGGAAGTTGTGGATAATTCCAAGATACATTGCGACCTTACCGTATTTGAAAAGGATCTGATGCAGGTAAAGCTCGGCCAAAAAGTGAATTTTCAGCTCACCAATCAGGGCGATCTGATGATCACCGGGAAGATCAATGGTATCAATAAATCTTTTGAAAATGAAAGCAAGGGTGTTATTGTTCATGCCGAGATCGATAACCGGCAGCATAAAAACCTGATCCCGGGAATGTACGTTACCGCCCTCATCAATATAGGCAGTCACCTGGTACCGGCTGTTCCGGTTGATGCTGTTGTGCGTTCCGGCGGCAGGCAATATATCTATATAGTGACCGACGAGCAAACCGGACAAGGTAAAACAACCAGTTTCAGCTTTAAAAAGGCCGAGATAGCAACCGGTGTAATGGAACTAGGCTATGTAGAAATTAAACCGATGACCAGTTTACCAGCTAATGCCAAAGCAGCGCTAAAGGGAGCATTTTACCTGGAATCAAAAGCCGAAGGCGGAGCGGATGATGATTAATTATTTGGTATAAAAAAGAGTGCCGGTCTTTCAGGTGATGCTTGAAAGACCGGCATTACTTTATTAATGATTGTCGAAATCACTTTTATTTTTTGATCGAAAAACCGGCGAACTAATTAAAAAACTTTAAGAAGTATAAAAGTTAAAGTGTATCCGGATTTGGGATAAAGTTCATGAAAGCCTGGAATTTGGCGTAGTAATTCTGCATGTTGAGCTGATAGTAATACGCACCTCTTTTTGAGCCTGCTTTATCCTTATCGGCCAACTTAATGAGCAGGCCGGTTGCCAGCACTCTTTTACTAAAATTTCGCTTATCAATGGTGGTATTAAAAACACATTCATAAAGCGTTTGTAGTTGGGGGATGGTAAATTTAGTAGGCAAAAGCTCAAACAATATAGGGTGCATAGCCGCTTTATAGCGGATGCGTTTTTTGGCCTGCTCCAGCATTTCCTGCTGGTCAAATATCAGTTTGGGTGTCCGTTTTAGTTGGAACCATTCTGCATGATAATCTGAACTGATCTGAGTTTGATACTTTTGTATATCAATAAGCGCGAAGTACGCTACAGAAACGGTACGTTCCATAGGGTCGCGGTTGGGTTCGCCAAAGGTATATAGCTGCTCCAGGTATACCCCTTCCAGCCCGGTTAATTGTTTTAGGATCCGGTTAGCTGCCTGGTCAATACTTTCGCTGCCCTGCACAAAACCACCCATCAGGCTCCAGTTCCCTTTCTCGGGCTGAAATCCTCTTTTGATCAGTAATAGTTTTAAAACCTCTCCGTCAAATCCAAAAATAATGCAGTCAACAGCCAACAATAACCTGGTCTGTTTAGAGTATTTTAGCATCTTATATAATCCGAATTATAATAAAAAACAAAGATAGAATTACATTCGATATAAGCATAAATAAAAGAAATTCCAAAAAAAATCTAAAAAGGTAGATGCCTATCGATGAAGTAAAGTAGGAAAAAAATATTAATCAACGCGATATAATTGTATAAAAAACAGTTATGGAAAGGTATTTCAAGTGTTTTTCTTCTTTTTGGATGGTTTCGCGATCTTGTTAAACTGCAGACAAAGGTTTATCCAATGGTCAAAATCCTTTGCTGAGCCCAGGTTTTCTGCTTCCACAAAAACAAAATCTTTCATCACCCGGCTGCCCATTACCATTTGGCGGCAATTATCATTTTCCAACGCGATAACTGCCTGCTCGTTGCCTATGCGGCATAGCATATCCTGATCGCGTATACAAACGCACATTTTATCATTAACCATAAAACACAAACCCTGGAACATCTTTACTTCATTTACCTGCTCTTGTTCGCTCAGGGCTTCCCGTATCCGGTTAGCTAATAATTCGTCGTAAGCCATAGTTTTTGAGAGTCAGGATATAAGAGTCAGGAATCAAGATTAAAACCAAGGACTAATCATCATTGAGTGCATTTAAAGTAGCTCTTAATTCTTGACTCTAATATCTTGATTCTTTTCCAAAATTACTCCATTTTTTGCAGATCCTTGCGTATCCGGTTCTTTTCGCTGGTTGTTTTGGCCTGTTTCAGCGCGGTTTGTAAATGTTTTATAGCCTCCTGCTGATCAACCCCGGTATACAGATGCCCCAGTAAAACATGATACAAATGATTACCGGTCAACTGTAATTTTTCGGCTTCGGCAATGGCTTCCTGATTTCCCCGTGCCCTGGAAAGCGCGTAAGTACGGTTAAGGGCGGCAATGGGCGAGTAAGCAATTTGCAGCAAGCCGTTATATAACTGTAATATATTTTCCCACTTTTGGGACGTATCGGTATTAATGGTATGCCAGTAAGCAATGCCTGCTTCCAAGTGGTATTTTCCCAATTGATCGCCCTGCGATGACCTGTGCAGGTAATCATTGCCCCTGGCTATTAGCTCGGTATTCCATAAGTTGGTATCTTGTTCATCATAACGTATCATTTCGCCGTGTTCATCGGTACGGGCTTCAAAGCGCGAAGCGTGAAAGCACATCAAAGCAATAAGCGCGTTGGTATCGGGTAAATTGGTGCTTTTGTTTTCGGTTAATAAAACAGCCAGGCGCATGGCCTCCAGGCAAAGGTCTTTACGCAGGGTAGTATCTTTGCTACTGGAATAATAACCTTCGTTAAATAGCAGGTACAATGTGGTTAAAACCGATTGTACTCTTGTACCGATCTGGGCTGGTGGCGGAAATTCGATCTTCACCTTTTCCTCGCGCAGTTTTTCCTTCGCCCTGAACAGCCTTTTGTTAATGCTCTCTTTGTTGGATAAAAAGGCGTCGGCTATTTCGTTGATGCCAAAACCGCAAAGGATCCGGAGCGCCAAACCTATCTGGGCTTCAGCGGGTAGTATAGGCTGGCAGATGGCAAACATCAGTTGGAGCTGGCTATCCCGGATGTGCTCGTCCGATAGATCTATCACCATTTCTTCGGGACCTTCATAAGCTGCCTGCAGGTTGCTGGTTATCTTTTGGGCAAATAGCTTATCGCGTCTCAGATAATCCTTAGCCTTGTTGCGGGCCACGGTATATAACCAGGCTACCGGATTATCGGGCAATCCTTTTAAACTCCATACTTCTGATGCGGTTAAAAAAGTGTCGCTGGCAATATCTTCGGCAATTTCGGGGTATTCAAAACCAAAATGCTTATAAAGCACCGAAGCTATTTTACGGTATTCGGTACGGAATAAATGAGGTAATAACTCTTGTTTATTAATATCGGCAGCCATATTGGTTTATCATGATCCTAATATAAACGTATTTCTGGCGTCGCTGTTTAAACTTTTGGCAGCGTGGCGCAAACTTTACAATCTATCATTAATACTTTTATAAAAGTGTAGCATTTTAATAAAGTTGGTATCTAACAGCGCGTAAAGATTGGACTGGAGTTCAAAATATGTCATTCGAAGAAATATACGATACTTATTATAGTAAAATATTCCGCCTGTGCATGGGATATATGAATGATCATGACTGGGCGCAGGATGTTACACAGGAAACTTTTATTACCGTTTGGCAAAAGTTATCGCAGTTTCGTAATGAGTCGGCCATCGGTACCTGGATATACCGCATAGCCTCCAACCACTGTTTAAGGCAATTACAAAAGCAAAGCAAGATGCCCAAAGCCGAAATGCCGGTGCAGCTGGAAGATAAACCGCCACCGGATACTGATAGCCAGGTGCTTCTGCTGTACAAATGTATTGCCGAACTGCCTGAGATTGACCGTATTATTATTTCATTGGAACTGGAGGATGTTAAACAAACCGAAATAGCGAACATAGTAGGCCTTTCCGAAACCAACATCAGGGTAAAAGTTTACCGGATAAAAGAAAAGCTCTCCCAAAAATTCAAAAAGTATGAGCACCAATATTGATTTTAAAGCCATTTGGCAACAGCAGGATGTTGTTGCTAAACCTGATATAAAGGAGGTTATTAAAAGATCAGGTCGGCTGAAGAAAAAAACGAGGAATAAATTGCTTTGGACAAATGGCTTACTGATAGCCGTAACTATTTATTATATAGCTTTCCTCTATTACGGCTATCATTCCTCTATGATCACCACCATTATAGGTGGTTTGCTTACCATTACCGGATTCGTGGCTTATCTATTGATTTCCAATGGTTTATTATTAGATTTGTTTAAAAGCCATGCCGAGGCCGATAGTTTTGCTTATTTAAAGGAGTTATTGGCCATCAAAAGGAAACAGGAGCTTGTTGAAACCAAATTAGTAAAACTGTATCTGATCACCTTATTTGTTGGTGTGACTTTATTTATGATTGAGCCTGTTATAAAAATGGGGGCTATTTGGGGAAGTGTTGCGTATATTTGTTTATTCGCATGGATGGCTTTCGCTTATTTCTATCTAATTCCACGAAGAGTCAAAAAGCAACGTGCCGAGTGGGCAACTATTATCGAAAAACTACAAACTATTAATGATCAGCTCACTCAAACCGGGCACCTGGAATGATGCATCGCCGGTATTGATAAATTATTAATTAATTAGGTTTAAGTTTGAAACAAATTCAATATTTTAACATCTAAGGGGGTATGGAAGGCAATAAAATAATACAAGCAATTACAAATTTGTTCAATAGCGTTGATGCCCGTGACTGGGAATCAGTGCGCAGCGTAATGGCGGAAACTGTTTTGTACGACTATACTTCAATGGTGGGCGGTGAACCTTCTGTGCAAACGCCTCAGGAAATTACAGATCTCTGGTCGCATTTTATGCCGGGTTTTGACTCTACCCATCATCAGATCTCCGAGTTCAGGGTAAAACTTCACGGCAATCAGGCCGATGCAGATTATGTGGGCAAGGCCGATCATTTTATGGACGACGATGTATGGACAATTTCCGGAACATACCATACCAAACTGGAAAAGCAAAACGGCATTTGGCTCATCACTCATCTTCAACTGAACTACGATAAGCAAAGTGGCAACACCGGCCTGCCTCAACGGGCCAAGGAGCGGTTAGCCAAGCTGCAATCTTAATGTAAAGATTTATGGTGATAGCCGCATATCCATTGCGGTTACCTTCCCGGTTATTTGAATTTCATAACTTTGAGTATGCAGCCTACTGAAACAATCGAAGAATTTTATGAAGGTCATCCCGCCATGAAGATGATGCCCCTGGCAGATAATCAACGTGGCGCCGGGCACTTTAATGTATACCCCCGGGGCGAGATCTGTCATAACCTGACCAGCTATCACCGTCGCGATTTTTATAAAATATCACTGAGCATCGGTGGGGGCACTTTGTATTATGCCGATAAGGGTATCACGTTTGATAAATGTGCCCTGGTATTCTCCAACCCAACCATCCCCTACTCCTGGGAGGCCGCCCCGGTTGAGCAAACCGGCTATTTTTGCCTCTTTACCGAAGATTTTATCAGCAGTAACAACCGCAGCGAAAGTTTTATCGATTCGCCATTATTTAAAGTAGGTGGCAGCCCGGTTTATTTTGTTAACGATGAACAGGTTAAGATCATCAGCGGTATATTTTGCAAAATGCTGGATGAGATCGATAGTGACTATATGTATAAATATGATCTGCTGCGTAATTATGTAAACCTTATTGTACACGAGGCGCTTAAACTAAAACCGGCCGATACCTTTTTTAAACACAGCAACGCCTCATCGCGCATAGCCAATTTATTTATGGAGTTGCTGGAGCGCCAGTTCCCTATTGATTCGCCCAATTACGCGTTGAAATTGCGTACCGCTGCCGATTATGCCGGCCGTTTATCAGTACATGTGAATCATTTGAACCGGGCAGTGAAAGAGAGCACAGGCAAAACCACCAGTATGCACATTGCCGAACGTGTGGCCAAAGAAGCCAAGGCCCTGCTCCGGTATACCGACTGGAATGTGGCTGATATTGCCTACAGCCTGGGTTTTGAATACCCGGCCTACTTTAATAACTTCTTTAAAAAACAAACAACGCTCAATCCAAAAGCCTTCCGTGTTTAATTGTTTGAAGGCCTCACCCTCCTGTCTCCTATAGGGTTAAAAATAAGTCGCAGAGTTGACTCACCCGGTCTACGCTTCGCTGGACCACCCTCTCTGCGGCTTTGCCGCAAAGAGGGTAAGAAAAAAAGAATTAAAAATCCCCTCTATGCGCGAAGCGGAGAGAGGGGTGACGAGCGCAGCGATGTCGGGGTGAGTCGAATAGACGCATGATTTTCAATTGTTTGAATTTTATAGGTTTTAGTTTGATAAGTGTAAACGGCACGGTTCGTGGTCGCTATATATTTGTACTATCAAAACAAAAACACTATGGAATACAGAAATTTAGGAAACACCAACGAAAAACTCTCGGCCATTGGCCTGGGTTGCATGGGCATGAGCTTTGCTTATGGCCCTATTGATAATGAAGAATCTATAGCTACCCTTAACCTGGCGCTTGACCTCGGTATAAACTTTTGGGATACTGCCGATATGTATGCCGACGGTAAAAACGAAGAGCTGATATCGAAAGTACTTAAAACCAATCGCGATAAAGTATTTATCGCTACCAAATTTGGTTTCAGGTACCGGGATCCCAATGCTCCTTACGCAGGCAGCGGAAATTCAAATATTTATTTCGACGGATCACCCGCGCATATCAAAAACGCGGTAGAAGGCAGCCTGAAACGGTTAGGTATCGACACCATCGACCTGTACTACGCGCACCGCATCGACCCTAATGTACCTGTGGAAGAAATGGTTGGCGCTATGGCCGAACTGGTTAAAGAAGGTAAAGTACGTTACCTGGGCTTGTCCGAAGCATCCGCAGCCAGCATTCGCAAGGCACATGCGGTTCATCCGATAGCCGCCCTGCAAAGCGAATACTCTTTACTGAGCCGTGATGTGGAAGGGGATATCCTCTCTACCCTGCGCGAACTGGATATTTCACTGGTACCTTATAGTCCATTGGCCCGTGGTTTGGTAACCAACACGGTAAGTAAAGATGGCTTAGCTGCTGACGATTTCCGCAGGATGCTGCCCCGTTTTAGCGAGGACAATTGGGACAATAACCAAAAACTGGCTCATGCCTTTGCCGATATAGCCCAACAAAAAAACGCGACACCGGCACAATTGGCTTTAGCCTG
>Ga0207671_10001726_pt1 | contig 24605 bp, 20 predicted proteins | sample KBSC24metaG_FD_184352 | JGI IMG/M metagenome (GOLD analysis project Ga0207671, IMG submission 184352) | Corn rhizosphere microbial communities from Kellogg Biological Station, Michigan, USA - KBS C2-4 metaG (SPAdes) (version 2) | ecosystem: Host-associated > Plants > Roots > Rhizosphere > Soil... | reverse complement strand
GGCGGTAAAACAGGTACTTCATCCAAATATGTGGACGGGTGGTATATGGGTATCACGAAGGATCTGGTAACCGGTATCTGGGTTGGTGCTGATGACCGTAGCGTACACTTCAATTCATCCGAAACAGGCGAAGGTTCACATACGGCCCTCCCGATCTTTGGGCGATTTATGGAGAAAGTTTACGCCGATCCGAAATCAGGATACACCTATGGCATGTTCCCAAAACCATGGACAAAGATCAGCAAGGAATATAATTGCCCATCACCGCGTTTGGAAGTAGACAGCACACAGGATGATAGCTTATTTGCAACGCCGGATTCCTTAAAGATTAAAACAGCACCGGAGAACGAAGAGAATCCTGAAAGTAAACCTCCGGTGCAAAATAAATAATATGGGTACTGTATTTGAAATGTTAAATTTCTGCAGCAGATAATTTCTTTGTATTTGAACTGTTATATTACCTGCCGGACAAACAACGGAATCCAAATTTTGAACGTATTGAGTTAAATGACCTATGAACAAACCATACTCAACCATAATCAAAGTCAAAAAATATTCGATCATACTGCTCTGCCTTATCGGTTCTGTATTTTTTAGCCAGCAGGCCAAAGCGCAATATTTCGGGCAGAACAAGGTTCGCTACAAAAAATTAGACTTCAAGGTTTACAAAACCCCGCATTTCGAGATCTATTATTATATGAAGAATGATAGCCTCATCAAGCGTTTCGCGCAGGAAAGCGAATTGTGGTATACCATTCATCAGCAGGTTTTCAGGGATACATTCAGCAAACCCAACCCAATCATTTTATATGCCGATCACCCCGATTTCCAGCAAACAACAGCCATTGACGGCGAAATAGGCGTTGGTACCGGCGGTGTTACCGAAGGCTTGAAAAACCGCGTGGTAATGCCGATCATGGAAACCAACCAAACCACCCGCCATGTTATCGGCCACGAGTTGGTGCACGCTTTCCAGTATCATACATTATTGGGCCACGATTCTACCAACTTTGAGAATATCAATAATCTACCTCTGTGGATGATCGAAGGTATGGCCGAATACCTATCCATCGGCAAAAAGGACGCCTATACCGCCATGTGGATACGGGATGCCTATCTGAATAAAAATATCCCTACCATCCGCGACCTGACAGAAACCAATAAATTTTTCCCTTATCGTTACGGGGAAGCCTTCTGGTCATTCATCGGTTCTACCTATGGTGATACGGTGATAGTTCCTTTCTTTAAAAATACGGCCCGCTTTGGCCTGGAATATGGCATCAGGCGCACATTTGGTTATGATGATAAAACGATGTCGAGCCTATGGAAGCAGGCCATTGAAAATACTTACCGGCCGATGTTGAAGGATACGGTTCAAAAGCCTGTCGGCAAGCGCATCATTGATAACAAAAACTCCGGCGAGTTAAACGTCGCTCCTGCCATAAGTCCCGATGGTAAATACCTGGCATTTTTATCGGAAAAAGACTTGTTTACGATCGATCTCTTCCTCGCCGATGCGCGGACGGGAACAGTCATCCGAAAGCTAACGAGTAAGGTCTCCAATACCCGGATAGATGAGTTTAACTTTATCGAGTCTGCCGGTGCCTGGTCTCCGGATAGCAAAAAATTTGCTTTCAGTATATTCAGTCATGGCCGCAACCGCATGCTGGTAGTAGATGTGCCGAATGGCAACATGGTAGATGATATCGCCATGGGCAAGGCCGAGCAGTTCAGTAATTTAACATGGTCGCCAAATGGCAACGATATTGTTTTCCAGGGTTTATCCGAAGGGCAGGGCGATTTGTACATGTACAGCTTCGACACCAAAAAGATCCGTCAACTGACCAACGATAAATATTCCGACTATCAGCCAAGCTTCTCCAGGGATGGTAAAAAGATCATTTTTACCAGTGACCGCACTACTTATGACCAATCGCTATCGCAGGATATCAGCTTTAACCTCGCCGAGCTTGACTTAGCAACAGGCAAAGTTACCGACATCAAAGTATTTAACGGTGCCAATAACCTCGATCCTGAATACTCATCTGATGGCAAGCAGGTTTACTTCCTATCCAACAGGGACGGTTTCCGCAATATGTACCGCTATACATTAAGCGACGGCAAGGTGGAGCAAATGACCGACCTCTTTACAGGTATCTGCGGCATTACCGAATTCTCGCCGGCCATCAGTATCTCTAATAATGACGACATTGTTTACTCATACTATCACGCTCAGAAATACATTCTATACAATGCCAAGGCATCCGAATTTACAGCAAAGACAGTAGAGCCACAGGCTTTGAATTTTGATGCGGCTATGCTCCCGCCGCTCAGGGCCGTTGGTGTCGATCTTATCAATTCAAACCTGAATAATTATTTGGCCTACAAGCGGCTGCCTGTCGATTCCGTTAAATCTATCCCCTACAAGCCTAAATTTAAGCTCGACTATTTAGCCAGCAGCGGAGTTGGCGCATCCGTAAGTCAATATGGTGCAGGTTTATCGAGTGGGGTGCAGGGCGTGTTCAGCGATATTTTAGGTCGAAACCAGATCTATGCCGGGGCGGCTGTAAACGGCCAGATCTACGACTTCGGGGGCCAGTTCATTTATATCAACCAGGAAGGGCGCTGGGATTTTGGTGCCGGTGTATCACACATTCCTTACCAATATGGTTTTGGTAATAATACCTTCCCGGTACGCAGTGTTGATGGAAAAAGCCAGACCGTGCTATCACAAAATACGGACATCATCAGGAACTTCCAGGATGCGGCACAGGTATTTACAGCATATCCGTTCTCCAAAACAACCAGGCTGCAGTTTGGTGGCGGAGCACAGGTAAACTATTACCGGGTAGATCGCTACAGCGACTATTATAAACTGGATACTGTAGGTACAGGTGATAAACAACAGATCAATACAACTTACATTGGTTCTGATAAATCAAAAGTGCCTAATAATGTTGAGGGCAACCTTATCGGTACTAACCTTCGCACCTATTCACTTTTCTCCGTTAATACTGCTTTGATAGGTGATAACTCCTTTTTCGGGGTTGCCTCTCCCCTCACCGGTTTCCGGTACCGCATAGAGGCTGAATATAATTTCGGTACCTATAACTTCTTCGCACCTACTATCGACTTGCGTAAATATGTACGCGTTGCGCCGGTAACTTTTGCCGCGCGGCTAATGGGCTATGGCCGTTTTGGTTCTGTTGATGGATTATATCCCCAATTCTTAGGCTATCCATTTTATATCCGTGGCTACGAGGCACAAACCTTTTATAATAACAACAAGGCGCCAACCAATGGGTTTACCATCAATGAGCTATCAGGTAATAACCTTGCTGTCGGAAATTTCGAGGTACGCTTACCATTTACCGGCCCTGAAAAACTATCACAGATCAAATCAAAGTTCTTGTTTACAGAGCTTAACCTGTTCTTCGATGCCGGTTTAGCCTGGGACTCCGGCGATAAGATCTATTTCAAAAAGAACCCGCCGGTAATCGGTCAAACACCAACACTTGATCCTGATGGTAATCCTGTAATAGTTGACGGTCAGCAGCAAATGACTAACCTTTATGGCCGGGTTCCTGCACTAAGCGCGGGTATATCTTTAAGGGTGAACATTTTTGGATACTTTGTACTGGAGCCTTATTTCGCTATACCATTTAATCGTACAGATGTGAGCAAACCGGTATTTGGTTTAGGGTTTACACCGGGTTGGTAATAATACCAAAACTTGTAGTTCGTTTAATGGTTGTTGATTTGTTCTCTTTACTGGTTGAAAATATAATATGAAGAAATTAATATTACTAACCTTCCTGATTTGCAACATATCATACGCCTTTGCGCAAACTACAGATACCAATAAGCCGGTCAAAACACGTTTAGTTAACGGAACAGGGATGTCTTCAGCAAATGATATCTTAAAAAATTTATCATCATCTCCGGAATTTGCAACGCTGGTAAGTGTGATTAAAGCAGCCGCTTTAGAGGACACATTTAAAGACAATAATGCCATCACTTTTTTCGCCCCTACAAACCAGGCATTCGAAAAGCTTGCCCCCGGAGAACTGGATTCGTTAATGCAACCGGCACACAAAGCAGAACTGATCAATTTACTAAGCTACCACATTATCCAGGGTAAAATAACCTCGAAAGATATCAATGCACAGATCAAAGCCGGTAATGGTCAGGCTACTTTCAAAACGCTTTCAGGCGGTACGTTGATCGCTTCGATCAACGCCAACAGGAATATCATGCTAACCGATGAAAATGGTGACCAAAGCGTAGTCAGCAGTTTTGATATACAGCAAAGCGACGGAATCCTTCATATCGTAAACGCGGTATTGATCCCGAAATCAAAACCATGACTTTTTAACAACAAACCATTTCAAAATTCATTACGTAATTTGTTGTAAACAGTGAAGCTTTGATCCTGCCATGGGTCTGTAAGTGTTCATTATTAAAAACAATTTAACAGATGAAAAAGATAGTATTATTAGTAACAGCAATTTTTGCTATTCTGGCGTTTAGTACACAGAACAGCAACGCACAGTCAAAAAAGAAATCTGCTGCCGAATGGAAGAAAATTCTTACAGCTGATCAATATGAGATCATGGTTAACCGGGGTACCGAGCAACCTTACAAGAATGCCTACTACAACAATCATGAGAAAGGTGTATATGTAAGCGCGGCAACAGGGGATGTTTTGTTTACATCTGATGACAAGTACGACAGCCACACCGGCTGGCCAAGTTTTGTTAAACCTGCAGATGCAAGCAAGATCGCCATTGTGCAGGACAATAGCCTGGGCATGACCCGCGACGAAGTGATCGAAAAAAGCACAGGCTTGCATTTGGGCCATGTATTTGATGACGGCCCTGCTGATCGCGGTGGCAAACGCTTTTGTATGAATTCCGGCGCATTGAAATTCATTAAAAAGTAACCAGCTTGCGCGCTGCGCTTATAGATGGGCGCAACATGGGTCTTACCCGTATGTTACTTTCATAATTTAATCCAATGGTCAGGTCTACCCAATCGGGGTTAACAGATCTGATCATTTTTTCTTTTTGCGGCCTGGTAAAAGTGCTCACAAATTTAAAGCGCTCCATCGCCTGCTCCTCCGTATTGATCTCTTCAAAGTAAACCAACCGGTTCAGTTGCTGTGCGCTGTCAAAAAATAACGTAGGCATTTGTTGGTAGAATTGCAGGGTCTTTAATAGGTCTGAGCATAATCCCACGTGTAAATTGTTCCTGTTCCGGTCGGTTATGATATAAATAAATCGTTTCATTTCAATAAAAATTTGCAGTTTGAAAAATAATTACTAATTTTATGAGCATAAAAATACTAATAATTTTAGTAAAACCAAATTTTATGGCAAATATTTCATCAAATATTAAATTCCTTAGAAAGAAAAAAGGATTAACTCAGCAACAGTTTGCAGATCAGGTAGGTATAAAAAGGTCCCTTGTAGGTGCCTACGAGGAAGAACGGGCCGAACCCAAATATGATTTGCTAAGAACAATAGCAAATTTCTTCGAAGTTACCGTTGATGATTTTATAAATGAAACAATAAATGAGAAATGGGCGCCGAAACCCAAGGGCGATCCGGCCAATTTGCGCGTGCTCAGCATATCAGTTGACAAGGATGATAACGAAAATATCGAACTTGTTCCTTTAAAGGCCAGCGCCGGGTATCTGAACGGTTATGCCGATACTGAATATGTGGCCGCTTTGCCCAAACTCTATTTGCCTATGTTCAAACAAGGCACCTATCGCGCCTTCGAGATTAAAGGCGATTCGATGCTGCCCCTGGTATCGGGCACTATTATAATAGGTGAATATCTGGAAAACTGGGGCGACATGAAATCAGGCGATACCTATATAGTGATCTCAAAGAATGATGGTATTGTATATAAGCGTGTTACCGGTAAATTCAAGGAACAGAAAAAATTAAAGCTGGTATCCGATAACCCGGTTTATGAGCCTTATGATATTAACGGGGAAGATATCCTTGAGCTATGGAAAGCCAAGGCATATATCTCCACCCATCTCCCATTGCCAACCCCGGAACCAACCATGGAGAGCTTAACTTCGATGATGGCACAGATGCAACGTTCTATCTCAAAATTGCAAAGCAATAACTGAGATAATATTTTTCTAATGATTAAATGAAGCCGGCCATCAAGTCGGCTTTTCGTTTTTTATAGCTGATTGTAACAATGCTGTTGGCAATGCTTGATTTCATATATCCCGAAGCAACAATTAAGTTACAAGCCGGTTATTAAACTATTACGTTATAACTTTATCAAACCTTAAATTCTAAAAAACTAAAAAATGAAGAAATTTTTGTTGATGTGCTGTTTCCTTTTGGGAATTACAGCAGTAAGCCGTGCACAAGGTGGCGGCCAGAGAATGAGCCCGGAAGATAGGGCCAAACAAATGCAGACAAGCCTGAAGCTGACAGATGACCAGACTACCAAGGTAACTGCTATTTTAAAGGTACAGGCTACCAAAATGGATAGCATCAGGACAGCTGCCAATGGCGACAGAAGCGCTATGAGAACTGCGATGGGTCCGTTGAGGGAAACTACCAATACCCAGATCAAAGCAATTTTAACTCCTGAGCAGGCAACTGCTTATCAAAAAATGCAGGATGAGATGCGCGCCCGGATGCAGGGCGGCGGTGGAGGTGGCGGCGGTAATAACTAATCATCGTCCAAAATCACTTTTATAAGAAAGCCTCCCGGTAAATCGGGAGGCTTTCTTTATTTTAGCAAAAATTTACCGCGATTGAACCCAGCCGAAGAATTTATAAAAGCAAAACTTGACGAACGAAGATCGAACGGCATTTACAGGACATTAAAACCTGAAAGCCACCTGGCTGATTTTTGCTCAAATGATTATTTAGGTTTTGCCCGCTCCCCTGTTTTAACGGGCTGGATAGAAGAGGAAATTAAAGCAAATCACAACGTTTTAAACGGCTCTACTGGTTCGAGGCTGATCTCAGGTAATTTATCCTACACGGAAAACCTGGAACAGGAAATTGCAAACTACCATAAAAGCGAAGCCGGATTGATCTATAATTCCGGCTATGATGCCAACGTAGGCTTATTTTCAGCCTTACCGCAAAAGGGGGATACTATTATTCATGATGAATTGATACATGCCTCCATCATTGATGGTGCCCGGCTAAGCTTTGCCAATCGGTACACCTTCAGACATAATGACCTGCAAAGTTTGGAGGACAAGTTAAAAGTTGCCAAAGGCAATTGTTATGTGGTAATCGAAAGCGTGTATTCGATGGATGGCGATACGTCACCTATTAAAGAAATACTAACTCTGACCGAAAAATACAATGCAAACTTAATTGTTGATGAAGCCCATGCGGTAGGTTTGTATAATAATGGCATCGTAAATCAGCTTGGAATAGAAGAAAGAGTATTTTTACGAATAGTAACTTTCGGTAAGGCTTTGGGCTGCCATGGCGCTATCGTCTTGGGAAGTAGCCTGTTGCGTGAGTATCTCATTAACTTCTCACGCTCATTTATCTATACTACAGCCGCATCATTCCACCAGGTAGCATCTATCAAAATGGCTTATAAGATGCTCCCTTTAGCCGGTGATAATATTCAAAAACTTCAAAAAAATATCAGCCTGTTTAAACAAAGCATCGCACCAGGTTTGGATCATCATTTAATACCAAGCGACAGTTCTATACAATGTCTTGTCGTTGGCAGCAATGAAAAGGCCCGTGAAATAGCTCAGCAATTGCAAAGTTCGGGCCTGGATGTCCGACCTATTCTTAGTCCGACCGTTCCAAAAGGAACTGAAAGATTAAGGATATGCCTGCACTCTTTTAATACTAATCAGGAAATTAGTTTGCTAACAGAAACGATTAACAACCTGAGCCATGCCAGATAATAAACTGCTCTTCATTACCGGCATCGGAACAGGAATTGGCAAAACCATCGTGTCGGCTATCCTTGTCGAAAAGCTGCAAGCGGATTATTGGAAGCCTGTACAATCGGGGGATTTAGCTTCAAGTGATTCTTTATATATTAAATCATTAGTATCTAATAATAAAACAGTTATACATAATGAAACTTATCAGTTAACCCAACCTTTTTCTCCGCATAAGTCAGCAGATCTGGATGGAATTATTATTGATCCGGAGAAGTTCATTCTACCTGAAACGAATAACGTCCTGATCATCGAAGGTGCGGGTGGCTTAATGGTTCCTTTAAATGATCAGTTTTTAATGATCGATCTGATCAACAAATCAGGCGCTGAGGTGGTATTGGTTTCGCAAAATTATTTGGGCAGTATCAATCATACCTTGTTGTCCATCTATACTTTAAAGCAATATAACATCCCGATTAAAGGGATCATCTTTAATGGTAAAAAAGATAGTTATTCAGAGGATTTCATCCTGCAATATACAGGCATCTCCCTTTTGGGCAATATCCCTGAATTTGAAATGATCGAGAAAAAGGCGATCATCGAGGCCGGTAACTATATCGACCTCTAATTCATCAACCTAAATTTTGCCAAATAAAGAATTTGCCTCAACTTAGCATCTTCAATTAGTTAAGCCAATTATGAAGAATATCACGGTTATCGGTTCAGGTACGATGGGCAATGGCATCGCGCACACATTTGCCCAAAATGGTTTTAAAGTTTCTCTGGTAGACATTAGCAGCGAATCGCTGGCAAAAGCACTGGAAACTATCGCCGGCAACCTCGACAGGCAAATCAAAAAAGGTGCTATAGACGAAGACGTAAAAACATTAACGCTCGCAAACATCACCTCCTATACCAACCTCACAGAAGGGGCTGCCAATGCTGATCTGGTGGTTGAAGCTGCTACAGAAAATCGTGAGATCAAACTGAACCTGTTTAAACAACTCAGCGAGATCTGCAAAGGTGATGTGATCCTGGCATCCAATACCTCATCCATATCTATTACACAGATCGCGGCAGCAACAAAAGACCCTGCAAATGTGATAGGCATGCACTTTATGAATCCCGTGCCGGTAATGAAACTCGTAGAGGTAATACGTGGTTACGCCACCAGCGATGAAGTCACGAATACCATAATGGAGCTGTCCCGCCAATTAGGCAAAGACCCGGTTGAAGTGAATGACTATCCCGGTTTTGTAGCCAACCGTATCCTGATGCCGATGATCAATGAGGCTATTTACACCCTGTTTGAAGGTGTGGCAGGTGTTGAAGAAATAGATACAGTAATGAAACTGGGCATGGCGCATCCAATGGGGCCATTACAGTTGGCAGATTTTATAGGTTTGGATGTGTGCCTGGCTATTTTAAGGGTATTGTATAACGGCTTCGGGAACCCCAAATACGCGCCTTGCCCGTTGTTGGTAAACATGGTGGCCGCAGGACATTCAGGTGTGAAGTCCGGCAGCGGTTTTTACAAATATACTCCTGGAAATAAGGAACTTGTAGTGTCTTCCAAATTCAAATCCTGAAATTCAGTTAAACCATTTTTGTATTTGTTTGTCAATAAGCTAATACTTATAAAAACATATACAGATGAAAACACTATCAAAATTGGGAATGATTGCCGCCTTAGGTGGCTCTTTGTTCCTGTCATCATGCGCGGGCGAATACTATGTATCCGACCAACCGGTTGATGTTGTTTATGAAAGACCCGCCCCACCTTATGCAGGCGCTGTTTGGATAGAAGGCGATTGGGTGTATAGCGGTGGCCGATACGTTCACTCACGTGGACATTGGGCAAGAGCACGCTCCGGCCGCAGATATGTTGCCGGTACTTGGGCTCATGGGCCTCGCGGTTATGCCTGGCATAGAGGCCATTGGCAGAGATAAGCCTCCGCCCCCTAAAGGAACGAAAATAAAAGAAGCCATCTAACTATCATTAGGTGGCTTCTTCGTTTCTGCGCTAATACTCCCCTTCAGGGGTTGGGGGCAAACTACATTCGCTCCGGCACTTCGATCCCCAATAATCCCATCGCTCTCTTGATCACTTTGGCAGATGCTATCGAAAGCTGCAAACGGAACTGCTTAGTTAATTCATCCTCAGCTTGCAAAATCGACCTTTCATGATAGAATTTGTTAAACGATTTAGCCACCTCGTAAACATAATTGGCAATTATCGCCGGACTATAGCCTTCGGCTGCTAACTTTATCGTTTCCGGGAACTGGCTTAATGCTAAGATCAAGTCGCGTTCTTCAGGCGCTAATTCCGTAATTTCCCTATTACTCCCCTTAACTTCTGCCCTGCTTAATACCGACCTGATACGCGCGTGGGTATATTGAATAAACGGCCCTGTATGTCCCTGGAAATCTACCGATTCATTAGGATCAAACAACAAACGCTTTTTAGGGTCTACTTTCAATAGGAAATATTTTAAAGCGCCCATACCGATGGTGTGATACAGGCCTTGTTTTTCTTCCTCGCTATATTCTGTTACTTTTCCCAATGCCTCAGTTTGCTCCTTTGCGGTTTGCTCCATCTCACTGATCAGGTCATCCGCATCGACTACCGTTCCCTCACGCGATTTCATTTTACCTGAGGGCAGGTCGACCATGCCATAGGATAAATGATATAACCCTTTTGCCCATTGTTTACCCAGTTTTTGCAGGATCAGGAACAACACCTTAAAATGGTAGTCCTGCTCATTCCCAACCACATACAGCGATTCATCCATTTTAAAATCGTCGTATTTAAGCTGAGCGGTACCCATATCCTGGGTCATGTAAACAGATGTGCCATCCGAACGGCGGACTAATTTCTCGTCCAAACCATCAGCAGTCAGGTCAATCCAAACGGAACCATCATCTTTTTGGAAGAAAACACTTTTTTCTAATCCCTCGTTAACTATATCTTTTCCTAATAAATAGGTGTCCGATTCGTAATAGAATTTGTCAAAATCAACCCCTAATGCACTGTAAGTCTTGCCAAAACCATCATAAACCCACAGGTTCATCGTTTTCCATAGGTTGATCACCTCTTCATTTCCGGCTTCCCATTGCAACAGCATTTCCTGGGCTCCAATCATAAATGCTGTTCTGCCTTTTGCTATTTCAGTAATTTTATCCTTTTCCCCAGCAATTTTTTCTTCTATTTCAAACGTTGCTTTTGTTTTTGGCTCTGATATTTTCTGCTGAAGAATGTTGATATTGTTAATACACTCTTCTATTTTAATCTTTTGAGATTCACTAAACTTTGAAAGATCATTGTTTTCATATATATCTTCGATAATCGGTATTAATTGTTTTTTTATCTCCTTATCTGCCAAAACATAGTATTTACCAACTAAATGATCCCCTTTCTCTCCTGTTGATTCTGGCGTTTCTCCGTTAGCAAAAAGTTGCCATGCCAGCATGGACTTACAAATATGTATGCCCCGGTCATTAACCAGGTTGGCTTTTATGACCTCATATCCATCGGCCTTTAATATCTCCGCGACTGAATAGCCAAGCAAATTATTACGCACATGGCCCAAATGCAGCGGTTTATTGGTATTGGGTGATGAATACTCCACCATCACCTTGTTGCCATTGGGTTTAAATACGGCAAAATCATCCGCAAGTATTTCGGTATATAATTTGTTTATCCAGTAAGCATCTGATAAGGAAATATTCAGGAAGCCTTTGATCACATTAAATCCGGATATCTCCTTTACCTCATTTTTTAAAAACTCGCCGATATCCGTGCCGGTTAGCTCGGGAGATTTGCGGGAGAATTTGGTAAACGGAAAGGTGACGATAGTAACTTGCCCTTCAAATTCTTTGCGCGTGGGTTGCAAACCAATGTCGGCAGCATTCAAATCGATTTGGTACAGGGCTTTTACGGCTTTAACAGCAGCTTCAATAATAAAATCCATCGGGCAAAATTAATAAATTGGTTCATAGTAAATCACTGCTTAAATTTTCATTTATAAATAAACCGGGTTTAAACGCTTTAGCCCGACAAACGCGACAGGAATGACAATCAGATGCCATTTCCTGTCGATCACGGGCTATCAACTATGAACTAAAAAGTATAGCTTTGTTCTACTTTTTAACCATTTATGCCAAAAAACAACAACGATTTCAAGCTTGATGTAACATCCGAAATAGGCGATTTGCGCACCTTATTGATCCATAGTCCAGATAGTGGGCTGGGTAAAGTAGTGCCTTCAAAAGCTCAGGACTGGCTCTTCGAAGACATCGTGCACCTGGATACCATGCGCCGGAATGAATATGATTATTACGTTAAATTATTAATGTATTTCCTCGATCCGGCTAAAATAAAAGGCAAACTGCAACAGATAGATGCTGAAGAAAATGACCGCGGATTCTTCAAACCAGATAACAAAAATTTTCACGCCTCGGATAAAGTGATCGAGCTACAAAACCTGCTGTCAGATATTTTAATAGAAAACGATATCAGGAAAAAGTTAGTAGCCGCTGTTTGCGCTATTGAAAACTGCACCTATCGTTTACAGTTAAAACTGATCGATACCGACCCGGTTGAGTTAGCCAAGATATTTATTTCGGGCTCGATGGGTAAGGATGATATGATATTCGCCCCTATCCCCAATCTGATCTTTTCAAGGGATATCGGTATTGCGGTCAACAACTACATGCTGCTCAATAAACCAGCGAAGAAAGCACGTTCCCGAGAAACCTTATTGATGCGGTACATATTCTTCAATCATCCTTTATTTGCAGCTTACAGGGACAATATTTTGGAAATACCCGAAACGGTGCATCACTTCCTTCGCCCCGGCGAAGAACAGGACGAAAAAACAACTTTAGAGGGTGGTGATGTCATGATGGTAAGTCCGCAGCACCTCGTGATCGGCTGCAGCGAGCGTACTTCGGTAAGCGGGGCTAACGAAGCAATGAAACTGTTGTTTGAAAATGATGTGGTAAAAAAAGTGAGCATCGTAAAGATCCCGCATAAGCGCGACTATATGCATATTGATACCATTTTCACCCAGGTAAAACGCAATGTGTGGGTGATGCTGGGCTCGCTATCAGCGTTGGAAGGCGATGATGACGAAAAAGATGTAGTCAAATGGTTTGCCGAAAAGAAATCAAAAGATAAGACAGAGATCGCCCAGTTTGAAAAAGGGAAATCCAAACCAAGGATTTTTAAAAGTCTCGAGGATCTGTTAAGCGATATCAGCGAGAACGACCTGCAAAGCGGCAAAAAAACCAAATTTATTTATTCCGGTAATAATAAATTCCCTTATGATGCCCGTGAGCAGTGGACGGACTCCTGCAACCTGCTGGCTGTAAAAGAAGGCGTGGTGTTGGGTTATGATCGTAATGATAAAACCGTGGAAGCTTTCAGGAAAAAGGGCTTCGACATTATCAAAGTAACCGATCTGCTACAAAAATTTGAAAATGATGAGCTCGACCCGCAAAAAATGAAAGACACGCTGATCCTGATGCCATCATCAGAACTTTCGCGTGCCCGCGGCGGTTTCCATTGCATGAGCATGCCGCTTTTGAGAGATAAAGTATTGTAGTCATTGGTCATTACGTCATTAGTCATTGGATGGTGATTATTGAGCGACTATTGACCAGGCTAGAAACGACTTAATGACTAATGACAACTGACCAATGACAAACTCACAAACTACCTCCACTATATTAATGATCCGGCCGGTAAATTTTGGCTTTAATGAGCAAACCGCCGGAAGCAACGCTTTCCAGAACCGCAATGCTGAGCAGCAACAGGTACAGGATAAGGCTTTAAAGGAATTTGATAACCTGGTGAGTGTATTGCGGGAAAACGATATAGAAGTGATCGTTGTAGATGATACCCCGGAACCGCACACACCAGACTCAATATTTCCGAACAATTGGGTGTCCTTCCACCAGGATGGCAATGTATTCCTGTACCCGATGATGGCCGAGAACCGCCGTTTGGAGCGTAGGGAAGATATTATTATGAATTTGGAAGACGAGTTTAAGATCAATCGCATTATTGACCTGAGCCGTTTTGAGCATGAACACAAATTCCTGGAAGGCACCGGCAGTATGGTGCTCGACCGCGAAAATAAGATCGCCTATGCCTGTATATCTCCGCGTACTGACAGGGGCTTGTTAGCCATATTTTGTGAGCAAACCGGTTACAAGGAGGTTAGTTTTAATGCTTTTGATGAATATGCACAGCCTATATACCACACTAATGTATTGATGTGCATTGGCAGTAAATTTGCAGTGATCTGCCTGGATAGCATTACGGATGATTATGAAAGAAACGACGTGATCAGCATACTCAAGCTGACACACAAAGAGATCATCAATATATCCTTCGCTCAAATGAACAAGTTTGCGGGCAACATGCTTGAACTGAAAAATAAAGCAGGTGAAAGCTTATTGGTGATGTCAGAAAATGCCTACCAGTCGTTGAGTAAGGATCAGAAAACATGCTTAGAAAAATACAGCAAACTCCTCCATGCTGACATCAATACGATTGAGAATAATGGCGGCGGCAGCGCCCGCTGTATGATAGCGGAAGTGCATTTACCACGCGATTGATAAGATCACAATGATTAATATGATGTCAATGTAAATTATCTATGAAAAATCTTTAAAATCGCCAAAATCATGTTATTATTAAATTAAAAAATTACATTTTTGGCAAAATTTTAAAGAATGCAGAGTTACCAGGAGTTTCTTGATCTGAGTGTAGGTTTTCCACAAGAGGGCTTTGAGATCATAGATGATGAATTATATTTCCACGATCTTAATTTAATGGAGATGATAGAGACGTATGGCACACCATTGCGTTTCACTTATCTGCCTATGATATCTAAAAAGATACAGCAATCCAAGTTGCTGTTTCAGCAGGCGATTATCAAAAACAACTATCGCGGCAGCTACAAATATTGTTATTGCACCAAAAGCTCCCACTTCAAGCATATCGTTGAAGAGGCGCTGAAAAACGAAATACACCTCGAAACCTCATCGGCCTTTGATATGCCGATGATCGATGCGTTGGAGAAAAAAGGTTCATTAAGCAAAGATGTTACAGTGATATGCAACGGCTTTAAAACCTTCCAGTACAAAACCTACATTATCGATATGCTGCACGATGGTTTTAAAAACATCATTCCCGTATTGGATAATAAGGAAGAATTCAACCTTTATGATGACGAGGTTGAAATGGAGACCCCCTGCAACCTCGGTATCAGGATAGCGGCCGAAGAGCAGCCCGACTCCCAATTTTACACCTCGCGCCTGGGTGTGCGCATGGAGGATATCATCGATTTTTATCACAATAAGATCGAAGATAATCCTAACTTTAAGGTGAAGCTGTTGCATTTTTTTATCAATTCAGGCATTTCGGATACACCTTACTACTGGAACGAACTGGAGAAATACGTAACGCTATACTGCAAGTTCAAAAAAATAAACCCCGACCTGGATACACTGGACATCGGCGGAGGTATGCCTTTTAAGGATTCGCTGGTTTTTGATTTTGATTATGAGTACATGATCAACGAGATCGTGAGCCGGATAAAAGAAATTTGCGCCGAACACGACACCATCGAACCGGATATTATTACAGAGTTTGGGAAATACACGGTAGCTGAAGCTTCTGGTATCCTGTACAAAGTATTGGGCCGTAAACAACAGAATGACCGTGAAAGATGGCTGATGCTGGACGGCTCATTCATTACCAACCTGCCTGATGTTTGGGCGCTGAATCAGAAATACATCCTGTTGCCTATAAACAATTGGGACTCTGAATATGAGCGCGTCAACCTCGGTGGCATTACTTGCGACGGCCAGGACTATTACAACCAGGAAGCCCACATGAACAGCGTGTTTATGCCGAAGACCCGCAAGGTGCAATACTTAGGCTTTTTCAATACCGGAGCTTACCAGGAAGTATTAAGCGGCTACGGCGGCATCCATCATTGCCTGCTGCCATCACCCAAGCATGTGATCATACGGAGAAACCGCGATGAGACTTTTAACTTCGAGGTATTTGGTGAGGAGCAAAACAGCAAGCAGGTACTGAAAATTTTAGGATATACCACCTAAAAAAGTATCCCCGATAAACTTATTAAGCTGATTAGTGTTAAACTTGAATTATGGTTAACATTAAATCAGCTTTTTTATTTGCATCGCTGTTTATTTCCGTTTGCACAACACAACAGCAGGATAGCACCTATACGCACAAAAAAGGCGATCCCGGAGGCACAGGTAAATTTTATATGGGCCGCGAGATCGCGCATATCATGGATTTTAGCGGTTCGCAATGGCTGGAACGTAATTCCCGCCAGGTTGAAGAAAATTCAAGCCTGACCATTGAAAAATTACCGATAGATAAAAACAGCGTGGTGGCCGACATTGGTGCCGGTACCGGTTATTATACTTTCAAAGTTTGCTATAAAGTACCGCAAGGAAAAGTTTACGCCGTTGAAGTGCAAAACGATGCAGTTACTTATCTTAAAAACAAAGCCGGACAACTAAATACTGAAAATGTAACCGTGGTGAAAGGCACGGAGCAATCGCCCCAACTGCCTGAAAACAGCATCGACCTGGCTATGATGGTAGATGTATATCACGAGTTGGATTATCCCCATGAAATGCTGCAAGCCATACGCCATTCACTCAAACCAAAAGGGAAATTACTATTGGTGGAATATCGAGCAGAAGACCCCAAAGTCGACATAAAGCCTTTGCACAAAATGAGTGTAAAACAGGTAACTAAAGAATTAGCCGCAAATGGCTTTCATTTGGTACAGGATGGTGAGTTTTTGCCGATACAGCATTTTTTGTTATTCGAGAAAAACTAAAAACGCTTGTCATTCTGATCCGCTGGCTAGCGGAGAAGAATCTATTGATAAATATGTTTTGCAAGAAAGAATACTTAGTGGAATAGATGCTTCACTGCGTTCAGCATGACAAAAAACTTTAACTATCAAACTTCTCCAGCAATTTCAACAGCGTTTCAAAATCCTTCGGATAAGGGGCATTAATGGTGATATCCTTACCATCCGGCAGTTTAAAGCTGACCTCATAAGCGTGCAGGGCGAAACGTTTCATGATAGGCAATTCTTCCTGGTCCTTGCCCAAATGGTATTTACGTTTGATTTCCGACAGGAAAACCGGCTTACCCTTATACATTTCGTCCCCTGCAATAGAAGCGCGTTGAGTAGCTAAATGGATCCTGATCTGGTGCATGCGGCCGGTTACCGGGCGGCATTCCACTAAAGTGTAGTGCTTAAAGTATTTTAACGACTGGAACCAGGTCTCGGCGCGTTTTCCATCCTGCCTGCTGATGCTCACGTTTCCCTTGCCCACATTTAATATCGGTAGGTCGACTAACAGCTTTTCGAAAACATGTGTACCTTCAATAATGGCATGGTAAATCTTCTTTACCTGCCGCTTTTCAAACTGCATGGAAACGGTGCGGTAAGCTTCCGGGTTTTTAGCTATGATGAGCGCGCCAGAGGTTTCCTTATCCAACCGATGACAGATCTGTGCGTCTTCAGAGTAACCTTTAGCCAGTCGAAGTAAATTGATCTCGCCCCCTTCTCTTTCATCCAGCGAACTCAGGAACGGTGGCTTATTCACCACGATCACGTCATCATTCTCAAACAGTATCAGGTCGGCAAACTTTGGAAACTTCATAGCCCGCAAAAATACGGTTATTAAACAAATAAATATGCCAGCCATATGTTTTGCTACGGTAATAAAACAAAGTGGTTTAAAGTTGGTTGAATAGTTTGAAAAACATTAACATCTAACTAACAAACATGAGTACAAATTCAACCGGGCCTGAAGAAAAGGGATTTTTCGAGAAGGTGAAAGAGACGATAGAACATCTTTGGGATGGCACCAAAGATACAGCCGAAGAGATAAAAGACAAAGCATCCGATACAATAGATAACTTAAAAACTAAAGCATCCGCTGAAAAGAAGGTGGTAGCAAAAAAAGCAGCGTCAGCCAAAAAAAGCGTTAGCGCTAAAGCAAGTACTGCAAGCGCCAAAGCTAAGACGGCCGTCGCTGATGTAAAGGCTAAAGCTGCCGATAAAGCAAAGGAGATCAAGGCAAAAGCCGGCGACGAAAATGCAAAAGCGAAAAAAGCCGTGGCCGATGTAAAAGCCAAAGCGGCCGATAAGGCTAAAACTCTAACTGCAAAAGCAAAAGCCGAAACTGCTACAGCTAAGAAGTCGGTTGCTGCTAAAACAAGCAAGCCGGCAGCCAAAAAGAAAGCCGTTGCCGCAAAATAACAAGAACGATTTGCTTTATAACAAAAATGCCCTCCGATAAATCAGAGGGCATTTTTTTATTTATCAGGCTTCAAACTTATAGCCGACGCCTTTTACGGTAGCTACAATATCATCGCCCAATTTTTCACGAAGTTTACGGATGTGTACATCAATGGTGCGGTTGGTCACGACCACCGAGTCTTCCCAGATATTTTTCAGGATCACCTCGCGGGTGTATACTTTTCCGGGTTTTGAGGCCAGCAGGTAAAGTAGTTCGAATTCTTTTTTAGCCAGTACGACCTTTTCGCCTCTCTGAAAAACAAGATAAGCTTCACGGTCGATCACTAAACTGCCGATCTCCAGCTTATTATCAGTTACCTCTTCGGCCGGTGCATTCCTACGCAGGATGGCGTTAATACGGCTTACCAAAGCGCGGGGCTTTATCGGCTTGGCGATATAATCATCGGCGCCTACATTAAAACCGGCAATTTCTGAATATTCCTCGCTGCGCGCGGTCAAAAACACCATGAATGTATTTTTAAACTCTGGCATAGTGCGCATAATGCGGCAGGCCTCTATCCCATCCATTTTTGGCATCATAATGTCCAGAACGATCAGGTCAGGTGATACCTTTTTTGCCTCAGCAACTGCCTCCTGGCCATTGCGCGCGGTGTAAACCTGGTAACCTTCCTTTTTTAAATTATACTCGATCAGCTCTAAAATATCCGGCTCGTCATCAACAATAAGGATTTTCTGCTTGGTAGAAGTGCTCATATTTTCAAATTTTGCATAAAGATATAAGCTTAAAAAAATGAAATGGTTAACCTAATGTTAACAAATTGTTAAGTGTTACCTTTTCTTAACCTATTATTGAGGCTTATTAAACGTTTTGTTTAAAAATTCTTCAAGATCGCCCCCAGTAATGTTCTTTGCAACGATATTTCCCTGCGGATCGATCATGAAATTGGAAGGTATAGCTTCAATATGGAAGAGCTTCTCCGTAGGGCCTTCAAAGTTTTTCAGATCGGATGCATGGTTCCAGGCCAATTTATCGTGATCGATGGCTTCTTTCCATTTTCCTTTATCAATGTCCAGTGATATTCCCAGTATGTTAAGCCCTTTTGATTTAAAGATGCCATATTGCTTTACCACATTCGGATTTTCGGCCCGGCATGGCGCGCACCAGGATGCCCAGAAATCAAGCAATACATATTTGCCTTTATAATCGGATAGCTTAACCGGCTTGCCATCCAAACCGACAGTTTCAAAATCAGGCGCTTTATGACCGATCGATATCGGCTCCACAACAGCCATAGCATGCTGAAAGCGCTGAACGGCCGGATTATCTTTAAAGTTATCCTTTATCGCAGCCGCATAGGCGATCATTTGTTGCTCATATTTATTGGGATCAAGCGAGGTCAACGCATAAAATCCTGCCAGCGAGTTTTTGTTATCATTGGCGAACTTTAATACCTCCACGCTTTGCGCGTTCATTATTTTCTCAAAGCCCGGCCTATAAGCCATCACCAATGAGTCAGACTCACGGCCCAATTTCTCTGCCTTGGTACGATACTCATCCACAATAGCGCCCATCTGTTTGCCGTACTGGTCGTTGATCTTATTAAATTCCTTGATCTTTTCAGACTCATCTGAGCCCGTAACATTATAAGCGTGCGCGCTGTCAGTCAGATTGGTTGAAAAGTCTATAACATCCCCATTTTTGGCGATCAGGTCAAACATGCTCCCACCTATCCTGATCTTAAACAGGTTTGCGTATGGAGCCGGATATTTAAACTGGAACTTACCGTTTTCGCTCAGATTGGTAGAGTCGACTATGGAATAGGTAGAACTATCAGCTTGTACCAGGTAAATTTTCTTCAAGCTACCAGGGTTAGTGATAGTGCCTGATAAGGTAAACGCTGATTTATCCTTGCAAGACAAAAATGTAACGGTCAATAAGATAATGCTGTACGAAAATATACGCTTCATGAAATTTTTATTAGAGCCGAAAGCTAAAAGATTAAAGCATAAAGCTTTTTCAGCTTTAAACTTTCAGCTTTGCGCTTTAAGCTTATGTTCTATTTTGATTCTAATTCCTTAATCAATAACTGGTTGGTTTTTTGCGGATCGATCCTGCCTTTTGAGCTTTTCATTATTTCGCCCATAAACAAGCCCAAAACGCCTTTTTTACCTTTTTGGTATTCGATCACCTTATCAGGGTATTTGGCAATCGCGTCGCTGATAAACTGCTGCACATCATCGGTATCATTACTGATCAGCAGGTTCAATTCTTTAGCCAACTGCTCAGGCGACTTGCCCGGCTCTTTCAACAAAGCGGGAAATAACTTTTGAGCCGCAACAGAATTATTGACCTTCCCGCTATCAACCAATGCGATCAGCGCGGCTAAATTAACAGGTTTGATACCGAACTCTGTAATTTCTATGCCATTTTCATTCAGGTAGGATTTAACCTGTCCCATCAGCCAATTGGCCGCAGCTTTATGGTTGGATGTATGTTTTATCAGTTCCTCAAAATACAGGGCAAGTTCCCTGTCGGCCGTGATTACCGAAGCATCATAGGCAGATAATCCCAACTCTGAGGTATATTTCTCATACAACTCATTCGGCAACGCAGGCAGGCTTTGGCGTATCTTTTCGACGTATTCGTTACTCAAATGAAGTGGCTGCAAATCAGGCTCCGGGAAATAGCGGTAGTCGTTCGCCATTTCTTTTGAACGCAAAACAGACGTCTCCCCCGTTTCGGCATTAAAGTTTAATGTATTCTGATCGATATGGCCGCCTTCTTCTATGATGGCTACCTGCCTTTCAAACTCATGATCTATCGCGCGCTGAACATTACGAATGGAATTCAGGTTTTTCACCTCACAACGGTTTCCGTACATCGAATTACCCTTCAGCCTGACTGAAATATTTGCATCACAACGCATGCTGCCTTCTTCCATATTGCCATCGCACACATCCAGGTAACGCAGCAGTTTACGTATTTCAGTAAGATATTGACCCGCTTCTTCGCTGCTGCGCATGTCAGGCTCCGATACGATTTCGATCAACGGAACCCCTGCCCTGTTCAGGTCGATCAGCGAATCTTCATGATGCTGGTCGTGCATGCTTTTTCCTGCATCTTCCTCCATATGAATATGATGGATAGCAAGTTCTTTCTGCGTACCGTCTGATAACCTGACAGTGATTTGTCCGCCTAAACATATGGGCGACTGATCCTGTGTGATTTGATACCCTTTAGGAAGATCCGCATAAAAATAATTCTTACGGGCAAAGCTGTTATTCAGGTTGATGGTGCAATTACAGGCCAGGCCCATTTTTACGGCGTACTCCACCATGCGCTTGTTGATACGCGGCAAAGTGCCCGGATGCCCGAGCGATATCGGGCTCACATGCTCATTTGGTCCTGCACCAAAAGCGGCGGAATCAGGAGAAAATGATTTGCTTAAAGTAGATAACTGCGCATGTACCTCCAGGCCAACCACTAATTCATACCTGTCGCGTACATTGCCTTTAATATTCGTCATAATTATAGATCAGCTATAAAATAGCTTGGATTAAAAGCCAAATATAAAATTATTACCCCGATCCGATAATATAATTGTCATTGCGAGCGCAGCGTGGCAATCGCGAACGATACAAGGTGAATATGCAAAGTTCGCGATTGCTTCGTCGTTCCTCCTCGCAATGACAATATTTAATTATTTATAAAATCCTTCGCCTTCTCCAACGCCTTCGTTAACCCGCTGACATCACTCCCCCCTGCTGTAGCAAAAAATGGCTGACCACCGCCACCACCTTTGATCTCCTTAGCCAATTCGCGCACGATGTTTCCTGCGTTCAGGCCTTTTCCCTTAACCAGGTTTTCAGAGATCATCACCGTCAGGTTTGGTTTGCCTTCAAAATCTGCAGCGAGTACCAGGAACAAATCTGATACGATATCCTTCAACTGGTAAGCCAGGTTCTTAACCGCGTCCGCATTAGGCAGGGCGACTTTCTCCGCGATAAAATTAATGCCATTGATCACCTGTGCTTTTTGAGCCAGTTCGTTTTTCAGTCCGGAAGATTTTTCCAGTACCGATTTTTCAATCTCCTTTTTCAGCTTAGCGTTTTCATCCAGCAGGCTTTCCACACTTTTGCCGATATCCTTCGGATTTTTAAGCAGTTCCTTCAACTGGTGGATCAGCCTGCTCTGTTCATTAATGTATAGCTCAGCCGCGATTCCCGTGATGGCCTCGATACGCCTTACCCCGGCAGCTACCGCGCTTTCGGAAATGATCTTAAAATAGCTGATCTGCCCGGTTGCTTTTACGTGCGTGCCCCCGCACAGTTCCCTGCTGAAATCATCATCAAAGGTGATCACCCGCACATATTCGCCATATTTCTCGCCAAACAAAGCATTCACTCCACGACTAAGCGCTTCTTTATAGGCCACCATACGTTCTTCCTTCAGCGGGATATTTTCCCGGATCTTTTGGTTAACGATGGATTCGATCTTCGCCAGTTCCTCATCTGTTACTTTCGCAAAATGCGAGAAGTCGAACCGCAGGTAATCGGCATTAACCAATGAACCCTTTTGGTTGACGTGAGCACCTAATACCTGTTTCAAAGCCGCATGCAGCAAGTGTGTCGCAGAGTGGTTGCTATTAGTGCGGTTACGCTTGTTGGCATCAACAATGGCAGTCAGCGCATCATCAATAGCTTCATCCGTAGGCAGCTTATCTACAAAATGAACGGTCAGCCCGTTTTCCTTTTTGGTATCCGTTACATAAATGATCTCTCCATCCGGGAAAACCAACTCACCGGTATCACCCACCTGTCCGCCGCTTTCAGCATAGAAAGGTGTTTTATCCAATACAATCTGGTATTGCTCTTTTCCTTTTGCAGTAACCTTGCGGTATTTCACAATATGGGCAATGCTCTCCGTTTCATCATAACCAGTGAACTCAACAGATTCATCGTCTTTTAGAGTGATCCAGTCGCCTGTATCAATAACAGTAGCGGCACGGGAGCGAGATTTTTGCTGTTGAAGATATCCGTTAAACGACTCAATATCAGCTTTAAAATAAGTATCTTTTAGAATTAGTTGAGTAAGATCAATGGGGAAACCATATGTATCATATAATATAAATGTTAATTCACCTGGCAAATGTGAGACGTATTCATATAATACATGGTAAGCTTTCTCAAAATTTTGTATATTTTGAACGTGGGGTAATATTTCGTATATACTAAAACCACGTATTGGCTGAGCAATACTAGATGTTATATGTTGAGCGATACGATATATTTGAGTATTAATAAAATCGTTGGTTCCTAACTTAGTTACATCATCAATATTAGGTCTTGACCAATTTTCGTTAAACTGAACAACCAAATAGTTTCTTATATTCTGTAAATACTTTATCGACTGATTAATCAATAGAATTCCCTTATCAAGAGTTCGCAAAAAAGAAGCCTCTTCCTCAAATACGACTTTTTGCACAAAATCTTTTTGATTATATAGTTCGTCAAAGACCCCCTTAAATTGCTCAGCCAATAAAGGTACCAATTGATTTAAGAATGGCTCTTTAAAGCCTAAATGCTGATAAGAATAACGTACAGCCCTACGCAAAATACGACGGATCACATATCCTGCTTTGTTATTGGATGGCAACTGCCCATCTGCAATAGCAAAGCTGATCGCACGGATATGGTCAGCCATAACCCGCATCGCTACGGCATCATTCCAACCCTCACCATTGGGGACTGCATCACCCTTATATACTTTGTTGCTTTTTTGGGCGATAAACTGGATCATCTCCTGGAAAACATCCGTATCATAATTAGAAGTCTTTCCCTGCAGCACCCTCACCAAACGTTCAAAACCCATCCCGGTATCCACATGCTGTGCCGGAAGCGGCTGCAATGAGCCGTCCTTCTGGCGGTTAAACTGCATAAATACATTATTCCATATCTCGATCACCAATGGGTCATCCTGGTTAACCAGACTTTCGCCTTTCACCTTTCGCCTTTCACCTTCTTCCCGGCTATCATAATGGATCTCAGAGCATGGGCCGCAGGGGCCGGTCTCTCCCATTTCCCAAAAGTTGTCCTTCTTATTACCCATCAGGATACGGTCCTCGGGAATGTATTGCTTCCAGAAATCATAGGCTTCCTGGTCTTTGGGTAGGCCTTCTTTTTCGTCGCCCTCAAAAACCGTTACATACAGGCGGTCCTTATCTATGTTGTAAACATCGGTCAGCAATTCCCAGCTCCAGGCAATAGCTTCCTTTTTAAAGTAATCGCCAAAGCTCCAGTTGCCCAGCATCTCGAACATGGTGTGGTGATAAGTATCGATACCCACTTCTTCCAAATCGTTATGTTTTCCG
>Ga0207671_10001724_pt1 | contig 24636 bp, 24 predicted proteins | sample KBSC24metaG_FD_184352 | JGI IMG/M metagenome (GOLD analysis project Ga0207671, IMG submission 184352) | Corn rhizosphere microbial communities from Kellogg Biological Station, Michigan, USA - KBS C2-4 metaG (SPAdes) (version 2) | ecosystem: Host-associated > Plants > Roots > Rhizosphere > Soil... | reverse complement strand
GGCGGGAGGGTTTCCTTATGGCCTTCATTTATTTTTTGGCGTTCGCACCGATTCAGCGGGTTTGGCCCCATTCTCGATCGTTACCCCGGCTCAAGGCCGAGGTGACGAATGCGGGAAGCGCCGCGCCAATGGCTCCGGGGTCAGGCCCGGGATGACGGGGAAAGGCGAGCGGTCGTGCCGGCCGTCGATGCCGCCGCTTATCGCTGCGGCGGGCCGATCACGATGCCGTCGGGCTCGGTGCGCGCCTCGGTGCCGAGGCTCAGCGCGGCGGCGCGGGCGAAGCCGGCGGCATCGTCCATGCGGAACGATCCGTAGAGGCTCTCCCGGCCGAGCGCGGCGCTGCCGACGCGCAGCTGCAGGCGGCTGTGCCGGTTGATGTCGGCGACGGCGCTGTCCAGCGTCTCGCCGTCCAGCTCCAGCCGGCCGTCCCGCCAGGCCAGCATCCGGTCGATATCGGCCGGCGCGATGCGGACGGGCTTCGGCCGGGGGCCGCTGATCGCCAGCTTCGAGAAGCGGGCGCGCTGGCCGGCCGCGAGATCGACCTGGCCCGCCGGGGACTCGACGTGGACGGCGCCCTGGGTGACGAGCACCTCGACATTCCCCGACGGATCGTCGTCCGTCACCTGGAAGATGGTGCCGACGTCGGTGATGACGACCGTGTCGACGATCACGCGGAACGGGCGCTCGGCATTGTGCGCCGCGTGGAACAGGGCCTTGCCCGACAGGATGCGCACGTCGCGGCGCTTCGCGTCGAAGGCGACCTCGATCCGGCTCTTGGCGTCGATCGACACCGAGGAGCCGTCGCTGAGCGCGACCGAGCGGATCTCGCCGATCTGGGTCTCGTAGCGCTCCTTCGGCGCGCCGGTCAGCAGGAAGGCGGCGAGCGAGGCGGCGAGCGCGGCGGTGCCGCCCCCCGCGGCGGCCAGCCGTTTCCAGGCCGGCTTCCGGGCCGGGAGCGGCGGGTCCTCAGCGCGGGATGCCGGATCGAACAGCGCGAGCGCCGCCTGCGCGCGCAGCAGGGCGCCGGCATGCTTCGGATCCTGCGCGCACCATTCGTTCAGTCCCGGAAGAGTCTGATCGGGCGCGGCATCGAGTTTCGTCGCCCAAGCTGCCGCTTCGGCTTCCAGTTGCTCAACCGATTTTCCGCCACTGGTCGTCAATCTTCCACTCTTCCCGCTCGTCTTCGCCGGCGCCCCGCAAGGCACGCTGGATCGTGCGAAGCGCCTTTTGGACATCGTTCTCGACTACATTCTCACTCACGCCAAGTCGCCTGGCGATTTCCCGCTGCGGCATCCCCTCCATCCGCTTCCAGGTGAAGATCGTCCGGCAGCGCTCGGGCAGCGTCGCCAGCAATGTCTCGATCAGCCCGAGCTGTTCGCGCGCAAAGACCCTGGCTTCGACACCCGTCGCCTCGTCCTCGACGATCAGCGCGGTGTTTTCCGTAAAATCCTCGAGACGGACGACGCGCGCGCGGCGCAGGCTGTCGCGCCAGGCATTCTTGACGATCTGCATGAAATAGGCGCCGGGCCGGTCGATATGGTCGACCGACCGGAGCGTCGCCAGGCGGCAGTAAGCGTCCTGGATGAGGTCGTCGATATCGCTCTCGGCGACGCCCTGCCGACGCAGGGCGCCCCTGACCTTCTGCTCCTGCGGGATCACGTGAAGCGACACCCATCGGACGATATGAGGGGGGCAGGCGGTCAAATTTCCAGCATCTCCAAAGCCGGTGTCTTTGGATCGCGTTTGCGTAACTATCATGACATCCCGGCCGCCCGGCGCGCGCGGCCGTCACAGCGGGTGGGCGGCCGCCTTGGGACGATAGAAGATGTGGCTGTGGACCTGGGCGATCTTGTCCAGCGATCCGATCCAGTAAGGCACCATCCAGTCGGTATGATAATGGGTCGCCCGCCCGACCGGCGAAAAGACATAGCCGCCGAGCGCGCGGCGCGCGGCCTTGCGCGCCGCATCCCATCCCGCGCGCTCCGGCCGGCGGACCTCGGACCCGTCGCAGGTGAAGGAGAATTGGCACCCCGTGGCCAATGTGGAGCCCTGATAGACCACCCCGCAGATCGTGGCGGGAAACCGGGGCGACCGGGCACGGTTGAGGACGACCTGGATCACCGCCTTCTGGCCGAGCGGATCGCTGCCCGCCTCGTACAGCGCCGCGGTCGCCAGGCATTGCGTGGCCTGCTCGCGCGCGGCCGGCGTGCCGTGGAAGCGGAAGGGATCGGCCGGCTGCAGGCGGCCGGCGACGAACGGGATGCGCGCATTGAAGGCGCGCGCCTCGGCCATGCTGAGCTTCGGCCGGGCGGGGGCGGGCGGGGCATCCCGCCGCGCGGCCAGCCACACGACGACGAGCAAAGCGGCGCAGGCCGCGACGACGAGGAACGCCGGATCGATCGCCTGCCGCCGCCGCCGTCTCCGCTTCGCCATGCCGGCCGCCTAGCGGCTCGCATGGCGAGGGACAATGCCCGCTCACCCGGCCCGTGTGCCGGGCTCGCCTAGCGATAGGTGAAGCAGGGCGCGCGCTTGGCGATGAAGGCGGCGCTGCCTTCCCGGAAATCGGCCCCCTGGACGATGTCCCGCACCAGCGCGTCGGCGGCGGGGAGCGGACTGTCGCCGGCGATCCCGCGCAGGACGGACTTGCTCGCCCGCACGCTGAACTGGGAGACCGCCGCCATCTCGCGCGCCTCCCGCCAGGCGGCGGCGAAGGCCTCTCCCTCCGGGGCCATCTCGTCCACGAGATTCATCGCCAACGCGGCCTGCGCGTCGAACTGGCGGCCGGTGAAGAGCAGCCGGCTGGCCTGGCTCGCCCCGATCGTGCGCACCAGCTGCCGGGTCGCGGATATGGGATAGATGAAGCCGAGCTTCGCGGGCGTCGTCGCGAACCGCGCGGTCGCGCTGGCGAAGCGGATGTCGCAGGCGAGCGCGATGGCCACGCCGCCGCCGATGCAGACGCCCTCGATCGCGGCGATGACCGGCTTGGGCGACCGGGTGATCGCCTCCAGGCCATCGACGATGGCGTGATAGGAGAGGGCGGCCGAGTCCGGGTCGGCGAAGGCGCTTTCCAGCTCGCTGATGTCGGCACCGGCGGCGAAATGCCGCCCCGCCCCGGTCACGATCGTCGCCAGGATATCGCGATCATGGTCGATCGCGTCGAAAACCGGCTGCAGGGCCAGCCACATGGCCCGGTTCACCGCATTCCTCTTGCCGGGATTGTTCAACGTGACGACCGCAATGCCGGACTCGGCTTCGAGAGTCAGGCCGCCATCCGCGAATATGATCTTCATCGGCCCAATTCCTCCGCATCGCCATTGGAGAGCAATTAAAAGAGAGCGGTAACAGGCATGTTGACTGCGGTTCGATCCATAAGCGATGGCGGTCGCGATTTATCTTGGGAAGAATTGCGCAATTTACGTATAGTGGACTGTATTGGGACATGGATGATCTTTCGATCACGCAGATGATTCCATGGAACTATCGCGGATTACTGTAGAAAATTCGGGAACGCCGAATATAGGGCCCGGAAATCAGCCTGTCCGCGCGCGCCTACCGGTCGGCCCTCGTCACGACGGCGCCCGCATAGCCGTCTTCGGGCGCGGCGTCGGCGAGGATCCAGTCCGTCCGCCCATGGAGATGCGCCGCGCGGCCGACCGACACGTCGAAGGCATCCAGCGGATAGGACAGGCCGAGCCCGATCGCCTTCACATAGGCTTCCTTGCGCGACCAGCAATCGAAGAAGGCCCGGCGCGCCCGCGCGTCGGGCAAATCGAGCAACGCGCGCTGCTCGCGGGGGGAGAAGAAGCGCCCGGCCAGCGGCCGCCAGTCCAGATCAGGGTCGATCCGCTCGATGTCGCAGCCGACCTCGACCGGCGCGATCGCCACCATGATCAGCCCGTGCGAATGGGAGAGGCTGAAATGCGGCGCGCCGTTCGCGAGGACGGGCTTGCCGTGCGGCCCGCGGGCGAAGGCCAGGCGCTCCGGCGCCTCGCCGGTGCGGGCGGCGAGGATCTCCCGCAGGCGCGCGCGCCGCGCGATGAAGCGGGCGGCGTCGCGGGCGAAGCGGAAGCGCGCGGCCTGGAGCCTCTCCCCGTCGTCGATCAGGCCCATGCCCCGCCCGATCGCGGCGTCGCTGGTGTCCAGCCTCTCGACGTGGAGCGAAACGGACGTCAACGGCTAGCCGGCCGCCCTGCGCAGCGACGGACCGTCATCGGCGGCCAGGGCCGGCCGGAGCGTCGCCGCGAGGCTGTCCACATAAGGCGGCTCCAGCATGGTGCGATGCCCGCCAGCGATGATGTGGCTGGAGAAAGGACCGGTCACGTTCGCCTGCCAGTCCTCCACGAAATCCAGCACGTCGGGATGCTCGGCCGGCTGGAAGAGCAGAACCGTGCCGTCATAGGGCGGCGGCGTGTAGCGCAGGGTGATCCGGTCCAGCGCCGAGCGCAGGGCGGGCTGCAGCACCGCCTCGCGCCCCCCGGCGAGGGCCGCGGCATCCGACATGCCCTGCAGCCGGGCGAGGAAATAGCGCCAGCGCTCGCCCTTCGGCTGCCGCATCGACTGGTCGATGTGAAAGCGCAGCTTGCTGAGGAAGAAGCGCACGCCGCCGATCGATCGCGCCTTCACCGGGTGGAAGGCGTGGATCAGCATGAGCAGCGGCACGTCCTCGCCCTCGGCGCGCAATTGCGCCGCCACCGCATAAGCGACGATGCCGGAGGTGCACCATCCGCCGAGCCGGTACGGGCCGCTGGGCTGGGCCTCGCGGATCGCCTTGACGAGCAGGGCCGCGACATCCTCGATCCGCTTCGGGCATCCGCCCGCCGCGTTCAGCACCACGTCGATCGAGACGCCGAGGAACGGCTGGCCGGTGCCCAGCCGCTCGGCGAGCGGGCGGAAGGTGGAGCCGCCGTCCAGCCACAGGATCGGCGTCGCCGCGCCGAGCGGCTGGATCGGCGCGATCACCGGCGATTCGACGTCGCGGCCGGACGCGATCAGCTCGGCCATGTCGGCGAGGCGGGGCGCGCGGAACAGCGCCGCCATCGAGACCTTGATGCCATAATCCGCCTCGATCCGGCGGAGCAGGCGGGCGACGAGCAGCGAATGGCCGCCGAGATCGAAGAAATCGTCGCGGCGGGAGACCGTATCGACCTTGAGCACGTCCCGCCAGATCGCCGCCAGCCGTTCCTCGTCGGGGGTGGCGGGCGGCTCGGACCTGTGGCCGATGGCGGCGCCGGGCTCGGGCAGCGCGCCGCGATCGGCCTTGCCGTTGGGCGTCAGCGGCATCGTGTCCAGCACGACGAAGCGGGTCGGGATCATGTAATCGGGCAGGGTCGCGGCGAGCATCTCGCGCCATGCGGCCGGTTCGCCGGTGCCGACGATATAGCCGGCGAGCGCGCGCTCCCCGCTCGCATCCGGCCAGGCGCGCACGGCGGCGGCGGCAACGCCCGGCAGCCGCGCCAGCGCGCCCTCGACCTCCTCGATGGCGACGCGGAAGCCGCGGATCTTCTCCTCGTGATCGGTGCGGCCCAGGCATTCGAGTACGCCGTCGGCCCGCCAGCGGGCGAGATCGCCGGTGCGGTAGAGCCGTTCGCCCCGATGCTCGACGAAGCGCTGCGCGGTGAGGTCGGGGCGGCCGCGATAGCCGCGCGCCACGCCGCGCCCGCCGATCAGCAGCTCGCCGATCGCGCCGGTCGGCAGATCGTTGCCGGCGGCATCGAGGATGCGGATGCGGGTGTTGGCGATCGGCTTGCCGATCGGGATGGCGCCGGGGCCGGGCTCGATCCGGGCGACCGTCGACCAGATGGTCGTCTCGGTCGGCCCGTACATGTTCCAGAGCGCGCCGGCACGCGGCAGCAATTTGTCGGCCAGCACGCGCGGCATCGCCTCGCCGCCGCACAGGATGCGGAGCCCGGGATCGCCCTGCCAGCCCGCCTCGATCAGGCCGCGCCACGTCGCGGGGGTCGCCTGCATCACGTCGGGCTTCGCGGTCGCGACCAGGCCGGCCAGCGCCGCCATGTCGATCGCGATGTCGCGCGAGACGAGCAGGATGGTGCCGCCGGAGACCAGAGGCAGCCACAATTCCAGCGCGGCGATGTCGAAGGAGAGGGTGGTGACGGCCAGCAGCGTCTCGCCCTGCGCGAAGCCGGGCGCCTGCTGCATCGCCATCAGGAGATTGACCAAAGCGGCGTGCGGGATCTCGACGCCCTTGGGTCGCCCGGTCGATCCCGACGTGTAGAGGACGTAGGCCAGCGCCTCGCCGTCGATGGGTTCCGGCACGAAGGGCTGGTCCGGCCAGTCGCGGTCCAGCCGCAGCTGCCGCGCTGCGCCGGCCGGCAGGGCGTCCTCGGTGCCGGCCTCGACCAGCACCAGCGCCGGCGCGGCATCCTCCGCGATCATCGCGAGGCGGGCGGGCGGGAAACCGGGATCGAGCGGCAGATAGGCGGCGCCGGCCTTGGCGACGCCCAGCATCGCCGCGACCATCCAGGGCGAGCGGTTGAGCGACAGCCCGACCAGCGCGCCGGGCGCCACGCCTTCCGCCACCAGCCGGGCGGCGATGGTATCGGAGCGGCGGGCGAGATCGGCATAGGTCCAGTCCGCGCCCTCGTGGCGGATCGCGACCGCGTCGGGCATCTCCGCCGCGCGCCGGGCGAACCACTCGACCACGCTCGGATGCGGAAGCGGGCGCGCCGTGTCGTTCCAGCCCTCGGCGAGCGCCCGCGCCTCGTCCCCGCTGAGCATCGGCAGGCGGGCGAGCGGGGTGGCGGGATCGGCGGCGACGCCTTCCAGCAGCCGGGTCCAATGCCCGATCATCCGGCGGATGGTGGCCGGATCGTACAATTCGGTGGAATAGAGGAAGCGCCCGGCCATGCCCTCGGGCCGCTCGTCCAGCTCCAGATAGAGATCGTATTTCGCCGCGCCGACCACGACGTCCATCTGGGTGAGGTCCCACCCGTCGGGGAAGGGCTCGACCGGCGGCTCGATCGAGAAGAGCGTGTTGAACAGCGGATGCGTGCCGGTGCCGCGCTTGATGTCGAGCGCGCGGACGAGACGGTCGAAGGGGATGTCGCAGGCGCCGAGCGCGCCGATCACGCTGGCCTTCACCTGCGCGAGATAGGCGCGGAACGGCAGCGCGCCCTCCGGCCGGCTGCGCAGCGCCATGGTGTTGAGGAAATAGCCCATCAGCGGCTGCAATTCGGGGCGCCGCCGCGTGTCGGTGACGCCGCCGACGATGATGTCGGTGTCGCCCGTATAGCGGAACAGCATCGCCTTGTAGGCGGCGAGCAGCACCATGTAGAGCGTCGCGCCCTCGGCCCGCGCGATGGCTTTCAGCGCATCGACCAGCGGGCCGTCGAGCTCGAACACCTCCATCGATCCGGCATGGGTGGGCAGTGCCGCGCGCGGGCGGTCGCCGGCCACTTCCAGCCTCGGCAGCGGCTCGGCCAGCGCGGTGCGCCAGTGCGCGAGCTGGCGCTCGGTGGTGGCGGGATCGCTCTGGTCCTGCTGCCAGGCGGCGTAATCGGCATATTGCAGCGCCGGCTCCGCCAGCGGCGAGGGCCGGCCGGCCTCGAACGCGGCGACCAAGGCGGCGAGCTCGGGCACCAGGGTCCGGTAGATCGAGACGCCGTCGAAGATGATGTGATGGAGCGTGAGGTAGAGGCGATGCTCCTCCTCGCCGAGCCTGACGACGCGGGCGCGGAACAAAGGCGCCCGGTCGAACGGGATCGGCGCGCGGGCATCCTCGGTGGCGAGGCGCACCGCCTCGGCATCGCGCTCCGCCTCCGGAACATGGCTGATGTCGATCAGCGGCAGCGCGATCGGCGCGGCGGGCGCGACCTGCTGGACCAGCTCGCCGTCCACCTCGACGAAGGCGGTGCGCCAGATGGCGTGGCGGCGGACGATCTCGCTCAGCGCCCGCTCCAGCGCGGCATGATCGTAGCGGCCGAGCCGGTGGATGGTGATCGACTCGTTGTAGAGCGGCATGTCCGGCGCCATCTGCGCGTGCAGCCAGAGCTGGCTCTGCTCGGCGGTCAGCGGCACCGGCCGGGCGGGATCGCGCGGGCCGATCGGATCGGGCGCGGCGGCGACGGGCGTCGCCTCGCCGCTCAGCATGCGGGCGAGGAGCTGGCGCCGGGCCTCGGCGGCGTCGATCACCTCAGCCACGGGCGTCGAAGCTCACGGACAAGGCGGTGAGGCCCCGCAGGCCCAGATTCTGGCGCCATTCCAGCCGGCCCTCGCCCAATGCCAGATGCGGCAGGCGCTTGAGCAGGGCGGCGAAGGCGATCCGTCCCTCCATCCGGGCGAGCGGCGCGCCGAAGCAGAAATGCGCCGCCCAGCCGAAGGCGAGGTGGCGATTGTCCTGCCGCTCCAGATCGAGCGTGTCGGGATCGGCGAAGCGGCGCGGATCGCGATTGCCCGCCGCCATCACCGCCATCACGGCGGCGCCCTTGCGGATCGTCACGTCGCCGATCCGCGTGTCCTCGTGGCAGATGCGCCCGGTATGCTGGCTCGGCGTCTCGTAGCGGAGCAATTCCTCGATCGCGCTGCCGGCGATTTCCGGCCGGTCGCGCATCGCGGCCAGGCGATCGGGCTGGTGCAGCAGGGTGAGCAGGCCGTTGCCGATCAGGTTGGTGGTGGTCTCCTGCCCGCCGACCATGGTGACGATGACGTTGGCGATCACCTCGTCCTCGGACAGGCGGGCGCCGTCCACCTCGGCCTCGACCAGCGAGCGGATCAGGCCGTCGGGCAGCACGCGCGCCTCCTCGCGGATCGCGCTGCGGAAATAGGCGGTCATGTCGGCGACGCTTTTCAGCACGCGGCCGACCCGTTCCGGATTGTGCTGAAAATTGCCAAGCATCTCCGCGAAATCCGCCGACCACGCTTTCAGCTGGGCATGATCCTCGGCCGGCACGCCGAGCAGGTGGGCGGTGACGATGGCGGGGAAGGGCGCCGCGAAATCGCCGATCACGTCCATCGACCCTTGCGCGATCACCCGGTCGATCAGCTCGTGCGCGATCGCCTCGATCCGCTCCTCCAGCAACTCGACCCGGCGCGGCGTGAAGGCCGACGAGCAGAGCTTGCGCAGGTGCGTGTGCGCCGGCGCGTCCATGAACAGCATCTGCCTGACCATCACCGCCGCGATCGGCTCGATCTCGCCGAGGCCGAGCGCGCGCATCTGCTCGGGCGAGGGCGTGCGGTCGGCCGAGAAGCGCTGCAGCACGGTCAGCACGTCGGCATAGCGGGTCACCACCCAGCAATGCAGATACGGGTCCCAGTGGACCGGATCCTCCTCGCGCAGCCGCGCGTAGAGCGGATAGGGATCGGCCAGCACCGCCGGATCGAGCAGGCGGTAGAGGCTGAGCGACGGATCGGAGGCGGGCTGGCTCGCCATCAGCCGGCCGCCATCCGGCGGATGTCCTCGTCGCTCATGCTGTCGAGCTTGGCGAGGATCAGCCCTTCGATGATCGTGGCGAGGCTGGCGACCGTCCGGCCCTCGAACAGGTGGAACAGGGTCAGCTCCACGCCGAAGGCATCACGGGCGCGGACCACCACCTGCGTGCCGAGCAGCGAATGGCCGCCGAGCAGGAAGAAATCGTCGTCCACCCCGATCGCGTCGTTCCCGATCACGCCGGCGACGATCGCGAGCAGCTTCGTCTCGGTCGGCGTCGAGGGTGCGCGGCCGGCCGGCGCCTCGGCCATCGCGAAGGCGTCCGGATCGGGCAGCGCCGCCGCGTCGAGCTTGCCGTTGGCGGTCAGCGGCAGCCGGGCGATCGCGGCGAAGCGGGCCGGCACCATGTAATCGGGCAAGGTCGCGGAAAGCGCCTCGCGCAGCTCGGTCGCGCGGGGCGACTGCCCGTTGGCGGGCACGACATAGGCGACGAGCTCGCCATCCCGCGCGACGACCGCGCAGGCGGACACGGCCTCCAGGCGGTTGAGCGCCGCCGCCACCTCGGCCGGCTCGATGCGATGGCCGCGAATCTTGACCTGCGCGTCGACGCGGCCCCGGAAGGCGATCTCGCCATCGTCCAGCCACGCCCCGAGATCGCCGGTGCGGTAGAGGCGGCCATGATCGGGATGATCGACGAAGCGCGCGGCGGTGAGCGCCGGATCGCCGCGATAGCCCCGCGCCACCTGCGCGCCACCGATCCAGATCTCGCCATCTTCGCCCGCGCCGGCCGGGCTGCCGTCCTCGCGCAGCAGGTGGATGACGGTGCCGGCGATCGGCGCGCCGATCGAGGGCAGGCCGTCGCCTTCGGGCGCGACCACGCCCGACGTCGCCACGACCGTGCTTTCGGTCGGGCCGTAATTGTTCACGAACCGGAAGGGCAGGCCGGGCGCCGGCCGCACGGTCAGCTTGTCGGCGCCGGTCAGCAGCACCCGCAGCGCCGTGTCCCGCGGCCAGGCCATCGCCACCATCGGCTCCGCGAGCGCGGTCGGCGCGAAGGCGATCTCGATCCGCTCGGCCACCAGCCAGTCGCGCAGCCTCGCGGGATCGAGCCGGGTCTCGTCGTCGACCAGCGCGAGCGTGCCGCCGACGGCCAGGGTCGGCCAGATCTCCCAGCCCGCCGCATCGAAGCCAAGGCCGGCGAGGCAGCTGGTGCGCGTGCCCTCCTCCAGCGCGAAGGCGTCGCGATGCCAGGCGATCAGGGCGGCGAGGTTCGCATGGGTGACCTCGACCGCTTTCGGCGCGCCGGTCGAGCCGGACGTGTAGATCACATAAGCGAGGCCATCGGGGTCGATCGGCGCGGCGGCCACCGCCTCGGCGATGTCCGCCTCGTCCGGCACGACGACCGGCGCCGATCCCGCGATGCGCTCCCCAAGATCCCGTCCGGCGACCAGCGCCGCGCAACCCGCGCCCGCGACCAGGGCGGACAGCCGCGCCTCGGGCCAGGCCGGATCGAGCGGCACATAGGCCGCGCCCACCTGCCAGGCGGCCAGCATCGCCGCGACCTGATCCGCCGAGCGGGGAAGGCAGATGGCGACGAGCGTTCCCGGCGCCGCGCCCGATTGCCGCAGCCGCGCCGCCAGCCCGGCGGCGCGCGCCATCAGCGCGGCATAAGTGAGCGACGGCCCCCCCGTTTCCAGCGCGACCGATTCGGGCCGACGATCCGCGGCGCGCGCGATCATCTCCAGGGCCTGGACGCCGGCGGCGGTGCCGTTCGGGCTCGTGGATGTCATCTGTACCTCCTCGTCCCCCCGGGTCGGCACAAAATTGCGTAGGCGCGCCGTCAGATACCGGACAATGATCGCGACGATGCGCCTGTCTCATTGTGGCGCAACAATAGTTGCTGAAAAGTATCCGGCCCGATCGATCGCGTCATTTCGGGCTCATCGCCTGCCGTCTCCGGTCGCGCGGCCTCGGCAACCAGTGCCGGGCCTGGAGCAGGGGCCGGGCGAGGGCCGGAAACCGCCGCATCACCGGCATCGCGACTTGCCACCGGAGCGATCGGCGTTCCGATCCCGCCATCAGCGTCAGGCCGTGACCGGCCTTGCCCTCGAGGATGAGGGCCTCCCCGTCCTGCCAGGCCTGCTCGGTGTCCAGGCGGGCGAGAACGTGCCGGGCATCCGCCTGTTCGGGCCGCGCCGCGAGCAGGCCGACGAACTTCTCGTAAGCGGCCCGCGTCCCCGCCGCCATCGCCCGGCTGTCCGACGACAGGGACCCGGCCCGCCGCCGATACCGGACGAGCGGCTCCGGCAGATAGGCGCCGCGATAGCCGCCCGCCAGCAGGCGGACCCAGAGATCGAGATCCTCGGCGGTGCGCAGCCCCGGATCGAAGCCGCCGATCGCGCGGAGCGCCGCGCGGCGGATGGTGCAGCCGACGAAGACGTTGAAATCGCGGCGCAGCACGCTGCCGAGCGTCAGCGGCCCGGACTGGCGGTTATAGTGCGAGAAAAGCCGGCCCGCGCGATCGGCGCCGAAATAGGTCGCGTCGCTGGTCAGGAAATCGACCTCGGGGCGGTGCTCGATGGCGGCCAGCATGGTCCGCACATAATGCGGCTCGTAGAGGTCGTCCCCGTCCAGCAGGGACACCCATTCCGCGCGGGCGACGGCCACGGCGCGGTTGCGCGCCACGGACAGGCCACCATTGCCGGTTTTCAGCAGGCGGATGCGGGGATCGCCGGCGAAGGGTGCGAGCGCGCCCTCGACATCGTCCCGGGCGCCATCATCCACCACGATGGCTTCCCAGTCGCCGCGGGTCTGCGCCTGCAGCGAGCGCAAGGCGTCGCCGACCAGATGCGCGACGCCATAAGCCGGCACGAGGACGGACAGGCGGGGAAGGCTGTCGGCAGGCTTCATGATCGTCACGCTCCGCAGGCCGGCCGCGCAGGCCGACACTCTTCCCCAAAAAGCGTCGGCCGCGCGGGCAGTCCGGCGACGGCCTTACCGCACCGGGACAAGCGGGCCACGGCCGACGCGCCATGCCTGTCTCAGCCTGGCACAGCCGGCGATGCGCGCCGCCATAGCTCCTATTGAACTCCCGTGGCCGGGGCCGGAACTACGCCTCCGCGGGGAAGGGCAGACGGAGAGCCTTGTGTTGCGGACCGAACTCGAAGCCGCCTTGGCGGACCTGCATCGCGGTCGCCAGCCCGCCCCGCCAGGCCCCCTGGTGTGGCGCCCGATCTCGAGTCTCCCCGCGCGCTTCAAGGACGGACGCGACCTGCTGTTCTGGGAGACGAGCGGCCCGGTGGTCGGGCGCTGGCGCGAGCGGTCCGTCGACGGCGCCGATCGGTCCTTCTGGAGCACGGGTTTCGCGGGATTGCCGGACGGCGACCTGATCGCCGTCCGCGATCCCCTCTACTGGGCGGAAATCGCCGAGCCGAGGCTGTGGCCGGCCACGGCGCCGACGATGCGGGGCTGATATCCGGTCTACAGGTGGCGCCATAACTGTATGGTGGTGCATCAGCAGACATGATATCCCAATTCCGACAGGCGATCGGGAGTTCGCGATGACCGCTTACAAGGGCCGCGTCGTTTCGGGTGGCCGTCTCCAGATTCCCGCGAACGTCCGCAAGGAGCTCGGCCTGGCCGACGGCGATGACGTGCGCCTGGAGGTCGTCGATGGCGAGCTTCGCGTGCGGTCGTTGAAATCGGCCCTCGCACGGGTTCGTGCAATAGCGCGCATGCATGTGCCGCCGGGCGTCAATCTGGCGGAAGACCTCGTCGCGGATCGTCGCGCGGACGCTGCGCGTGACTGACTATGTGCTCGATGCGTCGGCGGTGCTGGCGGTCATCCAGGAAGAAGCCGGATCGGATCGGGTGGAGCCGCATCTGCGAACCGCTGCGATCAATGCCGTCAACCTCGCGGAAGTTGTCGCGAAATTGCAGGATCACGGTCTCGGCGATGCGGAGATTGCCGAGATTCTCCAGTTGCTTGATCTTGATGTCCGTCCGTTCGATGCGCCAACCGCGATCATGGCCGGCACGCTTCGGGCAGCGACCCGCCATGCCGGCCTGTCCCTGGGCGATCGGGCGTGCATTGCCTTCGCCACCGCGACCCAGGCGACGGTGCTGACCACCGATAGAGCCTGGGCAGCGCTCGACATCGGCGTGGCCATCGAACTCGTCCGGTAGGCGAAGCGGCCGCTCAATCCCCCAATGCGCGGGCGAGCGCCCGTCGCGTGGCGTGGGGGGCATCCGCCCAGGGGAAATGGCCGGCCTCGGGCACCACGAGGAGATGCAGGTGCGGATAGGTCGCCCGGAACGCCGGCTCGTAGCCGCGGATCCAGTCGATCCGTCCGGACACCAGCGTGACGGGAAACGGCGTGCGCGTCATCGGCGCGATGTGGAAGTCCCGCTCGTAGCGCGCCGACAAGGGCATGACGTCCATATGAATTTCGCGATCGGGAAGCGATGCCAGGAACCGGTCGCCCGCCGGCTTGTGGAAGAAGCTCAAGGCGAATTTGATGCGCATCGCGCCGATGCGGTCGCCGCCCGCGCGCAGGGCGTCGTAGCGTGCCAGTTCGTCCGGCGCGCCCCGCTGGCGCCAGCCGTCGAGCGGCTTCGGCGGCGGCCCGCCGGGACCGGCCGAATCCATCAGGAGAAGGGAGCCGACCCGATCCGGGAACGCCGCCGCATAGGCCTGGGCGACCGCGCCGCCGAAGGAGTGGCCGAGCAGGATCGCCTTTTCCACGCCGGCCGCGCGGCGGACCGCATCGATGTCGGCGACGCTCCCCGCGACCGTGAGCTGCGCCCCGTCGCCCAGTGCCGGCCGCGATGCGCCGGTGCCGCGCGGTTCCACCACGATCACGCGATGGCCCAGGCGGGCGATCATGTTGGCGAGCGGCATCACATAGCGGGCGTCCAGCCCCGGGCCGCCGGGGATGAGGATGACCGGGCGCCCCGCCGGCGTGTCGCAATCGCGATAGGCGATCGCACCGCCCGTCGCGGGAGCAATGCGCGCCTGGCAGGTGCCGGCCGGAGACGCGCCGGAGAGCGATGCCAGTGCGGCGAGCGCCAGGATCGACAGCAATGCCCTGTTCCCTCCGTCATCCGGTGCCCTAGCTTCGATCGAATCGCGATCGCTGACCATCCCCCCGAAGGGGGAGGCCGCACGCCTCAGAGGCTCGCGACCAGCGCGCGATCGCCGGCCTGCGCGCGCTGGAGCATGCCGAACAGATCGCGCGGATCGTCCGGATCGGCCAGGATATCGATCTGCTGGAAGAAATCCGTGCGCTCAAGCTTTCCGTGGATGTAGCGCAGCGCCGAGAAATCCTCGATCGCGAAGCCCACGCTGTCGAACAGGGTGATCTGCCGCGCATCGGTGCGCCCGTCCGCCTCGCCCTGGAGCACCCGCGCGAATTCGGTGACGGGATAGTGCGCGTCCATCTGCTGGATCTCGCCTTCGATGCGGGTCTGCGGCTCGAACTCCACGAAGGTCCGCGCGCGGTCCAATATGTCCCTGTGCAATTCGGTCTTGCCCGGGCAGTCGCCGCCGATCGCGTTGATGTGGATGCCGGCGCCGACCATGTTGTCGGTCAGGATCGTGGCATAGGCCTTGTCCGCGGTGCAGGTCGTCACGATCTGCGCGCCTTCGATCGCATCCTGCGCCGTCGTGCAAGCGACCACGCGCAAGCCGCTGTCCTGCAAGTTATGCCGCACCTTCTCCGTCGCCCGCGGATCGATGTCGTAGAGGCGCACCTCCTCGATGCCGACCACGGCCTTCATCGCCAGCGCCTGGAATTCGGCCTGCGCGCCGTTGCCGATCATCGCCATGACCCGGGCGTCCCGCGGCGCCAGCCGCCGCGCCGCCATCGCGGACGTGGCCGCCGTGCGCAGCGCGGTGAGCAAGGTCATCTCCGTCAGCATCAGCGGATAGCCATTGTCGACGCGCGCCAGCAGGCCGAAGGCGGCGACCGTCTGCAGGCCCTTCGCGGTGTTGCTGGGATGGCCGTTGACATATTTGAAGCCGTAGAGCGTGCCGTCCGACGTCGGCATCAGCTCGATCACGCCGTCCCGCGAATGCGAGGCGAGGCGCGGCGCCTTCTCGAAACTGTCCCAGCGCAGGAAGTCGGCCTCGACCGCGTCGGTCAGCTCGGCCAGCACCGTCTCGATGCCGATATGATGAACCAGCCGCATCATGTTCTCGACACTGACGAACGGGATGAAGGCGAGCGCGGAGGGCAGGGGAGGCATGGTCGATCCTTTGGCAGGGCGTGGAACGACCCGAGCCTAGGGTGCCGCGATATCTGCCGAAATCGCAATATGGTCTTGAAAATCGCCCATGATTGATCAATTTGCCCAGTCGAATTGACAGAACGGGCAATGCCCGACGATCGGGAGCGAACCCGGGGGGCAGCCATGGCGATTGCGAAATTGGCGAAATTCGTGCCGGACGACCTCGATCGCCGGATCATCGCGCACCTGCGCGTCGATGGCCGGGCCTCGCTGTCCAAGCTGGCCGATGCGCTGGGCGTCGCGCGCGGGACGGTGCAGAACCGGCTGGATCGCCTGCTGGAAACCGGCACGCTGATGGGCTTCACGGTGCGGGTCCGCGACGATTATGACGATCGCAGCGTCCGGGCGGTGATGATGGTGGAGGTGGTCGGCAAGTCGACGACCGAGGTCATCCGCAAGCTGCGCGGCATCGCGGAGATCCGCACGCTCCACACGACCAACGGCAATTGGGATCTCGTCGCCGACATCCAGGCGGCCAGCCTGTCCGATTTCGACCGCGTGCTGCGCGAGGTCCGCATGATCGACGGCGTTGCCAACAGCGAGACCAGCCTGCTGCTGAGCACGGTCTGACCGCGAGGGCGATCCGCACGATCCTGCGATCGGCGCGTCACGCGCCTGCCGGCGTCTCTCGCGAAGGATGCGAGCCCGCTTGTTGCGGCAGCAAGGCCACCAGCACGACGATGGTCAGGCCGAGCACGAGGGTGGCGGCGGGACGGCTCAGATCCAGGCCGCCCTTGGCCAGCGGCTTGTCGAGGAAATCCCCCACAGTCGCCCCGAGCGGGCGGGTCAGGATGAAGGCGGCCCAGAACAGGGTCACGCGGCTGACCGCCGTGAAGCGGTAAAGCGCCACCAGCAGGACGAGTGCGCCGCCGAACACCAAGGCGCCGCCGAGATAACCCAGCCCTGCATCGTCGGCCGCCCAGTCACCCAGCGCCGTGCCCAGCGTCTGCGAGAGGGTGATGGTAACCCAATAGAAAAGCTCGGCTTTCGGGCTGACCACGCTCTCGACGCCGATCGTGCCCATGGCCAGCCGCCAGATCAGCAGGCTGAGCAGCACCAGCGCCAGCAGGATGGTCATGCCGCCGAGATAGCCGATGCCGAGCGAGCGATCCGCAAAGTCGGCGATGGTCGTGCCCGCCATCGTCGAGGCCAGGATCGTCGCCCAGTACAGCCACGGGTTGAACGCGCGCGCCCGGATCTGGAGCGCGATCAGGACGAGCAGCGGCACGACGAAGATGGCGCTCGAGACGAGATAGCCCAGGTCGTAGGTCATCGACAGCGTATCGCCGCCGGTTTCCCCGAGCGTCGTCGCCAGGATCTTGATGAGCCAGAAGCCCGCCGTGACGGCCGGCACCTTGCTGATGGCGGCGCGCAACGTGTCCATTCCCGATTCCCCTCAGAAGGCGGTCAGGATGCCGAGATAGGCGTGCGCGCCGGTCCGGCGCGTACTGCTCTCGACGGTCGGGCCGGCCGAGGCCACGAGCGAGAGCGGGCCGTGCAGGTGCACGCTGCCGCCGACGCCGAACGTCGTGACTCCATGATCGCCATCCTCCTCGGGGCCGCTATGCTCGACTTCGACGCCCAGCGACACGGCATCGCTCACCTCCCGGCTCAGCGCGATGCCTTCCTCCCACGAGGTCCGCATGCCGCGCCCCGATCGAATGCTCGGCCCGCCGCCGCCGAACACGGTCCATTTGCCGAAATCCTTCTGCGCCCAGACCGGCAGCTCATACGCGACCTTCCCGCCGTGCGGGGCCGTCGGCAGCACCAGCGTGGGATAGAGGAGACCTGAAGATCGGCCGACGTGTCGTTGATGAAGCGGTATTTCACCCCGAGCTCGGTATCGTTGAGCCGCATGCCATGGGCATCGCCGCTGGCATAGGCACCGGTGATCACGGTGGTCAGCTGGACGTCCTTGACCAGGCCGTAATTGATGTCGAACCCGGCCTCGCCCTCATGCTGGCCGTGCAGGGCGTTGTCGTCCGTATAGGCGTAGATTTCCCAGTGATGCGTGTCGGTCGGCACCGGATCGTCCGTGAGGTAGGGCGGCCCCGCGAAAGCCGGTTGCGCCGCCGTGGCCAGCAGCATTGCGGCCAGGCGCCGGCCGTGGCGGATCCAGCCATGGGATCGGGACATCGATGGGCTCCCTTGTCCGCGGAGCGTCCGCAGTCGGAGGCTCGGAAATTGCGATCGACGCATCCGGTCGATGGCGCTCCCCCTAGCCCAGGATAACTGACATAATCCTGACGAGATCACAAAATGCAATCTGTCAGCGGGTTGTCAGCGAGGGACACGCATAGTCGATGACGATGAGACCCTTCTCCCATCCTGAACAGGCGGTGCCGGTATGCGCGCGCTGATCGTCGAGGACGATCCCAGCATCGGCGCGGATATCGAGCTCGGGCTTCGCGAAGCGGGGTTCGTCGTCGATCGCATCACCAATGGCGAGGATGCCTGGTTCGCGGGCGACACCGAGGATTATGCCATCGTCGTGCTCGATCTGGGATTGCCCCGGCTCGATGGCATGACGGTGCTGCGGCGCTGGCGTGCCGCCGGGCGGACCTTCCCCATCCTGATCCTCTCGGCCCGGAGCGACTGGACGGAAAAGGTGGAGGGCATCGAGGCCGGTGCCGACGACTATCTCGCCAAGCCCTTCCAGCTCGGCGAGCTGACGACGCGGATCCGGGCGCTGCTGCGCCGCGCCGGCGGCCATGCGGCACCACTGATCGAGATCGGGCGGCTGCAGATCGACACGACGCATCGCCGGGTGCGCGTCGGCGGTGCCGACGTCCGCGTGTCGCCGCTGGAATTCCGGCTGATCAACTTCCTGGCGCATCAGTCCGACCGCGCCGTCGCGACCGCCGACATCGCCGAGCATCTCTATGGCGCCGCGGACACCAGCGACGCCAACGCCATCGAGGCCATGGTGATGCGGCTGCGCCGCAAGATCGGCGCCGACGCCATCCAGACCCGGCGCGGCTTCGGCTATCGGCTGACGGGCGGGGCGGCCTGACAGGATGCGCTCGCTCCGCCTTCGCCTGATCGCCTTCGCGGCCATCGCGATCGCTGTCGCCCTGGGCGCCGCCTGGCACGTGATGGGCGGGCTGTTCGAGCATCTGACCGAGCAGCGCCTGGCGATCACCCTCACCCACGAGGGCAATGCGCTGATCGCCGCGACCCGCCTCGGCGCGGACGGGCGGCCGCAGGTCGACATGACCGATCTTGATGCGCGGACCCGCCGCCGCGCCAGCGGGCTCTATTGGTCCGTGGCCGCACCCGGCGGCGAGGCGCGCTCACCGTCGCTCGCCGGTGCGCCGCTGTCGACCCGGGCGCTGGGCAAGGCCTCGACCGTCGCCGGCTGGCGCAAGAGCGAGATACCGGGGCCGTACGAAACCGATCTGGTGCTGGTCGAGCGGGTGGTGCGGATCGGGACTGCGCGCGTGCTGGTGCGGGTCGGCGAGGATGACGAGCCGGTCGATCGCGCGCGGGCGACCTTCGGCCACGAAATGGGCCTGTTCCTGCTGGCGCTCGGCGTCGCTCTGTCGCTCGCCGCCTGGCTCCAGGTCGAGCTCGGGCTGCGGCCGCTGCGCCGCGTGCGCCGCGAACTGGCGGCGATGGAGCGCGACCCCGCGCAGCGCCTGTCCGGCGGTCATCCGCGGGAGATTGACGGGCTGATCCGCGCGATCAATGCGCTGGCCGACGCGCGCAGCGAGGATGTCGCGCGCGCCCGTCGCCGCGCGGCGGATCTCGCCCACGCGCTGAAGACCCCGCTCGCCGCGCTCGCCGCGCAGAGCCGGGTCGCCCGGTCGGCGGGCGCCGGCGATGCGGCCGATGCGATCGACGCGATATTGAGCGCTGCCGCCACGGCCCTGGAATCCGAACTGGCCCGCGCCCGCGCCGCCGCCAGCCATGCCGGCGTGGGCGCCGGGGTGACGTGCCCGGCGGCCCTGATCGAGGGATTGTTCGCCGTGCTGGAGCGCACCGAGCGCGGCATGGACCTGGTGTTCGATCTCGATGCCCCGGCCGACTGGCGAATCGCCATCGATCCGGACGGCTTCGCCGAGATCCTCGGCAACCTGCTCGACAATGCGGCGCGCCACGCGCGGCGGATGGTGCGCGTGCAGGGCCGCCTGCACGGGGGGCGCATCCTCTTCTCGGTCGACGACGACGGCCCCGGCATCGCCGCCGAGAAACGGGCGGATGCCCTGCGCCGCGGCGTGCGCCTCGACGAAAGCGGCAGCGGCCACGGCCTCGGCCTCGCCATCGTGGCCGACCTCGTCGAGGCGACCGGCGGTGCCGTGGCGCTGGACGACGCTCCCCAGCGGGGATTGCGCGTCGTCCTCAGCTGGCCGGCCGCGCTGCTTCGGCGCGATCCACCGCAATCCCATCCCGATCCATCAAGGTAATGCCATGCAGATCGCCCACATCCCCAAAGTGAATGCGCGCTATTGGAGCGCGATCACGTTCGCCAGCCTGTTCGGCACCAATCTCGGCGATCTCTATGCGCACGAGGCGCATCTCGGGATCGTGCTCGGCACGTCGATCCTGGCCGCGCTGGCGGCGTGCGTCTTCCTCGCCGAGCGCCAGGATCATGGGCCACGCGAGATATTCTACTGGCTGGTGATCATCATCATCCGCACCGGCGCCACCAACATCGCGGATTATTTCAAGCACATCATCCCCTGGCCGCTGTTCGCCCTGGTCCTGACGGCCATGCTCGCCGGTTTCGCCTGGGCGTCCCAGCGGGGCGATGCGCGCCGCGAGGGGGCGGCCGAGAAGCGGGGCATGCCGGATACCGGCGTGGCCTATTGGCTGGCGATGCTCAGCGCCGGCATCTTCGGCACCTTCATCGGCGACGTCTGCTCGAAGCTGATCGGCAAGGGCTATGCGTCGATCGGCCTCGGCCTGCTGCTGCTGGCGGCCCTCGCGGCCTGGCGGCGGGACGGCGCCCACCGCTTTTGGCTGTACTGGATCGCGCTGGCGATCGCGCGCACCGCCGGCACCGCGATGGGCGACTTCCTCGCCGAGACCGACGCGCTGCACATCGGGCTTCCGCTCTCGACGCTGATCACCGGCTCGATCTTCGTCCTGATCCTGCTGCTGTGGCCCCGGCGAAGCGGCCGGCCCGTGGCGATCGCAGCCTGAGCCTTCCGTGTCCCGCTTCTTCGACAGGTGACAGACATGTCCATCCGACTTCTGGGATCGCTGCTGCTCGCAACCCTCGTGACGTCCGCATCGGCGGGCCCCGCCACGGCGCAGGAGGAGCTTCGGGACGGCCCCAGATCCCTGCTGATCAGCTACCGGGCGACCGCCGCGCATCGCGCCGCCTTCCGCCGCTATCTGGTCTCCGATCTGGCGCCACGGCTGCGCGCGATGAAGGCGAAGGGCGAATTGTCCGACTTCAAGATCCTCTACAGCTGGTATCGCCAGCCGGCGGTGTGGGACGGGCTGGTCGTGCTGCGCTTTCCGACCTTCGCCAGCGTGAGCCGCTGGAACGCGCTCGAGCGGGACGAGCCCGGCGGGCTGGACGCGGCCGGCCTCGCCCTGGCCGATCCCGTGTCGAGCTATTCGGCCGATCTCAGCTGGTCCCGCAATCCCGACGAGGTGCGCGACGGCGAGGTCTATTACGTCATCCCCTACGAATATCGCAGCGAGGACGAATATCGCGATTACGTGAAGGGCTACGTCCTGCCCCAGTTCGACGGCTGGATGCGCAGCGGTGCGCTGACCGGCTACGAACTCTACATGAACCGCTACGGCACGGGATCGCCGTGGGATTCGCTGTTCATCCAGCATTATCGCGACATGGCCGCCTTCGGCGAGCGCCAGACGCTGACGGGAAGCGTGCGCGCGCAGCTGCGCGACGATCCGGCCTGGACGGCGTGGAGCGACAAGAAAGCGGGCATCCGCACCGAAAGCGAGAACAGCATCGCCGAGCTGATCGCCCACTGAGGCGCGAAAGGCTCGGCGCACCTGCCAGGGAGGGACTGAAATGCGGCATCAGGTCGTGGCGTTGCTGGCGTTGCTGGGCGTTGCCCTGACGCCCGCTCACGCCGAAAAGGACAGGCATCACCACGGCCATCGTCACCATCACGATCATGCGCGGGGCGGCGAGGCCGCCGGCTCCGGCGATCCGATGTTCCCCCCGCCCGAATGCCGGGCCTATGTCGCTTACGATCGCGACATGGTGCTGCCCGGCTACATCCTGCCGACCTCGGCGGGGCCGCGCACCTGCATCCCCTTCACCAGCGTGCGCGCGCGCAAGCCGGCCGGCTATCGCGGCGATTTCTACGTCGACGATTTCACTGACGAGAAGTTGCGCAAGCGCTGGAAGCATTGCGAGCATGACAAGCATTGCCGCAAGCGCGTCTACGACCAGGTGGTGAAGCGGCATCCGCCGAACAAGGAATATGATCTCGCCGATCCGCGCGGCCGCTTCCTGCTCGGCAAGATCGAAGAGAAAGGCGGGGAGACCGATCTCGGCCAGATCCGCCGCCCGGCCTTCTTCGCGCGCGCGCCCTATCGCGAGCCGATCGCGGCGATCGACGGCGACACCTTCGTCGTCGAGTTCGCCGAGCCGCTGGAAGCCTATGAGCGCCTCCACACGCGGATGACCGGCGATGTGCGGATACGCGGCTGGTACATGCGCGGCGCCGGCCTTCCCGACGGCCATGGCGGCCGCCGGCGCGCGCTGATCGTCATGAACGGCGGCGGCGGCGACCGCGTCACCGCGATCGACGATCCGGGCGACGTCGCCTACACGGTCGATCCCGGGACCGGGCTCACTGTTCCGAACGACGACTGGCCCAATGGCAGAACCGGCGTGCAGGGCGAGCGCTTCTGGCGCCAGACATGGTACCGGCTGCAGCAGGCCGGGTTCGACGTGCTGGCGATGGACCGGCGCGGGGTCGGCATGTCGGGCGGCTACAGCGACACCAACACGCTCCAGCAGGGCCATGATCTGCTCGCCATCATCGCGCAGCTGCGCACCGGCGACGGCATGCGCGCGCTCGGCCCGGACGGACATGTCGCGCGCGGGGCCGAGGCGGCGGCGATGGTCCGCGGCGGGCCGAGCGCGGCCGGCCTGCCGGTTTTCTTCATGGGCAGCTCGCGCGGCACCATGTCGAGCGGCTGGGCGATGACGATCAACTACGACAGGGATTGCAGCTACGATCTGGCGCGGATCGCCTGCCGCCCGCCGATCGAGGACAGGACCGTGAAGGGGGCCATCCTCGTCGCCGATTTCTCCAGCGGCGCCGGCTATCTCGAAGGCCAGACCTCGCCCAAGGACGACAGCCGCGGGCCGGGGCGCGACCGCGGGCTGTTCATCGGCGGCATCGAGGAGAAGAACAACATCGTCTTCTTCCCGAGCTCGGCGATCCTCCACGGCATGGCGAAATGGCCGAGCGCCTTCTTCGCGCGGGGCCTGTGGTGCTATGCCGACGGCCTGGAGGGGGAGATCGCCGCGTACAGCCGGGTCCAAGGTCCGAAGGAGCTGGACGTGGTGCGCGGGCCGCATCCGTTCGAGACCTGGCCCGAGAGCGAGAAGGAGCGCATCCGGGACCGCATCATCGCTTATGCGACGGCGGTGGTGCTCGGCCGGCCGTCCATTCCCGGGCAGCGGCGCTGGGCGACGATGAAGGAGCTGGTGGCGACGTCGAGCGATGTCTGGGAGCCGTCGACCAGACCGACGCAGGTGCCGTGACGAGCGCCGCTACGCGCCCTGCCGCCGTGCCAGGAAGGCCAGCCGCTCGAACAGCATCACGTCGGCCTCGTTCTTCAGCAGCGCGCCGTGGAGCGGGGGGATGGCCTTGCGGATGTCCTTCTCGGCCAGCACCTCCAGCGGCATGTCCTCGTGGAGGAGCAGCTTGAGCCAGTCGATCAGCTCGCTGGTCGACGGCTTCTTCTTGAGGCCCGGCACGTCCCGCACCTCGTAGAAGATGTCGAGCGCCCGGGCGACGAGGCGCTTCTCGATGTCCGGGAAATGGACGGCGACGATCGCCTCCATCGTGTCGCGATCGGGGAAGCGGATATAGTGGAAGAAGCAGCGGCGCAGGAAGGCGTCCGGCAGCTCCTTCTCGTTGTTGGAGGTGATCACCACGATCGGCCGCTCGCGCGCGGTGACCGTCTCGTGCGTCTCGTAGACGTCGAACGACATGCGATCGAGCTCCTGCAACAGGTCGTTGGGGAATTCGATGTCGGCCTTGTCGATCTCGTCGATCAGCAGCACGGGGAGGGTGGGGGAGGTGAAGGCCTCCCACAATTTCCCCTTGCGGATGTAGTTGGCGATGTCGTGGACGCGCGCGTCGCCGAGCTGGCCGTCGCGCAGGCGGGCGACCGCATCATATTCGTAGAGGCCCTGATGCGCCTTGGTGGTGGACTTGACGTGCCACTCGATCAGCGGGGCGTTGGCCGCCGCCGCGATCTCGTGGGCCAGCACCGTCTTGCCCGTGCCCGGCTCGCCCTTCACCAGCAGCGGGCGGCGCAACGTCACCGCGGCGTTCACCGCGACCTTGAGATCGTCGGTCGCGACGTAGGAGGCGGTGCCGGTGAAGCGCATGGCGGACATCCTCTTGGGGTCTGGCTGGCCGGTGGTCCGGCGGTCAGGCGGCCTCGTACCGCGCGGTGGTTTTGGCGGCGATCTCTTCGGCGGAGACGCCGGGGGCGAGCTCGATCAGCTGGAACGGGCTGTCATGATCGGGCCTTGCGAAGACGCACAGGTCGGTGACGATCATGTCGACCACATTCCTGCCGGTGAGCGGCAGGGTGCAGGCCGGGATGAATTTCGGGCTGCCGTCCCTGGCGGTATGCTCCATCACGACGATGATCTTCTTCACGCCGGCGACGAGGTCCATGGCGCCGCCCATGCCCTTCACCATCTTGCCCGGGATCATCCAGTTGGCGATGTCGCCATTCTCGGCGACCTCCATCGCGCCCAGCACGGCGAGGTCGATATGCCCGCCGCG
>Ga0207671_10001723_pt1 | contig 24643 bp, 17 predicted proteins | sample KBSC24metaG_FD_184352 | JGI IMG/M metagenome (GOLD analysis project Ga0207671, IMG submission 184352) | Corn rhizosphere microbial communities from Kellogg Biological Station, Michigan, USA - KBS C2-4 metaG (SPAdes) (version 2) | ecosystem: Host-associated > Plants > Roots > Rhizosphere > Soil... | reverse complement strand
GGTATCCCATCCGTTCTGGTTATCGCCACGGTTGGCATCTATCGAACCTAATAAACCCGAATCGGCAGCTACCTGTAATTCATGCTGGAAAGTATGGCCGGCTAATGTAGCGTGGTTAACCTCCAGGTTCAGTTTAAAATCGTTAATCAGATCATATTTCTGCAAAAAGCCTAACACCGTAGCCGCATCATAATCATACTGGTGCTTAGTTGGCTCACAAGGTTTTGGTTCGATAAAGAAAGTGCCTTTAAACCCTTGTTTGCGGGCATAATCTTTAGCAGTATGTAAAAAACGGGCAAAATGCTCCTGCTCACGTTTCATATCGGTGTTCAACAGGCTCATATAACCTTCACGACCGCCCCAGAAAACGTAGTTCTCGCCTCCTAAGGCAATGGTAGCATCAATAGCAGCTTTAACCTGCGCGCCTGCATGAGCCAGCACATGAAAATCGGGATTGGTAGAAGCGCCGTTCATATACCTTTTGTGGCTGAACAGGTTTGAAGTTCCCCAAAGCAGTTTCACGCCGCTGGCAGCTTGTTTTTGTTTGGCATACTCTACCAAAGCCTGTAAACGCCTGTCGTTCTCATTTACATCATTGCCGTAGTCAACCACGTCTACATCATGGAAACAGTAGTATGGCAGGTTCATTTTGGTGATGAACTCAAACGCCGCGTCCATTTTATCTTTGGCACGTTCAACCGCATCAGCCTTTGCGTCCCATGGAAATACGTGTGTAGGTCCGCCAAAGGGATCGGCACCAGTACCGCAGAACGAATGCCAGTAAGCACAGGCAAAACGTAAATGTTCTTTCATGGTTTTTCCGGCCACTACTTTATCGGCATCATACCAACGGAATGCCAGTGGATTATCTGATTGTGTTCCTTCGTATTTGATCCGACCTATTTCTTTAAAAAATTGTTTTTCTCCGGTTACGATGCTCATATTTTTAATTATTGAATTATTGAGTTAGTGAATTAGTGATTTATCTTAATTATTGATTTACTGAATTAGTGATTTCTGTCTTTTAGCTTTTAGCCTTACGCCTTTAGCTTTAAGCTCAGCAACTCCTTCCACTCCTGGTACACGGGTTCAAATTGTTGGGTAGATGGTTCAATAAGCTGAATGGCTTTGGCATTGCTAAATGCTTCGGCCGGTGATTTGAATATGCCAGCGCCAATACCTGCACCTAAAGCCGCACCTACGCTACCGTCGTTATCATAGAGCTCTACAGGCACATCCGTGGCATTTACAAAAGTTTCGGTAAACAGTTCACTCAGGAACAGATTGCTTTTGCCCGCACGGATCACTGTAGGGCTCATACCATTGCTGCGCATAATATCCAACCCGTAACGGAACGCGCTGGCAATACCTTCCTGCACAGCGCGGAAAATATGCGCTTGTGTATGCAGGTTCAAGTCGATATTTTGGATATGGGCCCCCACCTGTTTATTGTTTAGCATGCGCTCGGCGCCGTTGCCAAAAGGTAATATCTGCAGGCCATCACTCCCCAACGGAGCTTTTTTAGCTTCGTTGTTCATTTGGGTGTAGCTTAAGCCTGCTCCAAAGTTGTATTTGGCCCAGCGATATAAACTGCCTGTTCCATTAATACATAAAAGCACACCCAGGCGTTTTTGTTCTTCGGTATAGTTCACATGGGCAAAAGTATTGATGCGCGATTGCTGATCATAGGTCAGTTCGTCGCTTACTCCGTAGATCACACCAGAAGTGCCAGCCGTGGCAGCTACCTCACCCGGGTTAAGTACGTTTAAAGACAGAGCGTTATTGGGCTGGTCGCCTGATTTATAGGCTACCGGGATGCCGGCTTTTAATTTTAGTTTCTCTGCTACTGATGCCGATAAGGTTCCATGTGATGAGAACACCGGGTTGATCACCGGGAAAAGACTTTCATCAAAACCAAAATAGTTCAGGATCTCTTTAGAGATAGTATTGGTTTTGAAATCAAAAAATACGCCTTCTGATAATGCTGATACCGACGTGGTGATCTCGCCAGTAAGTTTCATCGCGATATAATCACCGGGCAGCATGATCTTATCTATCTTGCTATATATTTCCGGTTCATTCTCTTTTACCCAGGCCAGTTTCGACGCCGTAAAGTTGCCAGGTGAGTTGAGCAGATGCGATAAACAATGCTCCTCACCTATAGCTGCAAAAGCTTTGTCGCCTATTTCTACTGCGCGGCTATCACACCAGATGATACTGTCTCGCAATACGTTCTGGTCTTTGTCAACCAAAACCAGCCCGTGCATCTGGTAAGCGATACCGATAGCGGCGATATCAGCAGGATTATAAGCTTTTTTTGCGTGGCAACGTTCCAGGGCTTGTTGTGACTGCTCCCACCACATTTGCGGTGATTGTTCGGCCCAACCAGGGTGTACAGCTTTAATGGGTGACTCTTCATCGGGGTATTGTGCCGAGGCCAATACTTTTTGGGTGCCCGCGTCAACAACGCTTACTTTAACCGAAGACGTACCTATATCGATGCCTAATAGCAACATATTTTCAGATGGTTATTTACGTGAATAATTAAGGTGTGTTTATTTTTTGGTAACTTAACGAGACGAAATTAAATAAATATTTGAAATTGCAATCGATTGCGTAAAATATTTTTTCCAACTTGCACTTTGTAATGAAGAAAGTAAAACGTACCACCATTTATGATATTGCCGAAAAACTGGGCATTACCGCTTCTTCTGTTTCCAGGGCGCTAAATAATAGTAGCCAGGTTAACGAGAAAACCAAGGAGCTAATCATTAAAACCGCTGATGAGCTAAATTATAAACGTAACATACTGGCCTCCAATTTGCGCAAAGGGCAATCCAAAACTATTGGTGTGGTGATCCCCCGCATTAACCAGAATTTTTTCTCGAACGTGATCGCCGGCATTGAGGAGGTTACCTACCAGAAAGGATATAATCTGATCATTTGCCAATCGGGCGAAGACCATGATAAGGAGATTCAGTGCGTAAATACCCTGATCAACCAGCATGTAGACTGTATTGTAATATCTGTGTCGGCCGATAGCTATGATTACCAGCATCTGCAAAACGTATTGGATCATGGCATCCAGCTCATCCAGTTCGACCGTGTTGCTGAGGAGCTGGAAACCTTGAAAGTGATCAACGATAACGTACAGGCCTCATTCGAGGCTGTTTCGCACCTGATAGAGGGTGGTTATAAAAGAATAGCCCTGCTGGAAGGCCCTCAGAATCTAAGTATTTTTAAACAACGTAAGGAAGGCTATCTAAAAGCCTTCAAGATGTACAACGTTCCTGTCATAGATGAATTGATCGTAGAGAATGCCTGGACTAAAGAACTGGGTGCCGAAGGAACGCGTAAATTGTTAAGTCTGCCCCACCCTCCTGACGCCATATTTGCATCCACCTCTGATTTCTCGGCCTTGGGTGTTTTGGACGTGGCTAATGCCATGGGTATCAAAGTACCATCAGAACTGGGCATTTGCGGTTATGCTAACGAAAGCTTTTCGGAGATCACCAGTCCGTCTATCACCACTATCGACCAGTTCAGCGTTTATATGGGAAACACCGTGGCCAATTTATTTTTTCAGGAGATAGGCAATAATGATACAACAACCAAACCGAAGATCATCAGCATTAAACCTGAACTGATCATCAGGGGCTCGACAAAACGGAACGGGTAAGCACCCCTCTATATCTCCCCAAAGGGGAGACTTTTAAAACCCCACAGACTCAAGTGTTAATATTTCTTTTAACCGCTATGCAAATCAAAAGCCCTCTCCTTTGGAGAGGGTTGGGTGAGGTTTACTAAATTTTAGCCACTAATACAACCAATTACACTTAGAAAGTATATTTTATATTTAATATCAATTAGCAAATCTTCACGATTTTGTTACATTATAGCTTTAAATTCAGCCATTATTTAGTATTACCTGTATGGATGATTTTATTGCAGCACGGTCGCAGATGGCCTTATCGTTAGGTTTTCATATCATATACTCCTGCATTGGTATGGTGATGCCGGTTTTTATGGCCATATCGCACTACAAATGGATCAAGACCAAAGATCCGGTTTATAAAAATATTACCATTGCCTGGAGTAAAGGGGTAGCTATATTTTTTGCTACCGGGGCTGTTTCGGGTACCATGTTATCCTTTGAACTGGGCCTGCTCTGGCCGGGCTTTATGAAACATGCCGGCCCTATATTCGGAATGCCATTTTCGCTGGAGGGCGTGGCCTTTTTTATTGAGGCGATAGCGCTCGGCTTTTTCCTATACGGCTGGAACCGGCTTAATACCTGGTTCCATTGGGTTACCGGTATTGTTGTGGGTATCAGCGGCATAGCATCGGGCATACTGGTAGTATCGGCCAATTCCTGGATGAACAGCCCCTCAGGCTTTGATTTTGTGAATGGCAAATACCTCAATATCGATCCGCTAAAAGCCATGTTTAATGAAGCCTGGTTCTCCGAGGCCCTGCACATGACCATCGCCGCGTTTTCGGCCACTGGTTTTGCTGTTGCCGGGATCCACGCGCTCATGATCTATCGCAAGCGCAATGTTCATTTTCATAGTAAAGCATTTAAAATAGCCATTATATTCGGCGCGGCTGCGGCTATTTTACAGCCTTTAAGCGGTGATATATCGGCCAAAGGCGCGGCCAAAAGGCAACCCGCCAAGCTGGCTGCTATGGAGGCTTACTTCCATACGCAGGAATATGCTCCCCTGGTTATCGGTGGTATACCCGATACTGCTGCTAAAAAAGTAAATTATGGTATCGAAATACCTGGCTTATTGAGTTTCCTGGTGCATGATAATTTTAAGCAGCAGGTTAATGGTTTGGATAAGATCCCGGTTAAAAATCAGCCGCCTATTGCCGTTACCCATTATGCTTTCCAGATCATGGTTGGTTTTGGCATGTTGATGATGCTGATCGGTGTATTATATTTTATTGCCCTGTGGAAAAAGAAGAGCTGGTTTGATAAAGGATGGTTCCTGAAAATGTTTATCTGGACTACGCCTGCTGGTTTTATAGCCTTAGAGGCTGGGTGGACGGTCACCGAGGTGGGCAGGCAGCCATGGATCATCCAGGGCGTTATGCGTACCAGCGAAGCGGTTACACCCATGCCGGGCATCCAGTACTCTTTTTACCTGTTTACCTTTATTTATTTTACGCTAAGTGTGTTTGTTATTTTCCTACTGAAAAGACAGATACAAATGGTACCCGAATTGTATGACCGTTAAGCCATAAGATTATGTTATACGTAGTTATTCTATTTTTATTTGCTGCTATTACCTTATACTTTTTGCTAGGCGGAGCCGATTTTGGCGCGGGGATCATTGAACTTTTTACCTCGAACGATAATAAGCACCGCACCCGCAAAACCAGCTACCAGGCTATCGGCCCGATATGGGAGGCTAACCACATGTGGCTCATCATTACCGTGGTGATCCTGTTTGTAGGTTTCCCAACCATTTACAGCGAAATGTGCGTTTACCTGCACATCCCCCTGCTCATTATGCTGTTGGGTATCACAGCCAGGGGAACGGCCTTCGCCTTCCGTAATTATGATGCCATTAAGGACGAGAAAACGCAGGGATTTTACAACCACATATTTGTTTATTCCAGCTTTGTTACGCCCATGTTCCTGGGTATTATAGCTGGCAGCGCCTTATCCGGTCAGATCGACCCCTCGGCTAAAACTTTTGCCGGGGCTTATATTTTCAGCTGGCTCAATTGGTTCTCGGTTTCGGTAGGACTTTTTACCGTGGCACTCTGCGGTTTCCTGGCAGCCATTTACCTTATAGGCGAATGTACCGAAGTATATGACATTAAGCGCTTCATCAAAAAAGCCAAAGCCATGAACATAGCCGCCGTCGTATTGGGTGCCCTGGTATTTTTAGCATCGCATTTTGAGCATGTGCACCTGGCCGATTGGATATTTGGTAATCTGTTGAGTTTAGCGGCTGTTATCGCGGCTACCTTATCGCTGGTGCTGTTGTGGTTTATTATCTCTGATAAAAAGAACAAACAATGGATCAGGGTGCTGGCCGCATTCCAGGTAAGTATGATCCTGATATCGGTTGGACATACCCGCTTCCCTCGCTTTGTGATCTTTAAGGATGGTAGTTCTATGTCGTTGCTTACAGATCATGCTACAGGTAAATCCATCGACGATCTGGGTATAGGGCTGCTGGTGGGTAGTTTATTTATATTGCCGGCATTGGGGTATTTATATTATAGTTTTAAGAAAAAAGGCAATGAAGCCATCGAAGAACACTAATATTTAGATATAACTTGTCATTCTGAGCGGAGCGAAGAATCTAATAGCCGCTATGCATGTTTAAGAATAGATTTTTCACTTCTTCTTCGCTCCGCTCAGAATGACAAAGGGAACTTAAAAATCAACAAGCTCTACCGTTGAAATATCTCCGGATATTTCCGGATAAAATAAACTGGTGTACAGCTCCAGGCATGGCAATAACTGTTTACCGGATAAAAATTATAGGGCGATTTCAGTTCATCATTCGGGTCGTACACTTCCCAAAAAGTATCAGCCCCTTTTTTGATCATGCCGCCCCAGTAATTTTGGAGGGCCTCTTTTGCTTCAGTTTTCAATCCACTCTCGATCAGGGCCGCTATGTAATAATGAAACATGTACGGCGCACCGGGATGTACCGCGTCCTTAACAGTAGGAAGTGCTTTTAAAGCCGTTTGTGCTTCCTGCTTAGAGGCAACTCCACTCAATATCATCCAGGCTTGTGAACCGTAGGAGATCTGTTTATTCACCCCGCTTACAAACAAGCCCGATTTTGGATCATATAGATTTTTATATGCCGCAGCTTTTAATTTTTTGGCCAATGATTGAATGTCATCTACCTCGCTCTCTTTCCCAAGTAGTTTAGCCAGGGCGTAGGTTTGGTTCAGCGCGTAAATTGATAGTCCCTGTAAACAGGCTTGTTTATCCAAGCCATCCTTCCAGTCAAAAAACACCCACCACTCTTTACCGGCTTTCTGATAATCCATCATGCCATCCTTACCTGCATATTTACGGATGATATCCAGCTGTTTTTTGGCAACCGGCCAAAGGTCCAAGCCCGTTTGTTTATCATCGGTAGCGGCAACATATTCTTTCAACGCTATGCCATACAATAAACAATAGTCGAACAATCGGCTACCAGCTTGTGCATGGGGCTCGGGACTTTCAAATACATTGGAGATCAAAATACCATCGTCGGCAGATAAACCAGCCAGCAGATAAAGACAACGGCGGGTAAGCTCGTTATTTTGAAATGAAAACTGATTGGCTAAGGATTCCAGGTACAGATCACCTATCCAAAGCCTACGGTCGCGCTTAGGGCCATCTTCATATACAGTTTGCATGCACTCTTTTAAAGTGGTAAGCCCAACCCGGTCAATGTCAGCTATCAACTGAGGCGTAGTTGTGGCTAAAAGCGGTGGTTTAAAGGCTACAGACGAAGTTGCTTTGAACACCATATTACTGATATGGAAATCAAAATATGGTGAAGCGCCCAGCAGCTCGATCTTCACAAAACGACAGGCCACGCGACGGGGTATGGTAACATTGGCGGGCATCTCGGTCACCGTGACTGTTTCATCCTGCAGCCAGGCCCGGCTGATGGTACCTTTATAAGGGTCAAAGGGCACTGATAATTCTGCCGGCACTTCTGCAAAGGTAAATTTTAATCTCACGGGCCCATCGGCGGTCCCTTTCAGGGACTTGATGGAGAAGGTGAAATATCCGGTAAGATGCTCGCCAAAATCAACCACAACGCCGGTTTGTGTTTTGAACGATGTATTATACAATTTGCCCACACTATCTGCGTTTACAGCTTTCCAGCCCTGAAAAGCCGCAGCGTCTTTCTCTAATCGAACCAGACTTACGGGTTGTTTTTCGGTTTCAACAAGTTTAGGTTTGTTATCCTCTGCTTTTTTTAACCAATCCTGCCGGTATGATTGATAAGGATCTTGTGCATTGGCACTACCGGCAAACGCAATAATTAAAAAAAACGATAAAAGAAGAAACTTTGGGTTAAGTAAATTTAATACCATAGGGGAATAGTTTAATTAAGTTTTTAGGGCTCCGGTAATTGGTTGTGCCGAAGATGGTTAATTGGTTATAACAAGATAAATATATACATTTTTCAAACTATCCCCTACCATCTTTTTAATGAATAAAATGCAATTGTGTAATGTTACATTTGTGCTGTTCCAATTATAAATGTGAAGAATTATCTGAAAATATTATCAATAGACGAGTACTCTATCACGCCCAAATACCTGCAGTTATCCAACGCGATCATCAGGGGTATAGAAAACGGAGATATTGTTAAAGATGACATGCTCCCCTCTATCAACGACCTGAGTTTTGCCCTGGATACTTCGCGTAATACCATTGAGCGGGTTTACAAGGAATTAAAGGATAAAGGCATTGTAAGCTCGGTACCTGGTAAGGGCTTCTTTATTTCCAACACCGATTTTCAGAAACCCTTAAAAATATTCCTGCTGTTTAATAAACTGAGTGCGCATAAAAAGATCATTTATGATGCCTTTGTTGCCACAATTGGCGAGCAAGCCACTATCGATTTTTACATCTACAACAACGATTTCTACTTTTTTAAAAAGATCATCACCGAAAGCACTCAAAACGATTATGCCAAGTATATCATTATCCCACATTTCCTGGACAATGAAGCCAAAGCACATGAGATCATCAATACGATACCTAAGGACAAATTGATCCTCCTGGACAACCTGGTACCGGGAGTGAACGGAAAATTCGCGGCGATATATGAAAACTTCGCCACAGACGTATATGAAGCCCTGAAAAAACTACTGGATAAGCTGACTAACTACCATACCATCAAATTGATATTTCCAGGTAAAACCTATCATTCCAAAGAGATCATGAAAGGTTTTTTAAATTTTTGCCGGCAGTATGCTTTTGAGTACGCCGTGGTCGACTCTTTATCGGCAGAAACCATTCAACCGCAAACGGTTTATATCAGTCTGATGGAAGATGACCTGGTTGAACTGATTAAAAAGATCATCTCGTCTGATCTTAAAGTAGCTAAAGACGTAGGCGTAATATCCTATAATGAAACCGCCCTTAAGGAGATCATCCTCGATGGCATCACCACCATATCAACCGATTTTAAACTGATGGGTAGTAAAGCCGCGGAATTTGCCCTGAGTAATTGTCATGAGCATTTTGCAGTGCCATTTCATGTTACAGTAAGAAGCTCGTTATAGATTACGGTGTATATATTCAAAATAAAAGCCATCAACCATAAATGGTGATAGCTTTTATGATCATGAAGGACAATCTTTTATTTAAGATTGGATAAATGCCAAAAGATCCTTGTTTATAGTTGCAGCTTCTGTCGCTGGCATTCCATGCGGGAAACCCGGATAAGAGATCAATTTTCCATTTTTCAAAAGCTTTACAGCTTTCGCGCCCGAAATAGGGAATGGAACGATCTGATCATCCTCACCATGCAGAACAAGTACGGGAATATCTACACTTTTAAGATCTTCTGTAAAATCTGTTTCGGAAAAAGCCTTAATACCGTCATGATGTGCTTTTACTCCACCCATCATGCCCTGACGCCACCAGTTATCTCTGATTCCTTGCGATATTTTAGCTCCTTCGCGGTTATAACCATAAAATGGAATGGTAAAATCTTCAAAGTATTGGGCTCTGTTAAATGCTGTACCCTCACGTATTTCATCAAATATAGCCATGGGAACGCCATCCGGGTTATTTTCGGTTTGAACCATCAATGGTGTAACCGCACTGATCAGCACCACTTTGGCCACACGGCCTTTGCCCAAATTAGCGGCGTAATGGATAGCTTCGCCGCCGCCCGTTGAGTGGCCAATGTGTATGGCATCTCTCAGATCGAGTGCCTCTGCTACAGCTGCTACGTCGGCTGCATAAGTATCCATATCATGCCCTTCTGAAACCTGGCTTGACCTTCCATGGCCCCGGCGATCATGGGCAATCACCCGGTATCCCTTTTCCAGGAAAAACATCATTTGCGCATCCCAGTCATCGCCAGATAAAGGCCAACCATGGTGAAAAAAAAGTGGTTGTCCGGTTCCCCAGTCCTTGTAATAAATTTCGGTTCCGTCTTTTACTGTGATCTTACTCATTTGTGTTAATTATAGTTATTAATAAAATTTTGGAAATATGCGTTTAGTTCGATAAAGTATAATTGATTTTTGACACGGTTAAATGCTGATTCCGCACGCAAATCAAAGTCAGAATCAAAGCGTGTTGACTAACTAAAAATAGCGAATAAAAGCGTTCATTTATAAATCAGCCTGTCAAAAATCACTCAAAATTTATAAACATTAGTTAAGTGCTTCTAACTAAGGAGAAAATAATTCCGGGATTATCTGGCCAGGGCTTTTCTTAAAAGGAAAGCTTTAAAAGAGAAATTGTCATTCCGAAGAACGAAGAATCTATTAGTAAGCTGACTTAAAACAGATTCTTCGCCTTCGCTCAGAATGACAATTTATATAAAAGGAGGTAATTACTTTAATGTTCTTATCTTAATATTTCTGAAAAATGCCTCATTGCCATGATCTTGCAGCAACAGGTGACCTTCTTTTGCTTCGCCGAAGTTTTTCCAGATGGTGTATTTGCTGATAGCTACCAGATCACGAAACTCTTTTGAGCCCCGTTCATACTCCAGCACTTTAACACCGTTCAGGTAATGCTCTACATGGTTATTGGGATAAACCACAATACGGCCAATATTCCAGCTACCTATCGGGTGCACAAAACGTTCCTGTTTGTTGGCTTTGATGAGGTCATATAAGGAAGCCAGGGTGCGGTCGCCATCACGGCCCAGTTTGGCATCCGGGTGTAGTTTATCATCCAATACCTGGTACTCCAGTCCGATGGCCGAACCTTTGGTCACTTCAGAAAGGGTTACAAAATATTTAACCCCGCTGTTGGCGCCTGGCGTTAATTTAAATTCAAAAGAAAGATCAAAAGCGCTATACTGCTCATTGGTCACAATATCGCCGCCTCCTGATTCCTCTTTCCCTGCGGATGGTAATACATGCATCGTCCCATCTTTATACTCCCACCCCATAGTTGGGAAAGTTTTTAAAGTAGCCCCACGCCAGCCGGTATTAGTTTTGCCATCATACAGCAGTTTCCAACCGGCAGCTTTTTCGGCCGGTGTAATGCTGTTGGGCTGCAAATTCACTACATAGATATCCTTCGGAAAAGGGGTACGTTTTAAATTGGCGGTTTGTAGCTTAAAGTTTTTAAAATATACTTTTTTATTTGCCTGCTCCTCTTTACTTACAGCGTGTACCTGCAGCCCGATGAACCCTTTACGGTCGATAGTATCTACTACATCGGCAGTAGGAACGCCATTAATCCAGGTTTTCATTTCGTTGCCGATACATTCAATTTTTATATGGTTGAACTCACCAACCTTAAAAGCGTCTTTTGCCTTAGCATTCAGATCAAGCGGGTAAAGCCAGTCTCTGCGACCTTCATCATAAATACCGCCGGTCCATTTACGATCAGACGGATCAATTTCAAACTGCCGGCCATAAACTTTCCCTTTGCCTTCATGACCTGTAGGATCATAATGGCTACGGGTTTGCACACCAGAGTTGCTCAGCTTACTTTCAATTTTAGCATCCAGCTCTAATATAAAATCACCATACTCTTTTTCGGTAACTAAAAATGAATTGCCTGAATTTAAAACCGTAGTACCTACTATCTGGCCGTCTTCTACCTTATAATCGGCAGTACCGGCCAGGCGTTTCCAGCCTTTAAGGGTTTTACCATCAAATAAAGCGTTTTGGGCATGACTGGTAACAGGCATTAGGGCAGCCGCGGCAAACAGGGCCATGACCGGGTAGATGATTTTCTTCATGTGTAATGTTATATTGGTTTTTTATTTTGGTTTTTCAAATCCCGTAAATTCTCAGGAAAAGCATAACAGGTTTTATACATTTATTTCCCAGCCTTTTTCATATTCCCGGCTCCATAGTTTTGTGGCTTCCGGGTCATTTAAAATATGCCCGTTGGATGGATCGGTATGCAATACCCTGTCAACCCGGTAGGATATATTACCTAATTGAGGCAGCAGCGTCGACCGGAACCCGGTTTCAATCGGGCAGTTTAAAGCCGTGTTACCGCGAATGGCCTCGATGAAATTTTTCATGTGTAAACCATCAAGCGCTTCTGTTGGGCTCACTTTATTATTAGCATCAACTTTGGTATCGTCTTTAATATCTTTCACCAGTTTGTTTTCGCCATCGTAAACCTGGTAGCCATTGCCACCTCCGTAAAACAGGGTCCCTTTATCACCATAAAATATCACCCCCCTACCTAACTTTTCAATACCAAATCCATTGCAACTGCGGCTTTCCCACTCGGCAGCCGTGTTGTTAGGAAAGTTGTATAGGATATTTTGAGTATCAGGTGTTTGCCAGTCATCGTTAAAATGAAATCGGCCACCTGTTGACACTACCTTGTTCGGAAAATCGACACCCAGCCCCCAGCGGATCACATCCAGTTCGTGTGTGCCATTATTCAGCGCTTCGCCGGTTCCCCAGTTCCAAAGCCAGTGCCAGTTATAATGGATCAGGTTATCGCGATAAGCTACTCGCGGTGCTGGCCCCTGCCAAAGATCATAGTTCAGGTTTTCAGGTACAGGCACTTCTTTGCCATGCCCTATGCTTGCTCTGTGATTGGTATACCAACCTTTGGCGTAATAAGCACGGCCGATAACGCCTTCATGTAATTCCTTAACCAGGGCCTGTACATTGGTAAATGATCTGCGCTGACTACCCATTTGTACCAAACGGTTGTATTTTTTTGACGCCGCAACCGCCATTTCGCCTTCATGCGGATTGTGGCTGCAGGGTTTTTCTACATATACGTGTTTACCGGCCTGGCAGGCCATAATGGTGGCTGGTGCATGCCAATGATCGGGCGCGGCAATAACAACCGCGTCAATTTCCTTGATCTCGAGCATTTTACGGATATCGGTAATGCCCTTTGGTTTTTTACCCGTTATTTTGAATATCTCATTAATGGTTTTATCAACCACTTTGGAGTCCACATCACATATGTACCCTATTTCAACATTGGGTATACGGGCAAAGCTTTGGGCCAGATACAGGCCGCGGCTATTGGTTCCCATCATCCCTAATACCACCTTATCATTCGGCGACCCTTTAAAAACCCCGGCTTTTGATAGCTCAGGTGTAAGCAGGAAACAGGTGCCCGCTATTGAAGTTGTCTGGATGAACTTTCTACGGCTAATCATATCTAAAATCGGTTAATTGGTTTATACCCTACCACTTGTGCAAGCAAATATGGCAAATTACCTAAGTTTTAGAAAGCTTTAAAGAAAATGAACAACTTTTTTTCAAAATGAACTGTAACTTAACTGTGACTTAAATCAGCCTCAGAAACAATCATTTAAAGAAAAGGACAAAACAAAGGAGACCCAATAGATGGGCCTCCTTAAATTTACAGTTAAATATATTTTCTAAACTAAACCCTGTATCGAGAATACATCCAGTTTGGAATTTTGGAAATTACGGACGCGTTTATACACTCCATTCCCGTTACTGCTGCCATCGTTATTGGTATTACCCTCAATGGTTTCAAACACATCGCCGTGAACAGCCGTAATAAGGCCGGTATGTATCCAGTCGAAAGTAGTTTTCTGTAGCAGAAAGATATCCCCCGGTTTTACTATCGACGGATTACTGCGCACAGTAGCGTAACGGCTCAGGATCCCTTTTTGGATGCCCGTGGTGGCTACGGTATCGCAACTGTATGATAAAGGCATCAACTTACGAAAATCTTTACCCAGCTTACTGGCAGCCTGGTCTAAAATAGCTTGTACAAAGCCCATACACCAAAACCACGGCGTACCTTCTATGCCATCCATATAGCTGCGCACCCATGGGCCGCTGTTACTTTGACCTTTTATAGTGAGCTCATAGGGGGCATTGTTAAGATGCTGAAAGGCTGTGTTTACTACCAACGTGCGCAGATCAGTACCTGCTACGTTACCGGTAAAGGCGTTTAGCATGGGTTTTGATAATTCTGTAAAAAGAGCTGCATCTACAATACCGGTTTGTGGCAGACTTTTATTCTTTTGAAAGGCCTTCACCGCATTTTCTGTAGCCGGGCCAAAATCACCGTCGATACCCGTAGCTGTGCCCGACGATGGGTTCACCATAGCATACAGGTTAAGCCAGCTTTGCACCTTCATCACATCCTTTATGGTGTTGGCGCTTCCGCCTCTTTGCTGAGTGGCGGTTATAATTATTTCTTTCAGGTATTGCTTTTTTACCATGACAGTTGGGATTTAAAGTGATAAGGTTTAGGTTGATCCCTGTTATTTTTAAAGCCCGTTGAACAGCTATTAAACATGAATCATTTACGTTATAAAATTAAACTATACGATTTAATTTTATACGGGTAATTATACCCTATTGCATACGTATTTTTACGCATAAAGTTATTTGTAGGCAGACATAAAACTTTTATCACAATTATTGCCCTTCATACTCCCTGATGAGTTTTTGAGTAGCCCGGTTACGCCAGGCGGTGATCAATAATTCTTTCAGATGATCGGGTGATACGGTTTCGAGCCGCACCAGCATGTATTTGTAGTTCCGGTAATGATCTGTGATGAAAAAGGTATGCGGGTCGGTTGCCATCCATTTCTCCCGTTCAAGAGTATGTAAAGCTACCAGTTCGTCCTTCAGCTTCACATTGGCCATTATTTTTTCATTTACATAAAATGCAGGATCTTCAAAGTGCATTTTCTCGATTACACCCGGCAGCGGCATTAATGTAGCACGCATAAACTGCATAAAGGTCAACATGTCTGTAGCCATAATAATGAGTCAAGATATTAGAGTCAAAAATCAAGAATATCATATCTTACAAAAAAGCTGACATTTTATCTTCAGCATTTTTTTTCTTGATTCCTGGTTCTTAATTAATATTGTATTGGCAGTGGATTTAAAGTTGTGTTCTGGCGCTGGTGCCAGTACGGATATATCGGATCGACCTCGCTTGCGTCATCCAGCTTTTTAACCTGCTCTGTGCTCAGATTCCAGCCAGTGGCCGCCAAATTTTGTTTTAACTGCTCTTCATTACGGGCACCAATTACTAAATTAACTACGGTTGGCCGCTGTAATAACCAGTTAAGTGACACTTGCGCTACCGATTTTCCGGTTTCTTCGGCCACCTCGTCAAGGGCATCAACAATGTTATATAAACGTTCAAGGTTAGTTTCCGGGCCATGGCTACCACCTTGTGCTCTCCTGTTATCTTGCGGAATAGGCTGTCCTCTGCGATATTTGCCGCTTAACTGGCCGGAAGCCAGCGGGCTCCAAACTATGGTACCTACTTTTTGGTCGATACCCAGCGGCATCAATTCCCACTCAAACTCGCGATCAAGTAATGAGTAATAAGCCTGATGGCCAACATACCTGCTCCAGCCATAACGTTCTGATACCGATAAGGATTTCATCAAATGCCAGCCCGAAAAGTTGGAGGCTGCTATATAACGGATCTTACCGCTGGTTACCAGGTCGTCCAGGGCACGCAAGGTTTCTTCTACCGGTGTGGTACCGTCAAAACCATGCATATGATAAACATCAATATGATCTGTATTCAGGCGGCGCAAACTGGCCTCGCATTGCTGTATCAAGTGATAACGGGAGGAACCATAATCGTTAGCGCCATCGCCCATGGTAAAAGTAGCTTTTGACGAAATAAGTACCCGGTTACGTAAACCTTCCAGTGCCTGGCCCAGTATTTCTTCAGATAGCCCGCGTGAGTAAACATTGGCCGTGTCGAAAAAGTTAACACCCGCATCCAGGCAAAGATTGATCAACTTTTTAGCCTCATCCACCTGCGTGTTTCCCCAGGCTTTAAAAAACTCGTTACCGCCGCCAAATGTGGCCGTTCCAAAACTTAATACGGGTACTTTTAGTCCCGATGCTCCTAATTGTCTGTATTCCATATTGTGGTATTTTTTTGATGTAACGCGGAGAAAGAGTCAAGAATTAAGAGTCAAGAATCAAGACAATTGAAAAAAGTATTTGCAACGCATTATACCCTTATCATTTCCTCTTGACTCTAATATCTTGACTCTCCTTTCCCCCACTGCTTAACAAAGCTAAAACTTATGTGTTTCGACATTAAATTTTACGTATCATCAATTTGTCATTTGTAGGTTATGATTTTCGCAATCCGGAACAACTCTAAATAACAAATAGGCCATTTATGAATAATGGCATTAGTTAACTTTGGCAAAAAATATCACATGGAGAAAACCAGACTTACCATTAATAATAACGGCTCTGTAAAAGTTGACGGCGATTTTGAAATTGTTGACGCGCAAGGCAACGTATACGGTTTACAAGGCCGTACCGTATTATCCATTTGCCGCTGCGGCCTATCGGCCAATAAACCATTTTGCGATGGTTCACACAAAGGTCATTTTGAACATGACGCTATAGCATTTGATCTGCCGCCTAAAAAAGTTTAATGCGCTGTATATAAAACTTATAGAAAGCCTCCGATGTATAAAATCGGAGGCTTTTACTTTATAACTGCTTTACCGGATTTTTTACAGATTTTTGAGCCATATATTGATGCGTTATTTTTTCCATATAGGTTATCATGGTACGCGGTACAGCGGCTGGCAAAAACACGCCGGTGTTATGAGTGTTCAACTGGTTTTAGAAACCGCGCTTGGCAAACTATTTAAACACCCTGTTGCTGTTATTGGCTGCGGCCGAACCGATGCGCATGTACATGCGAGTCAGTTCTTTTTTCATGTTGACCTGGAACAGCAATGGGATTTCGACCTGTTTTTCAGGCTCAATAAAATATTACCTGATGATATAGCCCTGTTTGACATTATCCCGATGCAGGGTCTGCCACACGCCCGCTTTGATGCCATACAGCGCGCCTATGATTACTTTATCCATACCTATAAAGATCCGTTTTTAAGCGGCTTTAGTTCGTTGTATCCCGAAACAAACCTGGATATTGATGCCATGAAAAAGGCCACAGCACTGCTGCCATTGTACGATGACTACCGTGCGTTCTGCAAAATGCCCGACAGGATCGACCACACCATTTGTAAAGTATCATCGGCCGGTTTATTTGTTGATCAAAGCGGCGACAGGCTGCGTTTTCACATCTCGGCCAACAGATTTTTGAGTAAGATGATCAGGATCATCGTTGGCCGTCTGCTGGATATTGGGCGTGGAGATATGAGCGTTGATGACTTTGAACATTACCTGGCCAGCAAGCAAACGCCACAGATCATTATACCAGCCCATCCGCAGGGCTTATATCTTTCAAAGGTCACCTACCCCTATCTTGATTTGGCACCGAGAACAACTTTTTCGGGTATGTTGTTTTTTTAATAAAGCGCGTCATTGCGAGGTACGAAGACAACTGACCGGAGGGAGCTCATTAATACCAATAAAAACAAACGTAACATTAATAATCCCCGATAAGCAGAGCCACTCTGTAAAGTATAGAGATTGCTTCGTACCTCGCAATGACGCGTGGAGATAAAAGATTTCAGGCCCTCTCTTCGCCTTCAGCCGAAAGAGGTCTTGAACATTCCCTTGTCCTTTATCTTTGCTCCTTTATCCTACAGTCCTTGCTCTTTTACCTATAATTCATCTTTATAAAAATATGAGCAGTTAAATTGGTAATTTTGCCCTCTTAAATATTTAATACAATTTCTGATGGTGTGGTTTGAAAAATTAAAGCTGAATAAGCAACTGGTTAGATCGGTAAATGAAGCAGGTTTTACAGACCCTAAAGAATTGCAATTAAAAACGCTTACCCGCATAGTTGGCGGTCAGGATATTATAGCCATAGGCCCCGAAGGAAGCGGCAAAACCACCACTTATGTTTTAGGTGTTTTAAACCGGTTCAATTATACCCCGGAAGGTGTTCCGCGCGTATTGATCCTGGTACCCGAAAAAGAACAGGTGATGGCGGTGATTGAACAATTTGAATTGCTCAATAAAAACAAATCGATCTCCATAGTTGGCTTATACGTTGCCCCGGGCATTGAAGCACAGATGGATGCATTGGCGGATGGTGCTGATATTGTAGTGGCTACTCCCGACAGGGCAAGAGCTATTTACCTGAAACTGGCGCTTAACTTAAACAAAGTTGATCTGCTGGTAATTGATGATGCCGATCTGATGGTCAAAAAGGGTTTGCAATTGCCGGTTGTAGAGCTGGCCAACAGCATAGGCAGAGGCCAGCACCTGGTATTTACCGAAGTGATGCACAGCAAGCTTGAAAAAATGCTGGCGCCTTTCATGAATCAGCCTGCCATTATTGAAATAGAAGAGCTACAGGAGCAGCCCTTACAAACACACCCTCAACTGCTATACAATGTGCCCAACTTCGGCACCAAGCTCAATTTACTCAATTTGTTCCTGTATGATGATGAGCTTTTTACCAAAACAGTTGTATTTGTAAATACCAGGGTTACTGCCGATAAATTATATAAAAGCCTGCATAGTCGCCTGCGTGATGCCGTAGCTTTTTTAAATCCGCAGTTTTTTGATACCAATGGTTTTAAAAACATCGAAGATTTTAAAACTGCCGAAAATTCCAGGGTTTTGATCGTGATCAATGAAAATCAGGAAATTGTCGACTTAAGCGGCATCCCCTTCCTGATCCATTTTGACCTGCCGCTGGAAAAAGAAGCTTTTATTGAGCGCATCATCAACCATGACCCTAACAATGAGCAGGAAACACTGGCCATTACCTTTGCCACCGATCTGGAACTAAGCCAGGTTAAAAAGATAGAACAAGCCAGTGGCAAAAAGATACCAACAGCAACCCTACCCGATGAACTGGTCATTGAAAAGGAGATAAAAGCCAAAAAAGAGGAAGCAGACAAGAAACCCAAATCAAATCCTGATGCTCCTATAGTTGGTGCCGCCTTTCATGAAAAAAAGGCCGCTAATGCAAAAACCTACAATTATAGCTCCGGCCAAAAGGCCAAGATGAACAACAAACGTAAGCACTAAGCTACTTTACGCAGTAAGCCACGTACAGGTCTTCTACCTTTTTGCGGGCCCATGGGGTTTTACGTAAAAACTTAAGGCTTGATTGTATACTAGGGTTATCATGAAAACAATTAATACGGATACGCCTGTCTAATTCGTCCCAACCAAACTGAGCCAAAAGTTCTTCCAATATCATCTGTAATGTTTTACCGTGCAGCGGATCCTTACTTTGTTGTTGCATATGCAAAAGTACGGCTTGTTTAGGTAGTATATATATCCATTGTATTTATTATATATATTGGTTAACCGGCCAATAAATAGTACGTGTATTTTGCATGACAACCCGTTACAAATATTGGCGCGTATAAATAGCCATACGTAGTTACAATTTATTTAACCGTATTTTAGTAAATTAGATAATCATTTCATTCGATTATTTGCTACCATATAAATCATAATTTACTGATATAATGAGGGGCTGTAAATTTTATTTTGTTTTACTTTTTCAGACTATATCATTATATGTGTTTGCTCAAAACCAGCCTTTACATTTTCAACGTATTGGTAGTCGTGCAAACTTATCCGAGCTCAACATCAACACCATTTTCCAGGATAGCCATGGTTTTATATGGGCAGGAACGCTTGATGGCTTAAACCGTTTTGATGGTAATAAATTCAAGATCTTCCGGAACAGTGTTACTGATAGCACAAGCATCAGTAGTAATTATATTACTCATATTGCCGAGGATAAAAACGGCGACCTTTGGGTAGCCACATTGGGTGGTGGATTAAATAAATATGATCGAAAAAAAAATCACTTTTATCACTACCGGCACAACAAAAATAATGCGAACACTATAGCAAGCAATAATATAACAAAGCTTGTTTTTGATAAAACAGGTAATTTATGGATCGGCTATCAGGAAGATGGTATTGATGAATACCGTGTTGGTAAAAAACGGTTTGCACACTATAAACATAACAGTAATGATCCCGGTAGTTTGAGTGATAACAGCATCAGAAGTATTTGCGTTGATGGTTATAACAACTTATGGGTTGGAACTATAAATGGTGGTTTAAATCTCTTTAACTCATCTACCAAAACGTTCACCCGTTTTATGCATGATGATAAGATCGAGGGATCGATCTCCGTAAATAATGTAAACTGCATTTTTGAAGACAGCAGCCATCGGCTTTGGGTAGGATCATCGGATGGAGGGGGCTTAAATTTATATGATAGCAATACCCATACCTTTAAACACTTTAAAAACGACCCCGGCAACAGCAATTCAATCTCGGGCAACAGCATCCAAAGTATTGCTGAAGACAGCGATCAAAATTTATGGATAGGGATAGAAAACGGAGGCTTAAGTATATTTAATTATACCCAAAACAAGTTTACCCGCCATTATCAGGACGACATTGACAATAGTAGCATAGCCAGTAACTCGGTTGATGTGATATTAAAAGATAATGTAGGGAATATGTGGATTGGCACCTTCGCTTCGGGTATTAGTTTATATAAAAAAATAAAGGAAAACTTCGCCCACTACAAGCATACTGCTCAAGCCGGAAGCCTTTCAAATAATTACGTACTGGGTTTTTATCAGGATAAAACGGGTAACATATGGATAGGCACGGATGGTGGCGGATTAAACCTCTTTGACCCGACCAAAGGAACGTTTACAACATACAAACACCAGGAAAATAATAAAAACAGCATTGCCGGCAACTATGTTTTGGCTATTCAGGAAGATGATAAAGACAATTTATGGATAGGTACCTGGGGCAACGGCATCAGCGTGATGAATACCCGCACCCATCAGTTTAAATCATACCACCACAACCCTAATGATAGCAGCAGTTTGGCTGGTGATAACGTATATGCCCTTACAGCAACGCCCGATCATAAAATATGGATCGGTACTTTTGGCCAGGGTCTTGATCTGTACGACTCTAAAACAAACAAATTCAAACACTACAGGCATAATGCTGGTGACCCCAAAAGCTTGAGCGACGATAATGTTAATTCATTACTTGCAGATTCAAAGGGCAATCTTTGGATAGGTACAAGCGATGGTGGTCTTGATCTTTTTGATCCGCAAACCGGCAAATTCACCATTTACGAACACGACCCTTCAAAAAACAGTATTAGTGATAACGCGGTGCTCGATTTATTAGAAGATCAGGCCGGCTATATATGGATATGTACATTTGATGGATTAAATCGTTTTGATCCAAAAACAGGCAAATTTGTAGTTTTTAAAACTAATGATGGTTTACCCAATAACTATACCTACGCTATTGAAGAAGACAATAGTGGTAATTTTTGGATAAGCACTAATACAGGCATCTCGAAATATAATCCTGTAACCAAAAAATTCAAAAACTTCACCGTTGATGATGGCTTACAGGCCGATGAATTTAAAGCCAAATCTGCTTTAAAAAGCAAGGATGGCCGCTTGTATTTTGGCGGGGTTAACGGGTTCAACGTGTTTGATCCTGAAAAAATCGTCGCCGGTCATTATAATCCACCTTTAGTTTTAACCGACTTTCAGATCTTTAACAATTCCATACCGGTAGCTATAAATGATAAAGACCCTTCTCCTTTAAAACAGGATATCAGTGTTACCAAAGCTATTACTGTAAACTATGATCAATCGGTAATTTCATTTGAGTTTGTATCACTGGATTATGCCTTATCAAGCCGTTCCGTTTATGCTTATCAATTAGTAGGTTTTGATAAAAACTGGAACCAGGTTGGGCATAAAAACACGGCAACCTATACTAATTTACCTCCCGGTAATTATACATTTAAAGTAAAAAGTCATAACGGGGATGGAATATGGTCAACCCACGAGTTGAGTATAGAATTAACTGTTCTGCCCCCGTTTTGGCTAACCTGGTGGTTTATTATCCTGGTTACACTTTTTGTCTTTGGCATTATTTATAGCTTATACCGTTTAAAGGTGAATTCCATCATTAAACAAAAAGCGCTACTAGAGCAGCAAGTATCTGAACGTACCGCGGAAGTTTTGCAACAGTCTGACGAATTGAAAAAACAATCAGCCGACCTGCAGGCCTTAAACGAGGAACTCCAGTCCCAATCTGAAGAACTGCAAGCCTTGAACGAAGAATTACTGGTACAGTCTGAAGAGCTGGAACTACAGCGTCAGCAAGAACGGCAGGCCCGTGAAGAAGCTGATAAAGCCAACAAAGCCAAAAGCATATTTCTGGCCACCATGAGTCATGAGATAAGGACACCGATGAATGGCGTGATCGGGATGGCCTCTCTCTTAGGCGAGACGGAATTGAATAACGAACAGCGGGAATATACCAATACGATTATAGCCAGTGGCGACAGCCTGGTGAATGTGATCAATGATATCCTTGATTTTTCAAAAATAGAGTCCGGCAAAATGGATATCGAGCAGGATGATTTTGATTTGCGCCATTGTATCGAAGAGGTAATGGACCTTTTTTCGCAACAAGCCTCGCAGCAAAACCTGGAACTGGTTTACCAGATAGACGCTGCCTTGCCCATACAAATTATTGGCGATAGCCTCAGGCTTAAACAGGTGATCACCAACCTAACGGGCAACGCCTTAAAATTCACTCAAAAAGGCGAAGTATTTATAAAAGTATTCTTGTCTAAAAGCTTTAAAAATGGCGATATCGAGATTGGCTTTAGCGTGATGGACACCGGAATAGGTATCCCTGCCGAAAAACTCCCGGGCCTGTTCAATGCCTTCTCGCAGGTTGATTCATCAACTACCCGCAAATATGGCGGCACTGGTTTGGGCCTGGTGATCAGTCAAAGATTAGTAAAGCTCATGGGTGGCGATATCTGGGTAGAAAGCGTTTACAAAGAAGGCTCGGTATTCATGTTTACCATCAGGGCAGCCATCAGTAAAAAGCAATCAAAACATGTACCGATAGTATTGAACCCTGCCGAAATGGAAGGTAAAAAGATATTGGTGGTTGATGATAACCAAACCAACCGGTTTATATTAAAAACACAGTTGGAACAATGGGGAATAGTAACCGTATCGGTAGCATCGGCTGTAGAAGCGCTTGATCATTTATCAGAAGGTGCAAAATTCAACCTGGTTATCACCGATATGGAAATGCCGGATATGGACGGAGTCGACCTGGCACGGGCCATTAAAAGAAATTATAAAAACCTTCCTGTAATTATGCTGAGTTCCATTGGTGATGGTTCAAAGAAAAAATATCCGGGATTGTTCTCCGCTATCTTAACCAAACCTGTTAAGCAAAATCAGCTGGGTAAAAGTATACAGGCAGAGTTCCAAAACCAGCCTGCCTCTATTTTTACGGAGCCAAAATCTCCCAAATTATTTGATGCAGACTTCGCGACCGACTTCCCGATGCGCATTTTAGTGGCCGAAGACAACCTGATCAATCAAAAACTGGTAGACCGGATGCTGACCAAATTGGGCTACCAATTTATCATGGCACAAAACGGCCTCGAAGCCTTAAACAAGTTAAAATTAAACCCGGTTGATGTTATATTTATGGATGTGCAAATGCCCGAAATGGATGGATTTGAAGCCACCCGGCATATTCGCAAGTATGCTTTTAAACAACCCTACATCATAGCCATGACCGCCAACGCCGGCCCCGAAGACCGTGAACTTTGCTTGATTGAAGGCATGGACGATTACATTGCCAAGCCCATGAAAACCGAAGATATGGTAGCGATATTAAAAAGGGCTTATGAACAAGTAGCCAAGAAGAATTGGGATAAAGAGAAGCATAAATAGATTAGGGGTTGAGTTTTTAGCCTGCGGCCTGTGTTAACACCATATTTTTTTTAACAAAAAACTCACTACGCGTCATTGCGAGGCACGAAGCAATCTCTATACTATACAGAGCGGCTCTGCCAATCGGGGATTGCTTCGTACCTCGCAATGACGCGTGGAGACGATATCGCCAATTATTAAACCGGGTAGCTTTTTATTCTCCCACCCCTAATTCCTGCATCAATTTAATCAATTTCTCTTTCACTTCGGCCAATTCATTTTCCAGTTGGGTTACACGGGCTTCCAAACCGCTGGTTGAGCGCGAGCCGGTTTCTTCCACCTCATCATAGTCATTAATATCCGGCGTACCGCTTAAAAGATGAGCATACCGCATTTCTTTTTGCCCAGGCCGCTTGGGTAACTGCACCACGTAAGGTAAAGCCGGATCGGCCAGTTTCTCCAACATTTCCTGCACCTCCTCTATCGTTTCAAATTCATATAATCTGCCCGAATTGGTATTCAGTTCGCCCGGCGTTTGTGGGCCACGCAATATCAGCAGGCATAGTAAAGCCACTTCGGCCGGTATTACCGGAAATACGATGACAAAATTGTGCTTGTATTTTATATTCCGGATAGAGCCGCCGGTAACAGTGGAGATCAATCCGCGCCTTTTGAGTGTATTTAACGCTTCGGTAACCGTGCCTTCATCATAATTCACAACCGGTTTGCGCGATGTTTTTTGGTTACATGCAGCGGTTAAACCATTCAAGGTCATGGGGTAATAATCGGGCGTG
>Ga0207671_10001720_pt1 | contig 24663 bp, 16 predicted proteins | sample KBSC24metaG_FD_184352 | JGI IMG/M metagenome (GOLD analysis project Ga0207671, IMG submission 184352) | Corn rhizosphere microbial communities from Kellogg Biological Station, Michigan, USA - KBS C2-4 metaG (SPAdes) (version 2) | ecosystem: Host-associated > Plants > Roots > Rhizosphere > Soil... | reverse complement strand
TCGCCTGCTTCCTCGATCGGCGCGAGCACGGCCGCGAACGATCCGACTGCCTCGCCTGCTTCCTCGATCGGCGCGAGCACGGCCGCGAACGATCCGACTGCCTCGCCTGCTTCCTCGATCGGCGCGAAGGCCGCGGCCGGCGGCGGTTCCTGGGCGCCGATGCGCGACCGCGTCTTCCGGATCCTGTTCCTGGCCCAGCTCGGCAGCAATGTCGGCTCGTGGATGCAGACGGTCGGGGCGCAGTGGCTGCTGGTCGAGCACCATTCCTCGACCGCGCTGATCGCGGCGGTGCAGACGGCCAGCCTGCTTCCGGTGATGCTGTTCTCGCTGCCGGCCGGGGTGATGGCCGATGTCCTGGACCGGCGTCGTCTGCTGATCTACCTGCAGCTGGGGATGGCGGTGGTGGCCGGGGCGCTGGCGTGGCTGACGCAGGCCGGGCTGACCACGCCCGCGGTGCTGCTGGCCCTGACATTCGTGCTCGGCTGCGGGCAGGCGTTCGTCGGGCCGGCGTGGCAGGCGATCCAGCCGGAGCTCGTGCCGCGGGAGGAGATTCCGGCGGCGGCGACGCTGGGGAGTCTGACAGTGAACGTGGCCCGCGCCGTCGGACCGGCGGTGGCCGGGTTCCTGGTCGCGGCGTCGGGGGCGGCGCTGGTGTTCGCGATCAATGCCGCCTCGTTCTTGTTCGTGGTCGCGGCGGTGGCGACGTGGCATCGCGCGCCGCAGGTCGGCAGCGGACATCCGGAGCGTGCGCTGGCTGCGCTGCGTGCGGGGAACCGGTACATGCGCAACGCGCCTTCGCCTCGGCGGATTCTGTTGCGGGCGGCGCTGTTCGTGATTCCGGCCAGCGCCTTGTGGGCGCTGCTGCCGGTGGTGGCGAGTTCGAAGCTTGCGCTCAGTGCCGGCGGCTACGGCGTGCTGCTGGCGGCGCTGGGCGTCGGGGCGGTGATCGGGGCGTTCACGCTGTCGTGGATGGGTTCGTTCTTGTCGCCGAACCGGTTGCTGGCCGCCTCCGCGGTCGTGTTCGCGGCCGGGACGCTGGTGCTCGGGGTGACGAGCAGCAAGGTCGCGGTGGTCGTGGCGATGGTCCCGACCGGCGTGGCATGGCTGGTGTCGTTGTCGACGTTGAACTCGTCGCTGCAACTGTCGCTGCCGGCGTGGGTGCGGGCCCGGGCGCTGGCCGTGTACCTGCTGGTGTTCATGGGCGGCCAAGCGATCGGCTCGTTCGGCTGGGGCGCGCTGGCCGCGCCGCTGGGCGTCGCGCCGGTGCTGGCGATCGCGGCCGGACTGCTCGTAGCCGCGGCAGTGAGCGTCAGGTGGCTGCCCCTGCGGCCGTTGACCGGAAAGCTGGACCGCACGACGAACGCCAACTGGCCCGACCCGCATCTGGTGTTCGAGCCCGACCCCACCGGCGGGCCCATCCTGGTGGTCAAGCGGTACCAAGTCGCCCCGAGCGACAACGCGGAGTTCCTGGAAGCGATCGACCGCGTCGGCCTCTCACGGCGCCGCACCGGCGCGACGCGGTGGGGCGTCTTCCGCGAGGGCGAGGACGCCCAGACGTTCGTCGAGGTCTTCGAAGTCCCCTCCTGGCAGGAGCACCAGGACCAGCGCTCGATTCGGCTGACCGGCGCTGATTCAGAGTTCGAGGAGCGGGCGAACCGGCTGTCGTCGCCCGCGCCGACGGTGGAGCACCTGCTGCCGGCGCGGGATCGGATCGGGTAGCGGCTAGCCGGCCTTGCCGTCGAACAGAACCGGATTCACCGCGGTATCCGGCACCGCCCCGATCTCCGTTCCCGACATCCAGGCGCGGTCCTGGACCTGGTTCTCGTTTGTGGGCTCGGCGACACGGATGTCGGCGTCCATGTAGATCACGGTCATCACGCGCCTCGGTGTGGCGGCGTGGTTGGGGCCGGCGTGGTGGAAGGTCCAGCCGCGGTGGTAGCTGGCGTCGCCGAGGGCGAAGGGCTCGACCACGTCCTCAAAGCGCTGCTCCGCCAGGGCCTGTTCGAGCTGTGCCTCCGACTCGTCGGAGATCGGGAGGTCGCGCCCGTGGGAGAAGGTGTGGCTGCCGCGGGCGAACGCCAGCGGGCCCATGTCCAGCGGCGTCTCCTGCAGCGGCAGCCAGATCGTCAGGCAGCGGTCCGAGGACAGCGGCCAGTAGTACTGATCCGCGTGCCAGGGTGTGATGCCGCCGCCCGGCTCCTTGTACAGGGCCTGGTCGTGGTAGATCCGGACTGCGTGGACGCCCAGCAACGCCGCGGCGATCCCGGCCAGCCGCCGCGAGAACACCAGCTGCTTCACCGTCTCGTTCTGCTGCCAGATGTTCGTCACCTGCAGGAATGCCCGGCCATAGGTATCGCGCTCCGCCAGCGGCCGGTGCTGCGTGTTCAGCCGGATCACCTCGGCGGTGACCACCGGCTCGTAATGCGCGATCGTCTCCGCCGACAGGACGCCCCGCAGGTGGACGAAGCCGTCGCGGTTGAAGTCGGCGGACGCGGTCGAGGGCAGATGCGGGTACGGCTCGTCCAGTTCGGCGAGCGGCGCCGAGGTCGTCACGGTCATGTCGGAGTGCTCCACGGATTCCGGTGTGACGTCACAATGTGACGCCCGAGATTCACGCCTTCCTTATGACAGCGATCAAACGATCGAACAAGGAGGAGCGCGATGACTACCACACAGATCACCTCACAAACCACGGCGCAGGCCCTCGCCGATAAGTTCATCTCCTTCCTGGAGACCGGGGAAGCGCCCGAAGGGCTGTTCACTCCCGACGTGTTCTGCGACTTCACCATGCCGAAGTGGCGGCTGCAGGCTCAGGGCGTCCGGGATGTGGTGGCGCTGCGGCTTGCCGGCCACCCCGGGCCCGGCCGGGTGCCCCGGTCGCGGCTCGACGCGACGGAGACGGGCTTCGTGCTCGAGGTCGAGGAGCAGTGGGAGCAGGACGGCGAGTCCTGGTACTGCCGGGAGCTGTTCCGTGCCGACGTCTCCGACGGGGCGGTCTCCGAACTGTCGGTGTACTGCACTGGCGACTGGGACCGGGCCCTCGTCGCGGAACACGCGCGCACCGTGCGGCTGCTCAAACCCTGAGGCCGGGCCCGCGCCACCTTACGATCGGGTCATGGACGCCGAGGAGCGGGAGGCCGACGCCGGCCGGGAGGCGCGGTTGGCGGCCTACCAGCGGGCCCGGGAAGCCGGGGACGCCGAGCTGCTGGTCCAGGCCGCCTCGGCACTGCCCTCCGCACTGAGGTTCGGCCCGCACCCGGGCCGCATCCCGGCCCTGATCCACGAGGCGTACCTGGTGGCGGCCGCGCCGGCCGATCGGTGCCGGCTGGCCGCCGCGCTGGCCCGGGCCTGGGTCTACGGCGGTGACTCCGAGCGCGCGGTGACCTTCGCGCGGGAGGCGGTCGCCCTCGCCGAGCAGCTCGACGACGCCGAGGTCACCGCCGACGCCCTGGACGCCGCGCTGGTCGCCCACTGGGGCCCCGACGACTTCGCCGAACGGCTCACGCTCGCCGCGCGCCTGGCCGACGCCGCGGCGCACCTCACCGATCCCGCACCCCGGCTGTCCGCGTACCTGTGGCGGCTGACCACCGCGTGGGAGTGCCTCGATGTCGTGGCGGTGCAGCGGCAGCTCCGCGCGCTCGACGCCCTGGCCGAGGAGACGGGCTCGGCCCGCCACGGCTTCTTCGCCGCCTCCCGCCGCGCCATGCACTCGCTGGTGACCGGGGACGCCGACACCGCCGACCGGCTCATCGCCGAGGCCCGCGACCTCGGAACCCGGGTGGCCGAGCCCGACCTGGAGGCGGTCCGGCACAGCCTGGTCGCCGAACGGGCCCGGATGGCGGGCGACCTGGCCGCGCTTCGCTCCGAAGCCGAGGAGTTCGAGGCGTACGGCACCGCCGAAGGCGTGCCTTCGGTCTCGGCCGAGGCCGCCACGATGTGGCTGGAATCGGGGGAACCCGACCGGGCACGGCAGCTGCTGCACCAGCTCGTGGGCGCCGGTCTGGACACGACGGTCCGCGACGTGGACTTCCTGCTCACCGTCGCCTCCCTGCTCGAGGTCGCGACCGGGCTCCAGGAGTCTGACATCGTCGCCGACGGGGTACGCCTGCTGACACCGTTCGCCGGGCGAGCCGTGCTGAACGCCGGCGCGGTCACTTTCCGTGGGATCATCGACGACTATCTGTTTCGCGGCGAAGCGGCTCTCGGCCGGCCGGACGCGGAGCGCCGCCGGCACAGCGCGGCCTCCGGCTACCGGCGGCTCGGGGCCGGCTGGTGGCTGGAGCGACTGGACGCGCTCGGCCAGGCGGAGCGACCGGCCAAGGTCACCCCCGGCCCGTCGCCAGTACCCGCCTCCCAGCCGACAAGCGCCGCCCCCACCACCGTCCACCTGCATCCCGACGCCGGATCGGGCTGGCTGGCCGGCACGGTCGGCTCGACGTTCGACCTCCCCGACCTCAAAGGCCTGTATTACCTGCGAGAACTCCTGCGCCGGCCCGGCACCGAGATCAGCTCGCTGCACCTGTCCGCCGCCGCACCCGGCCACGCCGGCACCGTCGCCCCCGAGACCGACACCGGCGAGGTCGCCGACGCTCAAGCCCTCGCGGCCTACCGCCAGCGCCTGATCGACATCGACGCCGACCTCGCCGAGGCCGAATCCTGGTCCGACCAGGGCCGCCTGGACCGGCTACGCGCCGAACGCGAAGCCCTCCTCGACGAGCTCCGCACCGCCACCGGCCTCGGCGGACGCCACCGCCGCTTCACCTCGGCGGGCGAACGGGCCAGGTCAGCCGTGCGCAAAGCGATCGCGTCCGCCCTCGGCCACATCGCCGACCGCGATCCCGCCCTGGCCCGGCTGCTCCAGGACACGATCCGCACCGGCGCGTCCTGCCGCTACGACCCGGACCCGGCGCGCCCCGTGACCTGGCTGCTCGACCTTCCCGATGCGGCAGAGGCGCCGAGAAGTCCGTAGCCTTCCGCCATGACCGATGAGCGGGAGCAGGCCCAGGAGCAGGCCGTACAGGCGGCCGTCGACGGCGAGTTGCTACTGCTGGATCCCGAGGTACGCGCCTCCCCGGAACGCGTGCTGGAGCTGCTGGATCCGGAGTTCGTCGAATTCGGGGCGTCCGGCCGCCGCTGGGACATCGAGTCGGTCCTGGAAGTGACCAGCGGCGGCTCCGTGTCGCCGGACTCCCCGGTCGAGGTCAGCCAGATGAACGGGGTCCTGCTCGCCCCGGGCGTCGTGCATGTGACGTACTTCGCTGACAACCAGGGCCGCAGGGCGTGGCGCAGCTCGGTGTGGCGGCTGACGGAGGCCGGCTGGCGGATGTACTTCCACCAGGGCACCTTGGTCGCTCAGGGGGTCGAGGGTCGCCCTTCGAATCCGCCGCGGGATCGTTCGTGATCACCGGTGCGCCAGCACCGCCATGTCCGAACCGAAAGCGACCACCAGCCGCCCGTCCGGCGCCACCGCGATGTTCCAGACGACGGCTGGGAATGAGTACTGGCTGACCTGCTGCCCCGTGGTCGCGTCCCACACCCGCAGAGTTCTGTCATCGCTGCCGGTGGCGACGACGGGGCGGCCGTCCAGCAGCCCGGTCGTCGCCGCCCACACGGTGCCGGTGTGGCCCACCAGAGGCGGCGATGCTTCGTCGCCGGTGGCCAGGTCCGACACGTGGACGACGGTTCCCGTCTCGTCGCTGACCAGAATGACGTCGCGGCCTTGCAGCGTCTCCAGGGCCAGAGCGCGGGCATGGCGCTGCTTCGGCTGCACGCCCGTCCACTTGCTGATGCTCAGGTCCCACACCCGGCCTTCATGGGTCACGGCCACGAATCGGCCCTCGACGATCCCGAAGAACTGGATGCCGTCGATGCTGTACTCGCGCGTCGTGCGGCCGTGCAGTTCTTCGCGGTCGGCCAGGTCCCAGATCCGCGCCGTCCTGTCCGCGTCGCGGGTGAGGAGGGTGAGCCGTCCTTCCACCATTCCCACCGTCAACAGCCTCACCCTGCTGCCACGGCCGGGCAGTTGGGCGCCGATCTCGGCCCCGTCGTCCAGGCTCCGGATCCGCACCCTGTCATCCGTGTCGCCGCTGATGATGACGGAACGTCCGTCCACGAGGGCGGTGACGAACCCACCCATCGACCTCAGATGATCGGTCTGCCAATTCCACGCTTCCTTGTCGCCGTCGAGATCCCAGATCCGTACCGATCTGTCGTCGCCGCCGGTGACGCCGAGGTGACGCCCGTTCAGCACCTGCATCGCCGTTCCCCGCACCCTGCCCCCGTGCCCGATCAGCGGCGGGCTCAGCCTCTCGCGAGTGGACAGATCCCACACCTCGGCGCCCTCAAGGCTGCCGACGAGCGCGGCGGGACGGCCGTCGAGCACCCCGACGGCCGCCGTCCCCATGAACGTCGGAACGGGTTCACCGAGCATCTCGCCCGTGACCAGGTCCCAGATATGCGCCTCGTAGGCATTGGCACTGAGGGCCATCGGACGCTCCCACCCCGCATCCGTGACCAGGAAATGCGCCTGGGCATTGAGGCTCAAGCTGGCGCAGAGCCCTGACTCCCCCTCGTCGTCATCGGTGATCGCCGGCGCCGGGCCGGACGCCCGGGGGCCGACCTCTCGCCCCGTGGCCAGATCCCAGAACCGGAGGGATTCCTCTCCGGTGATGGGGTCCGTCGGCACGGGCTCCTTGGAGTGGCTGGTGACGACGACAGAACGCCCGCCGAGCACCGCGGTCGTCAGAGCGCAGACAAAGCCGGTCCGAATGATCAACGGCTCGGCGTTCCGGATGAGGGCGTCGAGTCCCCATACCAGCAGCACGTCCTCATTGCTCGCCGCGACCACCACCGGACGGCCCTCGACCACCCCGGTGACGAGCGATTTCACGCCGGATCCGGCGTCTGTGCCGAACGCGCCGACCTGTTCGCCCGAGGCCAGATCCCAGACGCGGACATCCCCCATGAAGCCGCTGGCCACGGCCATGGGGCGGCCGTCCAGCACCGCCGTCGTCAGAGCTCTCACCTCGCGGGAGTACCCGGGCACGGCTTGGCCGAGTTTCCGGCCCGTCGCCAGATCCCACCAGTGCAGCGTGCCGTCCTCGCAGCCGGCGGCCGCCAACCCGCGGCCGTCCACGGCCACCGCCGCGACCACGGTCACGTTGGCCGGAACGGGCAACGCAAAGCGCAGACGGGAATCCAGGCGGCGACCGGTCGCCCACTGCACAGCCCAGGAATCATCCGTGTCGCGAGGAACCGCCACTTCGGCAAAGCGTCGCGACAGCTCGCGGTTTCCGTAGCGCGCGGCGTCCACTGCCAGCATCTGCTGCCGGACCTGCGCGCTGACATCCCGGTGCGCGTTCCCTGACGCCCGATACACGGCAGCCGCCAAAGACTCCTCCGGCCCGGACGCACTGTCCAACGCCGCAAGAACCTGCTCCGGGTCGGCGGTCACGAGCCACGCCGGATCCGACAACCGCCCACCGACCGAGGCCACGTCAAGGGCGGGACCGTCGCAACCGCCACGCTGAAAATCACCAGACATGATCGGCACCGTAACCGCCACACGCGCTCCACAGCGCGCGCCGGAGCGAAGTTCAGTAGTGAATTACGTGTTTTCCGCACGCCTTCGAACGCGCCGCGAACGGAAAGGGGGCCCGCGCATAAGTCAGGGGCACCGAACTGCCGCGGCGCCCCGACGCGTCACCCGCTGTGTCCGACGGCAACCGTGACCTTGTCCGTGCCGTCACCAGTGTCACCAGTGTCCTCATTCACCTCGGCGAACAGCGGTGCGCCCTCGGCGGTGAAGTCCATCGGCGACAGCTCGTAGTCGGTGCCGGCCGGGGTACCGTCCGCCTCCTTGACCGCCAGCTGGCTGCCGTCCGTGCTCCCCGGTTGCGCGGCCTCGACGCCGTACACGACCCCGTTGTGCAGCGACAGCGGGAGCAGGGCTCCATGGTTGTCGTGCTGCGTCCACAAGACCGTGCCTTGGGTCAGGCTGACCATCTTGCTGCTGGTGGACGGCGCGTCGCTGTTGTCGTAGAGCAGGACGTTCGAGGTCTGCGGGTCGATCAGGGCGCTGTTACCGGCCCCGCCGGGCAGCGCGACCGGCGGCGTGCTCCGGCCGGTGGCGGTGTCCAGCACGGCCATCTGGTTCTGCGTGCCGCCGGAGTCCGACGGCCCCATCCAGGTCAGCAGCACCTTGCCGCCGGACGCGACAACCGCACCGGCGTCGGACATCCCGTTGTTGCCGCCCTTGGCCGCGAACTCGCCGACCTTCTTCCCGCCGGCCGCCAGGTCGTAGACCGTGAAGTGGTCCTTGGCCTGGGACGTGTCGGACAGGGACAGACCGTCGTTGTAATGGACCACGGCGTATCCCCGAAGGAGCTGCACGCTGTTCATGTCCCACTTGTCGGCGTACTCGGGAACGTGCAACACGCTCTTGCCCCCGGTGTCGAGCACGTCGTACGAGGAATCGGTGTGGTCCGAGGTGTCCTTCCCTACGTTGAAGCGCACCATGTACCCGCCGACGATCAGGTCCGCGCCGTTCTCATCATGCTTCAGCCCCGCCGACCACGGGTCGTCCGCGGCGACCGGCTGGCCCTGGCTGGACCACACCTGCGCGCCGGAGGCGTCGAACACCACGACCACCGGCGTCTTGGCGTCCTGGGCCGCCAGGTAGCGCACCACCGCGACCGGCTTGCCGGCCACCGTGTCGGCACTGAGCCCCAGGAACGTCCCGGCGGGCAGCGCCTTCTCGGCGAGCGGCTTGCCGGTCTTGGCGTCCAGGAACTTCAGCGTCGCCACCACCGGCCCCGACGCGCCGCCGGAGGCGAACGAGGGGACCACCACCGATCCCCCGACCGTCCGGGCCACGCCGAGGCCGGCCTGCTGGGTGGCGACCAGCCAGTTCGAGACCGCCTGGTCCTCGTTGAACACCGTGGCCTTCCCGATACCGCTCGTCGACCACGCGACCTGCGTACTCCACGCCGTCGAGGTCGAGAACCCGGACGGGACCCGGCCGCTCAGCGAAGCACCGCCCGGCGCGCTGCCGCCGCCGGTCTCGCCCGTGGACTTCGAGCCCCCGTCGGCTCCCGAAGGCCCGGACGACGTGCCACCCGAACACCCGACGGTGCCCAACGCCGTCACCGCCGCCACCACCGCGACCCGACCCAGCGCGCTCCGCATGCCGCCCCCACTCCTCGCCGGCGTGCCCGTCACGCCGATCAACGAACCTGGACGGTACCGAGTCGGCCTTGCAATATCCTTGACACCCTTATGGGAGTCCATTTGCTCGGCCCGGTCGAGGTGTGGGACGGCGGGGATCGGCTGGACATCGGCTCGGCGAAACCGAGTCTGGTGCTGGCCTCTCTGGCCATCACGCCCGGGCAGCTGGTGCCCTGGGAGGCGTTGGTCAACCGGGTGTGGGGCGAGCGCCTGCCCGGGGATCCGAAGGCCTCGCTGTACGTGTACGTCACGCGCCTGCGCCGCTCGCTCGAACCGGCAGGCGTACAGATTCTGAGCCGCTCCGGCGGTTATGTCTGCGACGTGGCCCCCGAACGCGTCGACCTGGCACGGTTCCGGCAGCGGGTCGGACGGCTGCGGGACGCGGAAACAGCCGACGCCGGCGGGCCGGACACCGGCGAGGAACTGGCGGAGGCGCTCACCTGGTGGCGCGGCACACCGCTGGCGAACCTGGCCGGCGAGTGGGTCACCCGGACCCGGCGGTCGCTTAACCAGGAACGCCTTGCCGCGCTGCTCCTGCTCGCCGGCGTCCGGTCGCGGTACGGCCGGCTCGGAGAGCTCGCCTCCGACCTGCTGTCCGCCTCCGCCGACTATCGGCTGTCCGAACCTCTCGCCGAGTACGTGATCCGCGCTCTGGTGGCGGCCGGCAGACGTGCCGAGGCGCTCGACTACTACGCCGACCTTCGCAGCCATCTGATTGACGAACTCGGCGAGGAACCCGGGCCTGCCTTGCAGCGGCTGCACGTCAAGCTGCTCCGCCGCGATCCGAGCCTGGGCGACGCATCCACCTCCCGGCCCGACGCGCCGTCCGCCGAACCGGCACCGTTCGTACCGCGCCAACTGCCCTCAGTCGCCCGGCACTTCGTCGGCAGGCAGACCCAGCTGGAGGCGCTCGACGCCTTGCTCGCGAACGGCCAGGCCGGCTCGGCGGTCCTGATCGCGGCGATCTCCGGCACGGCGGGCATCGGCAAGACGGCGACCGCGGTGTACTGGGCCCACAAGTCGGCGCGGCGGTTCCCTGACGGCCAGTTGTACGTCAACCTGCGCGGCTTCGACCCGACCGGACCACCGATGACGCCGGGCGAGGCGATCCGCGGACTGCTGGACACCTTCGCGGTCCCGAAGGAGAGGATTCCGCACAGCCTGGACGCCCAGGCCTCGCTGTACCGCAGCCTGCTCGCCGGACGGCGGACGCTGGTCGTGCTCGACAACGCCGTGGACGCCGACCAGGTACGGCCGCTGCTCCCCGGCTCACCGGGCTCCCTGGTCCTGATCACCAGCCGCAACCAGCTCACCGGGCTGGTCGCCGGCCACGGCGCCGCGCCGATCACCCTGGACATGCTCGACGACGCCGAGGCCGAGCAGCTGCTGAGCCGCTACCTCGGAGCCGAGCGGGTCGCCGCCGAACCGGATGCGGCGCGCCTGCTGATCCAGCGGTGCGCCCGCCTGCCCCTGGCCCTGGCGATCGCCGCGGCTCGGGCCCTGCTGGCGCCCACACTGCCGCTGAGCTCGCTCGCCGCCCAGCTGGCCGAGGCCGCCGGGCCTCTCGACGCGCTGGACACCGGCGATCCCGCGACCACGGCCCGAGCGGTGTTCTCGTGGTCTTACCTCGCGCAACGGCCCCAGGCGCAACGGCTGTTCCGGCTGCTCGGCGTGCACCCCGGGCCTGACATCTCGGTCGCGGCAGCGGCCAGCCTCGCTGGTCTCAGTACCGCCGAGACAGCCTCGCTGCTCAGTGAACTGACTCGCGCGCACCTGATCACCGAGCTGGCGTCAGCCCGCTTCGCCCTTCACGATCTGCTGCGCTCCTACGCCGCGGAGCTTGTGCGCAACGATGTTCCCGACGCCGAACACGACAGCGCGTTCCGCCGGCTGGCCCAGCACTACGCCCACAGCGCGTTCCATGCCGACCGGCTGCTCGACCCGCACCGCAAGCCGATCTCCCTGACAAACCTGCTCCCGGGAGTCGCCCCCGAGGCGTTCACCGACCAGGAGCAGGCGCTGCGCTGGTTCGAGGCCGAGCGCGAGGTGCTGCTCGCGGTGATCCGGCACGCGGCCGCCGCCGACGCACCGGCCGAGCACATCGACGCCCTCACGTGGGAGCTCGCCTGGGCTGTCGCGGACTACCTCGACATGCGAGGGCACTGGGACGAGTGGCTGGCGACTCAGCAGTCTGCGATGCAGGCCGCGGAGCGTCTCGACGACCCGGTCAAGAAAGCGCACTCCCACCGCCTCATCGCCAACGCGAACATCGGACTGACCTCCTACGAGGAAGCCGCCGATCATCTGAGCCGAGCACTGGACTACCACGACCAGCTCGGCGACCTCGAAGGCACGGCCAACTGCCGGCGTGCCCTGTGCCGGGTCCGCGAACTGCAGGGCAGGTATCCCGAGGCGCTGGCCCACGCCGAGGAATCCCTGCGCATCTTCCGGGCCATGGACAACAAGACCGGCCAGGCCAGGGCGCTGAACGCGGTTGGCTGGCTGCACATCCTGCTCGAGAAACCCCAGCCCGCGCTCGGTTACTGCCGAAACGCTCTCGCCTTGTTCCAGGAACTCGGCAGCAAGTACGGCGAGGCAGTCACGCTGGACAGCATCGGCTACGCGCACCACCTCCTCGGCCGGCCAGAGCCGGCCATCGCCTACTACCGCCAGGCCATCGCACTGCTCCAGACCCTCGGGGACCGGCACACCGAGGCCGAGACGGTCACCCACCTCGGCGACACCCACCACGCCGTCGGCGATGAAGACGCCGCGCGCGCCGCTTGGCGTCAGGCGCTGGAGATCTACGAAGGGATCGACCATCCCGACGCCGAGGCGGTGAGGACGAAACTCCACCAGGCGGGGATGGCCGACGACGTGCCTGGAAAGAGTGTGTAGAGACCACGGCAGAGGGAGCGGGGCAGTGACTCAATACACGATGACCGCAGAGGGAGTCGGCGGAGGGATTCTCGAGGAGCGCGTCTTCGCAGCGCCGCCGACCATCGACGCCGTCGATGCGTTCGGCCTGGAGACCGGCGCCGAACGGGTGGCGGTCGCCGGCGACGGGCTCGTCGCGCTCTACGTCCCGGGGGTGTCGGGGGCTTCGGGTGTTCCGGGCGAATGGTGGCCGTTGTGCAGCGGGGTCAATGAGGCCACCGCCGACGAGATGCGCTTATGGGACGAGCTGATACGCCTGCTACCGCTCGACGAGGTCTCTGACGGCCACCCGCTCGCGCAGGAACCGGAACCGGTCGCCGGGACTGCGGTGGACGCCGCCGAGGCAGTCCGGTTGGTGACGGCGCGGATCCTGCGCGACGGGCTGGAATATCCGGCGCGGGAACTGGTCGCGGACCGCTTCTCCGCGGGATGGTGCGTCTACGCGCCGGCAGACGTCGCCGAGGTCGAGGTCAGGGAGTTCCTGCAGCTGCCGGTCAGCCTGCCGGTGTTCCTGGTCAGCGATCTGGGGCGGATCAAGGAGGTGCCCTCCGCGGTTCCTACCGAACTGGCCTACAGGATGTTCGCCGCGGAGGAGACGTACGTCCGCCGCCCCATCGGCGACGACCCGTTCGCCGCGGAATTCTGGGCCGAATTCGAGCGGCTCTCCGGAGCCCACGGTCCGGTCGCGGAGGTGACGGTCGTCGACGACGGGCTTGAGGACCGCGCCGCAGCCCTGGCATCCGGGCTGATCACCCCGATCGCGCAGCAGTTGTCGCTGCTCGGCCCGGCGGGGTGGTCCCGGTTCGAAGCGTCGTTCTCCTCCACCGTTTCCGCGGAGAACGGACGGCTGCGGTTCTGGACCGGCGAGGCGGCTCAGGGGCCGTACGACGTACGGGTCCCGGAACAGCTGGCCGTCCTGGTGCGGCGGCAACGCAGACTGGCGGCATTCCTGCCCGCCGGCCCTTGGTGGCGGCTGCTGTTGCTGGTGGACCTCTCCGCGCCGGGAAACGCAGGGGTCATCACCGAGTACGACTACGGCGACGACCCGCTCCCCGACGACCAGCTGCTGGCTCCCGACGACTACCGCCGAGACGTGGCTGCGTATCCGCGAGACAGCGTCCCCGCCTGGATGCGGGAGTACATCGGCTAGTTCCGCGACCTGATCCCAAAGTGGTGGTCGGTGTCCGTTTCTAGTTCGCGGACGCGGGCGGGGCCTCGCCGACCAGGCCGTCGGTCGCCTCGCGGAACAGGTCGACGTGTCCGACGTGCCGGGCGTACTCATCGACCAGGTCGACCAGGATGCGGCGCAGGTTGGGATGGGTGCCGTCGGCGGTGGCCGAGAATTTGGCCGGCTGGTCCGGCCGCCGTCGGCGAGCGCCGTGGCCAAAGCTGCGCGGGAGCGCCGGACGGCGTCGGCCCAGAGCGTCTGAAGGTGCTCGGGGGTGTCGTCGGGCGCGGTGCGCCAGGCCCAATCGGGGTCGGACCGGGCTTCGGGGGTGTCCAGCGGTGGATTCGGGGACGCAGAACATCTGAACGCCATGGCAGCGCACAGCTCGGCGCGCGGTGTGCTGCCAGCTGTCGTCTGACAGCACACCGCGCGTGTCGAACCGGCCTCCCGAAGATCTCCCAAGATCCCGTGATCCCGAGACGCCGAGACCCCGAGATCCCGTGACCCCGAGATCTCAGAACCTCAACAGGTCCCAGGAGGCCACCATCTCGCTGCTACTCCAGCGAGAACTTCTGCGCCCCGGTCCCGTTGCAGGTGTAGATCTGCAGCACCGTGCCGTCGGCGGTGTTGCCGCTCGGATCGTCCAGGCACAGCCCCGATTGCGGGTTCAGCAGCGAGCCGTCGGACTGCTGCTGCCAGACCTGGCCGCCGACGCCGTTGCAGTCATACAGCTCGACCTTGGTGCCGACCGCGGTCCCGTTGCCGTCGATGTCCAGGCAGCGGCCCAGCGTCTCCAGCGAACCGTTGGCGTTGTGGCGCCAGTGCTGATCGACCGCGTAGGGCTGGCAGTGCCACAGCTGCACGACCGTCAGGTTGCCCCCGACGTCGTCGCCGCCGACGTCCACGCACTGGCTGCCGGGGGCGTCGATGGTGCCGCCGCCGTTGACCGAGAACGCCTGCGCGGTGGTGCCGTTGCAGGTGTAGATCTGCAGCTGCGTGCCGTTCGACGTGTTGCCGCTCGGGTCGTCGAGGCAGAGTCCTGATTGCGGGTTCAGCAGCGAGCCGTTGCCCTGCTGGATCCACTTCTGGCCGCCGACGCCGTTGCAGTCCCACAGCTCGACCTTGGTGCCGACCGCGGTGCCGTTGCCGTCGATGTCCAGGCAGCGGCCGAGGGTCTCCAGCGAGCCGTCGGAGTTGTGCGTCCAGTGCTGGTCGATGGCGCCGGACTGGCAGCTCCACAGGTTGACGTGCGCGAGGTCGCCGCCGCTGTCGTCGCCGATGACGTCCACGCACTGCCCGCCGGGCAGGGTGACGGTGCCTCCGGAGGCCTGCGGGCTGCCGCCGCTGTTGCCGCTGTAGCCCTGGGCGACGATGTTCGCCTGGACCGCGGCGTCGGCGGCGTCGCTCGGGACGCCGGCGGTCATCACGCCCTCGAAGAACGTGCCGATCGAGGCGTTGCTGTTGTCGCCGCCGGTGCCCAGGACGATGGCGCCCTCCAGCGACATCGGCTTGTAGCCGTTCGGTGGCAGCGATCCGTTGTACCAGGTCGTCAGGCTTCCCGATTGGGAGTTGCCTCCTTCGATCTCGAAGGTCGTCTGGTTGTCGCTCTTGAGCATCGCGGTCACGAACTGGCTGCTGTCGCCGGTGTTCGAGGGGTTGGAGCCGGCGCCCTGGTACAGCCCGTTCTCCAGGTCGCCGGTGATCCACGGCCCGCTGCCGGTGCACGGCGAGGCCCAGCAGCTGGTGCCGAGGTTCACCGCCTCCATGTGGCCGTTGCCGTTGTCGTCGTTGTTGACCTCGGCGTTGCCGTAGTCGAAGCAGCAGCCGCTGTTGACGTGCGTGCCGCTGGCGACCATGTAAGCACCCTGCGCCTGGCCGCCGGTGGGGATCCCGCTGGTGTGGTCGTCGCGGTAGCCGACGCCGGGGCCGACGTACAGCCCGTAGGCCTTCTGGCCGTTGACGACGATGTGCGCGGCGTTGGGGTTCGCGGCGACGTCCGCGTTCGGGTTGGCGCCGCCTCCGCCCTCGACGGTCAGGTCGTTGTGCTTCGGCGACTGGTCGTAGACCTTGGTGATCGAGCAGGCGGTGTCGGCGCAGAACACGTCCTGCGCGTCGGAGTTCGCGGACCCGCCGGCCGAGGTCGGGCCGATGTCGGTGGTGGCGCCGTCGGAGGCACGCCGGAGCTGGTAGAGCGGCCCGTTGTAGTTCGCGTACAGGGCCCGGACGGTGCTGTGCGCGGCCACGCACGGGGTTCCCGCGGAGGCGTAGATGTCGCAGGGCTCTGAGGAGCCCGCGGCCCGGGCCGCGCCCGGGGCGGTGGTCAGGACGCCGAGGATGAGGACCACGACCGCGCCGATCGACACAGCGATCCGGTGCCACAGTCGCTGCCGGGGCTCTCGGCCCCGCGGGCGGAAGCGGGCAGGTGGGGATGAACGCATGGCGATGCTCCCAGGAGAGGGGGATACACGTAGCCTTACAACCGCGCGGCCGGTCGGCAGCGCGCGGGCAGGACACCCTGAGGGTGTGGGTCGGCGTCCGAACAGGGACGGTACGACCGGCGTTGCTTTCCGTCAATAAGTGCTCTGTTTTGCGGATCGATGTTCGATCTTTACGAATCCATGGGGAACCAGGACGTTGACGGATGCGCCCGCGGTTTCCATACTCTGAGGCAACCCTCGTTTCGTAAACGTTTCCGGCACATCCCCCACACATGCACCTCCCCACAACCGGTGCAGACCGCTCCGAAGGAGCGCCCCATGATGAACCGCAGAAAGCTGCTGTCCTCCGCCGTCGCCCTCGGCGGATCCGCGCTGGGCCTGGGCACCGGCGCGCTGGCCTTCCGGGCCTCGGCGACCACCCCGACCTTGCAGGTCGCGCTGCAGAACACCTCGACCTCGTCCCAGGTGTACGCCTACGTCACCGGCCAGGCGATCGACAACAACAATGCCCTGATGCTGTTGGAGTCCGACGGGCACACGATCTACTACCCGTCCTCGCCGAGCTCGACCGGCACCCCGCTGGGTGCGAACTGCGCGATCCCGCTTGGCGCGCCGGGCAGCACCACCACGATCACCATCCCGCACATCGCCGGCGGCCGCATATGGTTCTCCATCGGCGCGCCGCTGACGTTCCTGCTCAACCCGGGACCGGGGCTCGTGGAGCCCTCCGTGAGCAACCAGTCGGACCCCAACATCAACGTCATGTGGGACTTCTGCGAGTTCACGTACAACGCCTCGCAGATGTTCGCGAACATCACCTACGTCGACTTCGTCTCGATCCCGATCTCACTGTCGCTGACGAACGCCGCCGGCGCCACGCAGACCGTCAGCGGCCTGCCGGCCAACGGCCTGGACACGGTCTGCGCGAACCTGAAGGCCCAGCACGCCGCGGACGGCGCCGGCTGGGACCAGCTGGTCGTCACCCACAACGGGGCCAACCTGCGCGCGCTGAGCCCGAACAACGGCATCGTGATCAACAGCTCGCTGTTCTCCGGGTACTACCAGCCCTACGTCAACCAGGTCTGGTCCAAGTACTCCAGCCAGCCCCTGACGATCGACACCCAGGCCTCCTGGGGCACCGTCAGCGGCCAGGTCTCCGGCGGACAGCTGAACTTCCCCGGCGTCGGAAGCTTCGCCCAGCCCTCGGCCGCGGACATCTTCAGCTGCAGCACCGGCCCGTTCGCCAACGCCGCCGGCGAGTTCGGCACGCTGATCGCACGGCTCAGCGCAGCGTTCAATCGCAGCACCCTGCTGATCGACACCACGCAGCCCGACGGCGAGAACCCGGCCAACTACTACAAGAACACGATCACGAACCACTACTCACGGATCGCGCACGCCGCCAGCCTGGACGGCCGCGGCTACGGCTTCCCCTACGACGACGTGGCCCCGAACGGCGGCGCGGACCAGTCCGGCGCCGTGTCCGACGGCAACCCGACGCTGCTGACCGTCGCGGTCGGCGGCGGAACGGCCACCGGGCCGGGCGGCGGCGGACCGACCCCGACCACGTCGAGCTCCAGCACCGCAGGCGGCGGAGGTTCGGTCAGCGCATACTCGACGATCCAGGCGGTGAGCTACAGCTCGCACAACGGGACGCAGAACGAGACGACCAGCGACACCGGCGGCGGGCAGGACGTCGGATGGATCGGAGGAGGCGACTGGCTCGCCTACGCCAACGTCGATTTCGGCAGCGCGGGCGCGACGCAGTTCAAGGCGCGGGTCGCCTCGGGTGCGGCGTCCGGAGTCAGCGGCCTGGTTCAGGTGGCGCTGGACAGCCCGAGCGCCACGCCGATCGGCAGCTTCGCCATCGGGAACACCGGCGGGTGGCAGACCTGGGAGACGGTGCCGGCCAACATCAGCCGGGTCACCGGCCAGCACACGGTCTACCTGGTGTTCACCTCCGGCCAGCCGGCCGACTTCGTGAACGTGCACTGGTTCACCTTCGCCCAGTCCTGATTTCCGTCCCGTTCCGGGAGGTGCTCGTCGTGCGCAGGATTCTGATTCTCCTCACCGCTTTGGTCACGGCGCTGGCACCGGTGCTCGGTGTGTCGCCGCCCCGCGCCCGGGCGGCGACCGCCGTGTGCGCGCTGTACTGCGACACGCGGGATCCGTCGCTGGCGCAGCAGGAGACGTTCCCGACGCCGAACGTCTCTGTGAACAACCGCGTGGTCGAGCTGCATGTGGACGACGTCGACGGGATGGCGTGGGCCAGCATCGACAACGGGCAGCTCAACGATTCGACGTGGATCGACCGGTCCTGGGACGGCGGCAGCACCTGGGACGGGCTGCTGGGCAAGGCGTGGATCCCGAGTACGTGGACCGGTACACGGACCCTGATGTACAACATGGCCGACCCGTCCAACCACCGGCGTGCGGTGGTGCGTGCTTGTGGTGACGCCAACGGCGTGGTCTGCACGAACTGGGTTCACCTGTCGGTGTGCGCCTCGCGGTGCGACGGGGTGAGCTCCAGCGGCTCCACCGGCAACTACTCCCCCGTTCCCGACACGTCTTTGTCCGGCCGGGACATCTCGCTGCGTGTCGACTCCGGTGGGATGGCGTGGGCTTCGATCTCCGGCGGCGCGGCGGGTGACGAGATCTGGATGGACCGCTCCTGGGACGCCGGCGCGAGCTGGCCGGACGGTTCCAGCAAGGGGCGTGTGAGCACCCCGGCCGGCTCGACGGGGACGCAGACCATTGAGATCAACATCGACGATCCGCTGGGGCGGTTGGCCGGCGGTGCGGTACGAGCGTGCGGGCGTGCGGTGACCGGGCAGAACGGGAGCTGTACGGCTTGGGCGCGTGCTGATTCGGTTCCGAACAAGGCCGCCGCTGACGCGCTGATGTGGTCTTATGACCCGTACAACGCTTGGTGGCCGTCGAGTTGGTGGAATTCGGCCGTGGCGTTGATGTCGGTGGTCGACTACACGCGCAGCTCGGGCGATACGTCGTACGAGTGGATCGTCGACCGGACGTTCCAGGTGAACAAGGTCGCTTTCCCGGCCGGCGCGCGCAGTTCCGATGCGATTCAGGGCGACTTCATCAGCCAGGCCACGGACGACACCGAGTGGTGGGCGTTGGCGTGGATCGACGCGTATGACCTGACGGGGAACCGGACGTACCTCAACGAGGCCGTCACGATCACGAACTATGTCAGCACCCTGTGGGACACCGGCACCTGCGGCGGCGGGGTCTGGTGGAACACGCAGAAAACGTACAAGAACTCGGTGACGAACGCGCTGTATGTGGACCTGACGGCGGCGCTGCACAATCGCATCTCCGGCGACACGACGTGGCTGTCGCGCGCGAATACGGCCTGGAACTGGTTCGAGGCGAGCGGGCTGATCAACGGATCGGGCCTGGTGAACGACGGTCTCACGAACTCGTGCGCGAACAACGGGCAGACGGTGTGGTCGTACAACCAGGGGCTGGCCATCGGCGCCGCGCAGGAGATGTACCGCGCGACCGGCAACAGCGGGGACTTGAGCAAGGCGCGGTATCTGGCGGACTCGGCGGTGCATTCCTCGGCGCTGGTGTCGAACGGGCTGCTGACGGAGTCGTGCGACGCGCTGACCGCGACCTGCGACGACAATCAGAAGCAGTTCAAGGGGATCTTCATGCGATTCCTCGGACAGCTGAATGCCGACGGCTCGGTCGGCGGCGCTTACAGCACGTTCACTCGGGCTCAGACGAGCTCGCTGTGGGGCTCGGATCGCGATTCGCTGAACCGGCTCGGGGAGCGGTGGTCCGGGCAGGGGTCGGGTTCGAATCCGAACGTGAGTGATTGGCGGACGCAGGCCAGCGGGTTGGAGGCGCTGGACGCCGGGGCTTGAGCGGGGCTGGTTGGGGGCCGCTCGCAGCACGCCCGATCGAGTCGAGCCGCGATGCTGTGGCCGGACCGCGATCAGCCTGAGCCGCGGCGGGCGCGAGGACAGCTTTGGCGGAAGCGCTCGCCGGCCGCAGCACGCGCGATCGACTCGAGCCCCAGCGCCGCGGCCCGGACCCGCGATCGGCCTGATCCGCCGCGCGCCCGCTCCGGCCTGCCGATAGGTTGCCGGTGTGGAACCACCGAGCGTGCTGGCACCGGCCGCCCCGACCCTCGCCGCCCTCGACCAGGTCTTGTGTGACTGCCGGGCGTGTCCGCGGCTGGTGGCGTGGCGGGAGGAGGTCGGGCGGGTCAAGCGGAAGTCCTTCGCCGACCAGGCCTACTGGGCCCGGCCGATTCCCGGCTTCGGCCCGCCGGATGCCCGGCTGCTGCTCGTCGGGCTCGCTCCCGCGGCTCATGGCGGCAACCGGACCGGCCGGATGTTCACCGGCGACCGGTCGGGCGACATCCTCGTCGAGGCCCTGCACGCGCTCGGCCTGGCGAACCAGCCCACCTCGGTCAGCGCGGACGACGGCCTGGAGTTGCTCGGCGTGCGCTTCACCGCGCCGGTGCACTGCGCCCCGCCGGACAACAAGCCCACGCCCGGCGAGCGCGACACGTGCCGGCCCTGGCTGGTCCGCGAGCTGGAGCTCATGCGGCCCAGCGTGCGGTCCCTCGTCGTGCTCGGCGCGTTCGGCTGGCAGGCGCTGTTCCCCGCCATCGCCGCGGCAGGGCACTGGACCGTGCCGAAGCCGCGACCGACCTTCGGCCACGCGGCGCGTGCCGAACTCCTGTCGGCCGACGGCGGCCCGCCCCTGGCGGTCTACGGCTGCTACCACCCAAGCCAGCAGAACACCTTCACCGGACGCCTCACGCTCGCGATGCTGCGCGACGTGATCGGGACCGCTGCGACGGAGGCCGGACTGCTCTAGTTGTCCCCGGTAGAGCTGTCACCTTTCTTCACACGCGGCGGAAGCTGCTCGCGAATCGGCGTCGTCGCCGGCATCACGAAGTCGCGGCGCAGGTGGTTGGCGCCGTCGACGACCAGCGTGTGGCCGGTCAGGAAGGCCGCGAAAGGGCTGCACAAGTAGGTCGCCGCCCACGCCAGCTCGTGCCGGTGGCCGGTACGGAACGCCGGTTGGCGCTGAGCGTCGACATCCGGCGTCGGCCGCAGGACCTTGAGGTCCTCGCGCATCTCGTCGTGCGGGAACAGGCCGGGGGCCAGAGCGTTGACGCGGATGCCTTCGGGCGCCCACTCCACGGCGAGGGACTTCGTCAGGTTGCCGACGCCCGCCTTGGCCGCCGCGGCGTGCGCCATGCCGGGGCCGCCGGTGAAGGCCTGCGTGGCCAGGATGTTGAGGATGGCTCCGGGGCTTCGGCGCTCGGTGCAGCGGCGGTGCAGTTCGCGCGAGCACAGGAAGGTGCCGTCCAGGACGATGTCCGTCACCGCGCGCCAGCCGTTCGGCGACAGGTCGGCGGCGGGGACGGGGAAGTTGGCGGCGGCGTTGTTGACCAGCACCGTCACCGGCCCGAGCGTGTCCTCGACCGTGTCGAACGCCACGCGGATCGCCTCCGGATCGCGCACGTCGCAGGGTACGCCGACCGCCTCGCCGCCCACCGAGCGCACCTCCGCCACGCCCCGCTCCCGGTGCGCGGCATCCCGGCTCGCGATGCCGATGGCGGCGCCGCAGCGGCCGAACTCCACCCCCATGGCCCGGCCCAGGCCCGTGCCGCCGCCGGTGATGAACACCGTGACGCCGGCGAACGTCGCGGGCGGCAGCATCGCGGTGCCGAGCGGCGGCGGTTCGGGCAGGCCGGGATACATACGTGCTCCTTCTGTCAGCGCCGCGGCTCGACGTACCACTCGCGGCGGCCGAGCGTCGCGGCGTACAGCGGCGTGGGCATGCGGATGATGATGCGGAAGAACCGCCCGCCCCGGTTCCTGCCGACCTGAGTGCGGTGTTCGGCGAGCGCCGCCTGCTTCGCCGCGGCGTAGCGGCCCACGTTGTATCGGTGGGTGATGGCGCTGCTCGGGCTGCCGAACCAGCTCGGGTCGGAGAAGTCGTAACGGCGCAGAATCCCGAGCGCCTGCAGCGCCTTTCCAAGCCGCACCACAAGGTCGCGCGGGACGGTTCCCTCCAGCAGGCGCACTCCGGTCAGCTCGGCGGCGCGCGCCCCGACCTCGTGGACACGGATGTGGTCGCGGTGGCCGTAGCCGCCCGCGGCGTCGTAGCTCAGCAGCAGATCGGCGTGCTCTTCCTCGATGACGGCGGCCAGCGCCTTCGCCGCTTCCTCGACGGGGACGCGCATGAAGCGCGGCCGGTCCGGCGGGTCGGGGTAGAGGATCGCGCCATGCCCGCTGTCGGCATACCCGAGATGATGCACACGCGCCACGCCGAGCACCCGCGCACTGGCCCGCAGCTCATCGAGCCGGACGAGCGCGCCGGGCTCCGTGGCGTCGCCCATCGCGCCGTCGCAGGCCACGACGATCACCGTCCGGTGCCCCTCGGCGGCCAGGCGCGCGAGCGTGCCGCCGGTGAGCAGGACCTCGTCGTCGGGGTGGGCGTGGAAGGCGACGACGGTCTTCGGTTCGGGCTCAAGCATGGGGACCCGCCTCGACCTCGCCCAGCACCAGTTCCGCAGCCATCCCGAAGACCTCCCCTACGCGCGCCACCTGTTCCTCCAGCATGGTGTGGCGCGCGCGGTCCAGGGGCGTGAACGCCTCGACTGTGACAGTCGCGCGACGTCCGGAGCGCTTCAGGTGCCAGATCCCGGCGACCACGCCGTTCACCAGCAGGATCGGCCGGTTCCCCGCCTGGCCGCGGTTCAGAGCGCGCTCGGCCGCCCGGCCGGGGAACAGCCGGTCGCGCGGCTGGCCGGCGACGCCGTAGGCGTCGAAGTAGGGCAGCAGGCGCAGGCCGGTCGGTTCGGTGTCGTCGAACGCGGAGTCACCGGCGGCGATCCACGCTGGGGTGCCGTCGAAGTCGATCTCCTCGATGCTGCCGACACCGGCGAGGCGCGCGAAGACCTCCGAAGCCCAGCCGGGTGTCGCGCCGAACCACTTCGCGAACTGCGGTGAGGTCGCCGGGCCGTAGGACCACAGATAATCATGAACGACGGTCGCCAGCGCTTCGTCGGCCTCGGCGGGCTTCACGTCGGGGTTCGTATACGTGACCTTGCGTCCGCGCCCGGCCCCGAAGCACAGGACTCCGCGATGCGCGGCCATGCCCATCGCCTGCCGCCAGCGCGGCCACATGGTCTGGAACGCGGGCATGACCTCGTCGACGGCCCAGGGCCCGGCCAGGTCGCCGACCGCCGCGTCGAGTTCCTCGGTGGTCAGCTCGGTCCCGGCGAGCGCCGTGCCGACGGCGGCGAGTACGGAGTCGAGCTGGTCGGGCGTCAGGCGGACGTCGGGCGCGAAGCGGTTGACGATCGGCGGCAGCGCGGAGAGGGCGCCGAGCCAGGCGCTCAGTTCGGCGGTCGGGAGCAGGTGGACGGTGCCGCGCGGGCCGAAGGTCTTGGTCAGGGTTCGATCGGTCCACAGCGCAGCCCTGACATCGGCCGCCGTGGCGCCGGGGATACGCAGGGCGACCGAGTGCTCGGCGGCGGACATGATCTGGGCGTGGGCGCCGGACATGGCGGCGACGGTTGGCGCCGGGTCGAGGCGGGCTGAAGGCGTGAGGCCGGGAGCTGGATCGGCGGCGGTCAGATCGGCAGCGGCCAGCGCGGCAGCAGTACCGCGCGCAGCAGCAGGCGCAGCGTCGTCCGCCAACCCGGCGCGGGCCAAGCGCCGTGCTGAGACCTGCTGCCAGTCCACCGTCGTCGTCTTCATGGAATCAGTGTGCCGCGAGCCACTGACAACTCTTATCGAATCGCCTCATTTCCCCTCAAACTCTGCCGCACGCCGCTCCGCCTTCGCCGCGTATCCAGCCGGTGCGTCCTCCGACACGAACGTCGTCGCGGCCAGCAACGCCGCCTGCCCCATCGCCTCGGCCAAACCCCGATCCGCGAAGGTGTCCACCGACCGCTTGATCGCCTGCACCGCCAACGGCGCGTTCCCCGCGATCTCGGCTGCCAGCGCGTACGCCGTCGGCAGCAGCTCGTCCGGTGCGACCACCTCCTGCACCACCCCGATGCGCGCCGCCGTCGCCGCGTCGATCCGCCGCCCCGTCAACGCCAGCAGCTTCGCCCAGCCGCTGCCGGCGTCGCGGGCCAGCCGCATCTCGCCCCCGGCGTCGACCGCCATCCCGATCGTCGCCTCGGGCAGCGCGAACACGGCGTCGGTGGCGGCGAGCCGGATGTCGCACATCAGCGCCAGCTCGAAGCCGAACCCGAGACAGTACCCGTGCACGGCCGCGATGATCGGCTGCGGCAGCGTCGCGAAGGCGCGGAACTGCTCGTGCACCCACCGCAGACCCTCGGCGAAGTTGCGGGCACGCTCGGCCTCCGAGCGTCCGGTGATGCGGTCCTCGGGCAGGCCGAGATCGATCCCGGCGCAGAAGGCCCGGCCCGAGCCGCGGACCACCAGGACCCTGATGCGGTCGTCGAAGCGGATGCGAGCCGCGACCCGCGCCAGCTGCCGCGACGCCTCCCAGCTCCAGGCGTTCAGCTTCTCCGGTCGGTCGAGGACGAGCGTCGCGACTCCGTCGGCCGCCCCCGCGCCGGTCTCCAGCCGCAGCTGCCAGTCCTGCTCGGGCATGACCGGGTCGGTCCGGAACCTCACACCGTCGTCTGACACAGCGTCAGGTTACTGAGGGCGTGGCGTACCGGGAAGAGCATCTTTACGGCTTCGCACTGGTTTAAGAAGGATTCGCTGGGTGGCGCAGTTCGGTGGTGTGCCATGCGATGCGTTGGCGGCTGGCGGTGTTGGTGGGCAAGAGCGCGCGGAGGTTCGTTTGCTGGTCGTCGCGTTGGCGGCTGGCGGTGTTGGTGGGCAAGAGCGCGCGGAGGTTCGTTTGCTGGTCGTCGCGTTG
>Ga0207671_10001717_pt1 | contig 24718 bp, 24 predicted proteins | sample KBSC24metaG_FD_184352 | JGI IMG/M metagenome (GOLD analysis project Ga0207671, IMG submission 184352) | Corn rhizosphere microbial communities from Kellogg Biological Station, Michigan, USA - KBS C2-4 metaG (SPAdes) (version 2) | ecosystem: Host-associated > Plants > Roots > Rhizosphere > Soil... | reverse complement strand
AAGCACGAAGCTTGATTTCGCCGGCACCGAGCTGATGCTGTCGGCCAGAGGCGAGGCCGAGGTCGAGAGCAAACGCGGATCGACTGCGATCGAGGCTGAATTCTCTAACCTCGATGAGCCGACCAGCTTTGGTAGCGAGTATCTGACCTACGTTCTCTGGGCTATCTCGCCTGAGGGCCGACCGGTCAATCTTGGCGAAGTTCTGGTTGGCGATAACAGCCGCAGCAAGCTCAAGGTGACCACAACGCTTCAGGCGTTTGCTCTCATCGTTACCGCGGAGCCTTACTATGCTGTGCAGCAGCCCAGTAATGTCGTTGTGCTCGAAAACGCCGTCCGCCCAGACACTCGTGGAACAACAGAAGAAGTCCACGCAAAGTTTGAACTGATGGAACGCGGCGGTTATCTTCCGACGGGATACAAGATTGATCCCATCGTTCTGAATGCAGGCTTGCCTCTCGAGTTCTACGAAGCACGCAACGCCATGCGCATCGCTAAATCCGAGGGCGCCGAGCAATACGCAGACGAAAGCTACGGCCATGCTCTCAAGCTGATGGACAACGCGGATCAATACGCAATCGACAGGCATCATCACAACAAACAGTTGATTGCGATATCCCGTGAGGTGGTTCAGACCGCGGAAGACGCACGCACAATCGCGGTCAAAAGGATGGACGAGGCCCGCAATCATGAGGAGCGCCGCCAGTTGGATAATGCGCTAGTCGATTCGCAAGCCCAAACAGCCGATGCAACGCGCCGTTCTGAACGCTCCGACGCCGATGCGGCCAATGCGCAGTCGGACGCCGCCCTTGCGAATAACAAGGCTCAACAATCTGAAACAGACAATGCAAACCTGCGAGCCCAGAGAGATAGCGAGCGCATGGCGTCTGCGGAAGCCCAAGCCGAGACGCAGACGCAAATTGAGGCCGCCAGACGCCAAAGAGACAAAGCGCTTGCCGATCAGGCGAACGCGCAAGTAGAGAGCAACCGTGCACAAGCAGATTCGGCGCAAACCAGGCTGGACATGGCGGCCAGTCAGGCATCTTCAGTCCGCGCCGTATCAGACGCTCAACAGGACGCTGCCAAAGCCAATCTCCACGCCCAGCAGGCAGACAGCGAAAAGGCTGAAATGCGAGCCCGCCTTTCAACACAATTGAATCTCATTCTGCAGACGCGGGACAGCGCTCGGGGTCTGATCGTCAACATGTCTGACGTTCTATTCGATACGGGCAAATACTCATTGAAACCCGGAGCCCGCGAGAAGCTAGCCAAAGTTGCAGGTATCCTGCTTGCCTACCCTGGAATCAATGTGCAGGTTGGCGGCTACACGGATAACGTCGGCGGTGACGAAATGAATCAGGCGCTCTCAGAACAGCGAGCCGGATCGGTCCGTGATTACCTCGTGGAATCCGGTGTCAATCCCAATTCGGTTACAGCTAGGGGCTACGGCAATACCGAGCCGGTGGCTACAAACAATGACGCAACTGGACGTCAGCAGAATCGAAGAGTCGAACTCGTCGTGTCCGGTGAGATCATCGGAACCCCAGTCACACAGACGACAGGTAGTCTCCGCTAGGGTTGCGTCGTTAGAAAATGCGCGGATTCACAGTTGAGTCCGCGCATTTTCGCGGTTCATAATGACAAACAAGGCCTTATCTTGCCGGACCCGACTTGCAAAGAGAGTTGATTGGGAGCGCGGCCTACTTGCTGCGATGATTGGCCACAATCACGATTCCAGTATCGGTGACATGGTAGCGGTTGCGATCATGCTCCAAGTCGTAGCCAATGCGCTCTCCGTCTGAGATTGTGATGTTCTCGTCCAAGATGGCGTGCCGAATCTTGCAATGCCGTCCGATGACGCAGCTGTCGAGCACGACCGAATCTTCGACGACAGCTCCACCTTTGACGTAAGTGTTCCGACCAAGCACTGAGTCGCGAACAGTCCCGCCCGCAAGAATGCATCCACCGGAGACAATGGAACCAACTGCCTGGCCAGGCTTGCCTTCCTCATCGAAGGTGAACTTCGCGCTGGGATCGGAATAGCTGGCGGTATGGATCGGCCAATGCTGGTTATAGAGATTGAGAGAAGGTACGAGTCCGCAGAGATCCATCTGTGCGTCGAAGTATGCCTCGAGGGTCCCGACGTCCCGCCAATACACCGGAGCCGGCAGCGCCTCTCCGGGGATCACATTCGTCTGATAGTCGTACGCATAAATTGGTGCTTTTCCAAGCAGTGAAGGGAGAATGTCGTGCCCAAAATCATGCTTGCTCTCGGGCCGCAATGCATCTGCTTTCAGCGCATTCAGCAGAGCGCGAGCGGAAAAGATGTAATTGCCCATTGACGCATAAACTGTGTCTGGCCTACCTGAAATGGCTGGCGCATGGACTGTCTTCTCATGGAAACCGTGGACGGCTCCGTCCGCCCCAGCTTCAATGACTCCAAACTCGCTCGCAAAGCGAGCTGAAACGGGAATTGCGGCTATGGTCACGTCGGCGTCCATGCGTTGGTGGAATTCGATCATCTGAGAGATATCCATGCGATAAATATGATCTGCGCCGAAGATGGCTATAAGATGCTCATCAAGATCGTCAATCAGATTGAGGTTCTGGAAGATCGCGTCAGCCGTACCTTTATACCCTGTGTCGTCGTGAGAACGCACCTGGGCGGCGACCGGGATGATGAAGTGGTCCTTCAATAGGCCACCGAATTGCCATCCATTGCGCAGATGCCGCAAGAGCGAGTGACTCATGTACTGGGTCAGCACATAGATCGAGTAGATGCCGGAATTGATGAGATTACTAAGAGCAAAGTCGATGATTCGATATTTGCCCCCGAAAGGGACTGCAGGCTTTGCCCGCGCCTGAGTCAGCGGCAGCAAGCGATTACCCCTGCCCCCGGCTAGGACGAATGCGACTACTCTACTTTGCATGAGAAGACTCCTTTATTGAGCATCAAACGCTCGAGATCGGTACTTCCGCCCACACATTTTGTGGCCGCTGGACGCTGCATCGTCTTGGGAGCAGATCGCACTTGAAGCAAGAGGAATAGTGCGGCGAAGCTCAACCCATAGTTGGCCGAATACCGGGTACTCCTGCGGGCTGGAGCTGCTCGCAACGCGCGTACAATGGTCGCATGCTGAGCAGTGATCGCAGAAACGTTGTTTGTGATATGCCAGGATGCGGCAAAGAGGCTGTTGGCGGCTGTGAGGAGAGAATTAACGCTGGCCATGGTGGAGATCGAATCACGATCGCCGGTGATCTGGTTGCATGGTGTGAGTCTCACGAACAAGAGCTCCTTCAGAAGGTGGGCGATGAGTGCAGGCCCCTTGATCTTGAGCAGCTCAGAGCAGCGTGCATCAGTCAAAGCAATAAACGCGGCAGATCAATGTGACAAAGCGGTAAGGTCGCAGCGACACGGCAGCCTCCTCGCAGACCTCTCCCCGCCTGAGGCGCACTGAGGTCGAGGTCGGCGTTTTGTTGGTTACCATACGAGCAGCTGCCCAGTTACAACTGGCTGAACTTTGGGCGCAGGGAAAAGACTTTGGTAGAGGGGTCGACGGTCGCATTTGTGTTGCACTTCATACCGCTCTAGTTCACCTTCATTCTTGACTGAAGCCAGCGTTGCGAAACAGCGTCGACAGATCGCAACGTGGCTTCCATCAGCGTTGTGTCGATGTGGGAATGTTGCCGTGAGTAGTGAATGCATTGCGAACCTCTTCGAAGCAGGGGCGAAGGTATTCTGAGGAGAGAATATTCCCGTCACGGAGATACGTCCGTGCAATCTAGCTCATATTGGAGAGATGTGTTGACGGATGCGGGCGGTAAATGCGAAGACCTTCTATCATTTCCATAGCCATCTGCCGCGTGCTTTAGGAAATTAGATGTCTAATACACAAAGGTGTATAAACAGGATCAGATCCCGAAGGATGATGAGTGGAAGAATCTGAGGATGTGAAGCCCAAACTCGACATTGTGGCTAATCACCCTCAGGCCTACAGCTTCCGCACAAATGGTCTCGACATATTCGTACGGCGCACTCACTCGCACTTGTCTGCAAGGCAACGATCTTCATGGAACCAAATACTTCTCCTGACTTCTCGGTGGACACAAAGACAGGCAGTTGCGACCCGTCCGACGAAGAAATCGTGGTGGCTTACCACGAAAGAACGAAGCACCATTACCACCGTTATGCAGCCTCCCTCGGCTACCTGGATTGGGCTAAACAGCCGGATCCATTCCGACGCTACGATGGATCACCGCTGGTCAGCCTACCTATGCCCGCTGAGGGGCGTGGACTTCCGTTCTGGAAGCTCTATGCCCGGGACTCCGTCACGCCGGCTCCCCTCTCAGTAGAATCCGTCTCGCTTTTCCTGCGATACGCACTCTCCCTAACGGCCTGGAAACAGTTCCAAGGAGCCTCATGGCCCTTGCGCGCCAATCCGTCCAGCGGCAACCTCCACCCGACCGAGGGATACGTGCTGTTGCCGTCCATGCAGAGGCTCCACAACCGTCCCGGCGTATATCACTATGCGCCAAAGGAACACGGCGTCGAGCTTCGAGCGGAGATTGATCCTTCTTTCTGGGCCTCGTTCTCAGAGGGTTCATTCCTCGTAGGGTTGTCGTCGATTTTTTGGCGTGAGGCCTGGAAGTATGGAGAGCGTGCGTTCCGGTATTGCCAACTTGATGTTGGTCACGCATTGGGGTCGCTGCGCTTTGCAGCAGCTGCCCTCGGGTGGAAGGTCCGGCTTCTCGACCGGGTGGGTTGCGCCGCCCAGGCCCGGCTTCTCGGACTCGACCGCGATGCCGACTACGGGCGAGCAGAGCGGGAGCATCCCGAACTCATGGCGGTTGTGGTCGGAGAGGAAGATAGCAGCGGCCGCGCCTCAATCTTATCCAAAGACTTGACGACCCAGTTGGCCAGCTCTCAGTGGTGCGGCACTGCAAACGAGCTGAGTCGTGAGCATGGCGTGGAGTGGTCGGTGATCGACGAGGTGGCCACCGCCACTAGGAACCCGAAGACTCTAGCAGAAGAAGAATTTTTCAGTTTCCCTTCGGAAGCAGAGCTGTTCGCAACGCCAGTTCGGTCCGGTTCCCTCAGTGCAGAAAAGGTCATCCTGGGGCGCCGGAGTGCGGTCAGCATGGACGCATCCACGGCAATCTCTGCGGCAACTTTCTTTCGGATGATGGCTCGTCTTGTACCCACTCGAGATGAACGGACGATGCCATGGGACGTGCTGCCCTGGCGCCCGCGCATCCACCTCGGCCTCTTCGTGCATCGCGTCAAGGACGTGGCTCCCGGCGTCTACGTGCTCGCACGAGATCCGGAAAAGGTCACGTCACTCCGGGAGTCGATGAGGCCTGAGTCTCTGTGGCAGCGTCCCCCGTCGTGTCCGCAAGGGCTTCCGCTATTCCTGTTGAAAAAAGGCGACTGTCGTGCTCTCGCCGCGAACGTCTCATGTGGTCAAGACATTGCGGGAGACGGTGCCTTCAGTCTTAGTATGATCGCCGAGTACATGGACAGTCTGGTTGTCTGTGGCGCCAGTTTCTACCGAAATCTCTACTGGGAAGCAGGACTTGTTGGTCAGGTGCTCTACCTCGAGGCCGAGGAGGCCGGCATTCGTGCCACCGGAATCGGCTGCTACTTCGATGATCCGGTTCACGAGGTCTTTGGCATTTCGTCGCGCGATTGGCAGAGCTTTTACCATTTCACCGTAGGCAATCCAGTCGAAGACGTGCGCTTGACCACGTTGCCTGCGTACGAATTGGGAGAAGCAGGATAAGGGCCGTGACTTCGAAACAGGCTTAACAAGCTCAGCTAACCAGTGCGAAAAGAGCGCGTGGAACGGGCTACAACTGTGTACCATATCCTCTTTGCCGACGATGGACGCGGAATTCCTGAAGTAGCCCGGAGTCACTAGCTTATGCTGCAATCAGGAATGCTCTTGGTCGCGGCTTGCTAGATTGGGTGTTTGGTAATTCAACATCGCAAGAGGCACACTGTGGGCGCCTTAATCAGGGCTCGACTGAGCGAAGCGCCTGGAAGAGCACCAGAGGATGCACGGGCTTGGCGAGTAGTTCAAATCTGTAGCCTTGAGACTGAGCATTGTGCAATAACGCGCTGGAATCGTTGTCCCCGGAGACCAGAAGGATCTTGCATTTGGGAAGAAGCTTGCGGATCTGAATCGCGGCATCAATGCCGTTCATCTGCGTCATCACGACACCCGTGACGAGGAAGTCGAACTCAAAACTCCTCGCAAGTTCGACTCCTTCTTCACCGCTGTACACGGCCCTAGCATCAAATCCTTCCGAATTCAGGACCATAGCGAGTGTATCCGCAACTGCAACGTCGTCATCAATGACCAGAGTGTGAGGCTTTATCCTGTGCCTGTTTGCGTTCGGATTGCTGACCTTCGCCTGGGGAATTGTCATGATTGGGCCCTTCAGTAGGAACGGTAAAGATCGTCCTCTTTCTGATTCGTTCTCGATATGGTCTTAGCTCTAGTAGTTCCTCAGCCACATATGCGCCAGTTGTCCCGTCCGAAAATACCACCACAACTCCGTCGTCACCATCTAGCTCGACATTAAGTAGTCGGATTCCGTCGTTCATAGACGTGAATCTACGCGAGATGGAAATACCTGACTGTCCAGAATTGCTCACTTGGCGAGTTTAGTGGCCGGCGACGCGGGGCGGCGAGGTTGTCTGGGGCGGACTCTGACGATAGGCAAGCACCAGTAGCATTCCCGTCGAGCCGCACGAACGCGCGTTTTTGCATGTAGCTGCCAGACTCGAACAAGCGCGCTCCTGCGAGCCGATTACGGCATTGGTAAGGACTTGGGACGAAAGACCAATATCTCCTATCCCGCCACTCTGGTTGCAGGGCTTCGCGCCGTTATCCCTAGCATTAGGCGCGAGATCCCTGTCGTCAACAGGTTCAAGCCAAGTAGTGCCGCTATAGCCCCTGTCGAATTCCGCGGCAGGTGAATTGAAATAAGCTCGCCCAGCATCAGCGTGATCACGCCGTTTACCAGCAGCCACACAGAGCCACGTTCATTGCGTGTCCTGAAATATGCGGTCAAGTCCAGCGTGCCTTCTACGAAGATAACTATCGACAGGAGCAGTGTGATTGCGCCAAGTCCGAGGAGCGGATGCGTCAGGGGAAAGACCCCACCTATCATGTAGATCGTGCCGAGGATCAGCTGCCAAATGCTGCGACTCTCTCCGCTCACGAGGCTCAAGTGTCCCACCCCGGCGAAGACCAGGAGCCACCCGAGCAGAGTGAGCAACCCAAACCGAGCGATCGCGGGCTCCGCAATCGCAAAGATTCCGAGAATGATGAACAACACCGCCACGGCAATAAGCCTTCGGCCGGCTTTCTTTATGTTGGAAGCGGTTCCCCGGAACTGCGAGATCGAAACAGCTCTCGCCATCAATCGCCTCCGGGCAGATCAGCTAGGATCTCTGACTTCACGCAGCACTCTGCGTCTCGGCCTGATTAATCGTTTTCGCTTTCACATCCCAAGCAAGACCGAAGATTCGAAGGACCAGGATTCCGTACCAGTTTGGGTCGAATTCGTACCATGCCATGCCATGACGGGCTGATTGAGGAAAGGCATGGTGATTGTTGTGCCAGCCCTCGCCGAATGTGAGCAGTGCCACCCATAAGCTGTTCCTAGAGTCATCCCGAGTTTGAAAGCGCCGCCTACCCCACATGTGCGTGGCGGAATTGACCAGCCAGGTGGAGTGAAGTCCGATCACCGTGCGGAGGAAGATGCCCCACAGAACGTAACGCCACCCGCCAACGCCAAGGAGCAGACCTGCCAGTAGGGTGATCGGCACCCAGTGCCAGCGACTGATCCACATTTGGAATCGGTCTTTGCGAAGCTCGGGAACGAGCGGCAAGAGCTCTGCTGAATTCTGTCGCATGGTTTGCCCCGTGAGGACCCAGCCCATGTGCGCCCAGAAACCGCCGTCGCGGGGAGAATGCGGATCTCCCTCTTTATCGGTGTTCTGATGATGCATGCGGTGGGTCGCAACCCAGAGAAGCGGTCCGCCTTCCAAAGCTAACGTGCCGCACACGGACAGCAAGTACTCCACCCACCGTGGGGTCTTGTATCCGCGATGCGTCAAGAGACGGTGGTAACCCATGCCAATGCCGAGGCTTCCGGCGACCCACCACAGAAGCACGGCCATTAGCAGGGCCTTCCAGCTGAATACAAACAGCGCTGCCACTGCGCCGGCGTGAAAAACAATCATGAAGAACGTCGTTACCCAAATGACCGGCTGCTTGAACGTCCGGTCACGTTTGAAGAATCCTGGATTTCGCATAATGCCGCCAATACTCTATGAACCCAGGAGCGTGTTTTCAGGAGTTCGCAGAAAAGTGAAATAAAGAACAGGGAACAGCCGCAGTTCACTACTGTGATGATTCCAGCCGAACGGATCGCCAGACTGGTCAATTTTGAACAGTTTTGGCTGTTTCTCCGAAGTTGATCAACCGCGAAGAGGAAACGATCACATCATAATTGTCTCCGCCAGCAATTGCTACAAGGTGTCGCTGGCAACCACTCTCCGTCGCCTATCTATTCGCTAAACGGAACACCAAATGTGAGGAGCGCCGTATGTGGCGGACGAGCTTGCGAGCCCACGACATTTGGCGCTTTCCCCATGCTTCTCCAGACTCGAATTGCAGGAGCATTCATGTACAGAAGCCGTATTTGCTCGCGACTCTCACCCCGCAGGCTGTAGATGCTGATCGTCCTCAAAAGGCCTGTTTGCCCGGACGCGAGAAGAAAGGGTGCGATGCTGACGGCCGGTGCATTCTCAATGTTCTGCACCTCTTCTGCACTCTGAGCAACGATCTGATAATTCAGAGTTGGGGATGAGTATTTCGACATAAGGCGTCGCAGAACATCGTTTGACGTGTGAATCCAATCTGAAATGAGAATGCTCATTCCGCGCCTCGGAGTGAAAACCAGTAGTAACGTCGCCAGCAAAACATGCAGCGAAACGGCCGAAGTGCGAACAAGGCGAGAAGCCCGTCAAGCGAATGTGATTCGCCTGGCTTAAATTGGACTGAATTGCAGCACGGACATGCTCGCCGGAACCACAGTATCCGCGGCAGCCAGTTAGGCCGTATTGTGCTTGCTGCAACATTCATCCTAGATGTCCTTTCCGTTTCCCGATGCAATCTTTAACGCGCGATTCCATCGCCTGAACTGGGGTTCGCTTCCAGCCACGCGAGCAAGTTGTTAACGCTTCCGGTGGCGAGCGCGACGCAAGAATCAGCGGCTCCGTAATAGAGCTTGATACCATCTCCATCCTCGTCAATTGTCTGCCCACAAGGGAAAACAACATCGTTTACGTCTCCAGTTCGTTCGTACGGGGCCTCAGGGCCGAACATCCAGGATTCTCCTCGTTGCAGGCAAACATCCGGCCTTTCAAGATCGAAAAGCGCGAGACCCAGACGGTAGATACTGCCGGACGCTGTGTGGCGCACACCGTGATAGATCGTCAGCCATCCTTTCGCCGTCTCAATGGGCGGCGAACATAGCCCAATTTTGTTCGCGTCCCACCATCCACCACGGCGCGCCTCGAGAATGACTTTATGACTTCCCCAATGTCTCAGGTCTGGCGAAAAGGAGATCCACATGTGCGCTCCGAGTGTCGTCACCGGGCGATGGATCATGGCCCAATAACCGTTAACCCTCCTGGGCAGCAGGGCAGCATCCTTGTCCTCTGGCGGCATGATCACGCCGAATCGCTCAAAGCTTCGGAAATCTTTGGTAAGTGCGAGAGAAACACCCGGGCCGCCGCGGGCAAAGGACGTGTATGCCACTGCATACTTTTCAAGTTCCGGCACGTAAGTGATGCGCGGATCTTCGATACCCCAAATTTCTTCCGGATACTCCCGCGGATTCGCAACGAGGGTAGGCTCGGGGTCGATTCGCCATCCATCGATACCGTTAGCTGAACGCGCGGCGCAGAGATGCGATATGCCACGGCGATCCTCGACGCGACACAAGAGCAGCGTGTCTCCATCCGCAAGTCGCACAGCCCCGGCGTTGAACACACTATTGATGGGATACGGCCAATGCTCGCGGCTGAGGATCGGATTGTGACTGTAGCGAGTGAGGAGAGGCATCTCACCATGTATCTTTTGCGCTGTAGATTTCGGAACTAGCTGATCTTGAAGTGTGGCTGCAGTAGTATTCGGATTCAATGGGAGAAGCTCATTTCCTGGTACGTGTTTTCTGCGCTTGGTCTGTTTGAGTCCTGCATTTCAAGCAGCGCCATCAGGAACGAGAGAGTGGATTCGGCTCCCTGGTTTTCGTTGACGCGATCCGGATGAAGGCCATCCTTGCATCCGCCTGTTGTGGCATCATAGAGCGGCACCCGGAGATCGTTCTTGCCGAGGAACCAATCGAAAACGTGACGGGCTTCAATCCCCCAGTGCTCCTCACGCGTCACCTTGTATGCCACAAGACAAGCGGCGATCGTGGCGCATGCTTCGACTGGTTGCTGATCGAAGCGGGGTCTCTCCTTGCCTTCGCTGAAAACTCCATTCGATCCGACGGGCACAAATATCTCATTGTCTGACCGGTGCTGTGCTTCAACAAGCCATTGAAGCGCTTCGACTCCCGCCGCAACCATTCTCTTGTTTTCGCTGTGCGATCCGGCCAGAATGAGCGCCTGCGGCAGTCGTGCATTTGAGTAAGAGAGGCTCTTCTCGAACCACTTCCAAGTCTCGGTTGTGCTGCGCTCGTAGATATCGAGGAGGCGATTGGCCAGCGCATTGCGATGTCCCTGAATCGCTCTGTCGGCCGGGAACCATCTCAGATAGCTCTGCATTCCGAGCACGGAAAATGCCCATGCGCGTGGGCTGGTAAATGTCAGAGCCGCCGGCATAGCCGCCTCGAACAATCTTCCTGCCGCTCCACGCATTCCAGCGTCGCTTGACTGCCCCAGTACAGTTCCCAAAGCCCAGAGTGCTCGGCCGTGGCTGTCTTCGGAGCCGACGTCTTCCAGCCACCTGCGATCGTATCCCATGAAATTTCTGAAGCGTCCCGAATCACCTGAAAATGCGAGCCAGAGAAAAGCAAGGTACCTGCGGGAAAGCTCTGTATATCTTGAGGAATCCCCATGAGCCCGGTCCTCAGCGAGCCGCGTGGAGACAATGAGCGCCCGTGCATTGTCGTCCGTCGTATAGCCTTCGCGTGGATTCGGCACGGAGAAGATCGCATGCTGCAATATGCCGGTGTCATCGGTCATGGACAAAAGATGTCTGGCGTTGAGACCAGGAAGCTGATCTGCTGATTCCGCAAGGACCAGAGCGTGATCGTCAGGATGAGTCGGCTTTGGCTGTAACGAGCGCTCGAACCGGGCTCGCTGGAAGCTCGCCATGTAGGCCTTCGCCGTCCTTGGCCATGTTGTGCCTCGGGAGTGCAGGTAGGCCCTCTTACGCATCGCATGGCGTTTCGCATCGTTCTCTAGCAATGCAAGTACTGCATCGGAGATGGCATCAGGATTCTCGAATGGAACAATGACGCCTCTCTTCTCCGCCAGCAGCTCCTTGGCATGCCAGTACGGGGTGGAAATGATCGCTTTGCCTGCCCCGAGCGCAATGGCAAGGGTTCCGGATACGACCTGCGCCTCCTGTCGATAGGGAGTTATGTAGATATCCGCGGCGCCCACATGCTCGACGAGTTCTTCCGCGCTTACAAAGCGGTTGTTGAGGATTAGGTTTTCGCTAACGCCAAGCTGCTTGGAAAGTTCCTGCAAGCTTTCTCGGTATCTCTCTCCTTCACGACGCCGGATGTGCGGGTGAGTAACGCCCGAGACGATATAGACGACGTTGGGATGACGCGCAAGAATTGCAGGCAGTGCCCGGATCACGTTTTCAATTCCCTTATTCGGAGATAGCAGTCCGAAGGTTAACAGAACACTTTTCCCCTCGGTGCCGAACTTGTCCTTGAAGTAGTTAGGGTCCATGAACGGAAGATCTGGCACACCATGTGGAATCACGTCGATCTTTCCGCTCGGAACTGCATACACATCGCGAAGAAGTTGGGCCGCCAACTCGCTCATTACTACTAGCCGGTCTGAGATCTGCGCGATCTCCTCGAGGACGATTCTCTGATTCGCATCCGGCTCGCGAAGAACTGTGTGTAGCGTTGTCACCAATGGCATGCGCAACTTGCGCAGCAAAGCCAGAATGTAGCGTCCTGCGGCGCCTCCAAAGATCCCGTATTCATGCTGAAGGCAGACGAGATCATTGCCATTAAAGTTGAGAAACTCCGCGGCTCGCTCGTAAGATCCAATATCCTCCTGAGTTAGTTCCAGGCGAACCTGCTCGGGATATTCGTAGCTTGACTCGGGATCGTTGACTGGGATTGCAAAAAGGCGTCCGGATCCGAATTCTTGAGTGAGTGCATTGCACAGGTCGGTCGTGAATGTGGCGATCCCGCACTCACGGGGAAGGTAGTTGCCAACAAAAGCGATGCGGGTAGGCAAGGGCAGGGTACTCGCTTCAAATGAGACCGCAGCGGCTGCCAATGAAGGGGATCCTGTCAGGGGCTCGACGGAGTTCATGGTATTCGTGGAAGGCATTGCTCCTGCTTTCAAATCTGATTAGGACGGCGATGACACAGTTCGCCAACATCACGCGGATGCATAGTCCAACATTTGGCACCTTTCGATTCGTCAACCGGCCAATTGGGTAGACGCTCTTCTCAAAGGCTCTCTTGGATCACATCCAGTGACGTGTTTTGCTGAATCTGGCGGGCTTCCATTGTGGCGTTCGCAACGTAGAAGCCTAGTACACGCCTGATCCGAAGAGACTCAAACTCGGCAGCATTGAACCGTCCGGCGATTCCTCTTAGCGCGCGATCTAAAGCTTGCCGAGTGGCCGTTTCTTCCGTCCACCCACAGCCTCGTCGCGAACAGGACTTACTCACCCACATAAAATGCCAGCCTGCCCGGCGAATCATCCCGTCGAGACTAGCCGAATCGAGCCTTAAAACATGAGCCCAGTCGTCACAAAAGACTTCTCTAAGTGGATCAACGCTATCCGGCAGCGCACAACCCAGGCGAAGAAACATGGAGTGCGGGGTCACGCTTTCGCGCTTTTGTAAACGACGGTCGGAGTCGTCTCTGGCTTGTTCGGGGTAGGAGTAATTACGGGGCTCTCAACCGGATCACCCACGTTCGATTCATCTTCATCGTGTGCGAAACCAGTCGCGTCCGATTGGCTCTGGGGGTGAGCCAAATGTATCTCCGTGCGGTGGTGGGAAGACAGGTGAGTCTTGACGTCGGACTTCTTGATCAGGCTCATTGGGAGCTCCAGTCGAGGGTTGCGTGCTTGGATGACGCTCGTCTGAAGCGAAGCCAGGAGTGCCAGAGGCGAGAAAGAAAAAGAGCTACTTCTTTGAGCATACGCTAACGCGAGCCTGAGCGCCGGGAGCCCTAAGCGTTTGTATGTCGGGTGCCGGCGACAGAGTCTTTTCGAGAGCGCGAAGACGATTTGCGCTTGCTGATCGCGAGTGTCAGCCTGGACAACCCGGAAGATGCTTTAGACCCGGAAGATGCTTTGGAAAGGATCGGTGGCCTCGTGGCGTTGTGCTCAGGAAGCTGATCGAGCAGGACCACGTTGAGCAGCGACTTATGTACTTGAATACGACCGTCGTAGCTGATGAACCCAAGCTTGCGAAAGCGATTCATGAAGAAGCTCACTCGAGAGCGAGTTGTGCCGATCATGTCCGCCAGCGTCTGCTGTGTAATCAGAGGAATAAAGGTCTCCGGTTCACCGGGCTTGCCGAACTCTGCCATTAACAGGAGAATCCTCGCCAAACGCTTTTCACTGGAATTGAAGAGTTGATCAACAAGATCGGCCTGGATGCGCATGCTTCGAACGAGCAGGAATTTGAGGAATATGTCAGCAAATGCTGGCTCGTCGTGCATCACGCGGATCATCTCTTCTCTGCTAATCTTGAGCGCCGTGCAGGAATTGACCGCGGTAGCAGTCGCGAGATGTAGACCCATGATTGCAGCGAGGGACTCCTCTCCAACAAAATCCGTCGCCGACAGAAGCGTGATTGTGGCCTCTTTACCGCCTTGAGAGACGACGGTGAGCCGTGCCCGCCCTTTTTGCAGATAGTAGACGGAGTCTGCTGCATCACCTTGGCAGAAGAATGTCTGCTTGGGTCTAAACTCAACGATCTTCCTGCCCAGCCCGGCATTGGCCAGGAAGTTGGCGGAGTCGAATACTGTAGGTTCAGGCTTTGGCAACACATTTCCTCGATGCAATCAAACCCTGTCCATCATCACCTGCGTCCCGTGTCGCGGTCTGATCAATGTTGCTCACTCGGTAATGACGGCACGAGATTTTCTGATCAATCGAGTTGCGGCTCATCTGTATTGCGGTACCGGCATGTTGGAGGATTAGGAGGCCGGATGCTCCAGAATGAAGGACTTCCTCAGCCCTTTCAGCTGGTCGAGACCGGTGAGGACGCCCTGCCACCGTGCCGGATCTTCCCTGGTCTTGATGGGCAGAGAAAGATCAGCATAGAACGCGATGATGTTGTCCCGTAGTTCCGGTGACGTGGCTTCGAAATGTAGCTCTGTCAGCTTTGCCAACAAAGCTGCATAGGCCTCATCGGCAAGCGTGTATTCTGACGCACTGGTCTCCTTCCCATCGTCTAGGTCGCGGTTGGGCAACACCAAAGCGTCTCTCCGCACCGCCTCGAGCATTGCAACATAATGATCGACGGTAGTGTTGATGCTCTTTATGTACAGATCCTCTGTTTGCGCAGTCGGGCTATTGAAGCCCATGCCTTTGAAGGGGCCGATTTTGGGGACGTAACGCAATAGGGCCGCTAGCACTCGGGTGCCGCCACCTGGCCTGGTGTAAGTCTTCCCCCATTCGCGCTCGTAATCGGATCGGGACAATCGATACAGAAACTTCTTCTTCGCAAGGTTCGGTGTCTCTCGCATCCATTCTTTTTTGTGCGTCTGGAGAGCGACTTTCGTCATCTGCGGAATCAGCGTGCTGACCGAATATCGATATGACCCGATCGCCAGGTCTTCATGGGTCAGTACGTCTTTCAGTTGCAATCCATATACAACCGCAAACGAGCGCTCCAGCAGAGGCTGTGCAACTTTGAAGCCAATGAAATCGTGATACTGATCTGACGCATATCTGTTTTTGGCCACCTGTAATGTGTCGAACCCAAATTCGGTTTTGAGATGGGCTGTTCTGTCCTGTGCGTAGCGAACGGATTTGCCGTATTTCGCTCGCAGCTTTGGATAGCGAAGAGCGACCGCTTCGTTGACGGCTGGATGGCCATCGATGTCTGACGCATAGTGCGACAGAGCACCCAATGCGAAGGCGTACTCGTTGGCGTCCTGGCTTTGATGAAGCAACTCAAGAACAAAGTCCCCGGTACGCACGTAGTGCACCAGATCACTGAACTGTCTGCTCCCAAAGGGATAGTAGCCGAGATCCTGGATGACCGAGCCGCCGTAAGCGTATGCGTGTGCCTCTTTGATCTGTTCCTCGGTCAAATCCGGAAAACGATGCAAGAGCATTGGACAGAGCTCGGAGGTCCATGCGAGGTCGACAATTTCTTCGTGCGTGAGAACTGAATAACCACGCAGTGCAACGCTGGACATCAGCAGCACCATGGTTACCGCAGCCGGGGCGAACGCAAGATGCCATTTATGACTCATGGTGCGAGAAGAACCTGGGTCGAAGTTGTCGAAGAGTCCGGAACTCGATCGGTGTTTCGGGGAAGGGCACGGAAAGTCTGCAAGAGTGTGCTGACACTTCCGCCCTTGGGATAGAAGGCATCGGCGAGAACCCCCGGGGGGACCTCTTTACCGCTGAAAGACCCGCTCATGGCGATCACCTTGATTGCGGGGAACAGGCGCCTGACGTTGATCAGCAATTCGAATCCTGACATGCCGGGCATGCTGAGGTCGGAAACGAGAACATCCGGCTTCTGCTGATGAATTTCGCGTAATGCGGAGTGCCCATCTTCGGCACAGCGGACAGAGTACCCAAACTCCTCAAGCACGAGCGAGATGGCGATGCGAATCCACTCTTTGTCATCTACAACCAAAACCGTCTTCAAATTGGCAGACAAAGCACACCTCGCATACTGGATGGCCAGGACCTGACCTCAGTGTCCCATTGAGCGAGATGTCTTTACTGTTCGGTTTTGACCATGTTTCCCAAGAAAGCCAGCTATTTCGTTCGGTCAACCTTCGAGCGAGAGCTTCTAGTTGTGAATGGATCGGTCGATCCACTATCTCGCTTAGGTAATTCGTCGTGCAGCACTACGTTTAACAGGGATTTGTGAACCCGTATGCGGCCCTTATATTCGATAAATCCGAGCTTGCGAAAGCGGTTCATGAAGAAGCTGACGCGAGATCGTGTCGTTCCGACCATCTCCGCCAGAGTCTCCTGCGATATTCGCGGTATCAAGGGTTCAGGCTCACGCGAAGTACCAAACTCCGCCATCAGCAAGAGAATGCGCGCAAGTCGTCTTTCGCTGGAATTGAATAACTGATCCACAAGATCGGCCTGGGTCCGCATGCTGCGAGCCAGCAGGAATTTCAGGAACAGGTCGGAGAAATCATGCTCTTCGTGGATGACGCGGACCATTTCCTCTCGTTTGATCTTGAGAGCTGTGCAGGCCGTGACGGCAACGGCTGTAGCCAATCGTAGGCCGGACACCGCGGCCAGAGACTCTTCTCCAACAAAATCGCCGGCAGAGAGGAGCGTGATCGTCGCTTCTTTTCCAGCTGGTGAAACGACTGTGACCTTTGCCCGACCGCGCTGTAAATAGAAGATCGAATCTGCTGGATCACCCTGCGAAAAGAAGGGCTGCTTAGGCGCCAACTGAACAATTCTGCGACCTAGCCCCGCGTTTGCCAGAAAAGCTGCAGCATCGAACTCGGGTTTTTCCAGCTCAACCATCAGAGGCCTCTCTTCGGATGCCACCGCGACAAACAAAACGCAGCAGCCAGCGCCCAAGTGTTCTCCATTCAACGGAGTACCCGGGCGGCGCACTACCCGCGCCAAGACTCCAACTAAGTATGGCACCGCGCAACGTACTGTTCAATTTTCAGAACCCTGGAGAGGTTCATGAGAGCTATGCCAGGTTCAGGCGTGAAGAGACTTTCAAGGTAGAGCGCTATTGCTCAGACAGACTAGTGCAATCGTCCTACTGTGAGAGATACCTGGTGCGCTCCGGAGCGAACAAGTTGAACGCTGATGCGCAAAGGTAGAAAACGGTGTTTTGAATGAAGAAAGCCATCACTTTAGCAGCAATACTGAGCCTGACCAGCATTGGCTGGGCCGCGACCGACCGTGAAGCAACCAATGACCGCCTAGATCATGCCGGCAGCGTACTTCACGAGATCATGGCCGCCCCGGACAAAGGCATTCCCGAAGAGGTTCTGGAACACGCAAAGTGCATCGCGGTTGTGCCTCACATGATTAAAGGCGGCTTTGTGTTCGGTGCGGAGAATGGCCGCGGTGTCGCCACCTGCAGAAGCTCGAACGGATGGAGCGCGCCAATGTTTTTCGCTATTACCGGCGGAAGCTGGGGATTGCAGATCGGCATCGAGGGTGTGGATCTGGTCATGATTATCCAAAATGAACGGGGAATGCGCCAGTTGCTCTCGAGTAAGTTTTCACTGGGCGCCGACGCTTCAGCTGCTGCCGGTCCGGTTGGCCGACACGCGTCTGCCAATACCGATTGGAAGCTCGATGCAGAGATTCTCACCTATTCCCGGGCGAAGGGCGCCTTTGCCGGACTCACGCTGAATGGCGCCTCGATCCGCCACGATGAAGATTCAACAAAAGCCATTTATGGCCGCAACGTCTCTAATCGGCGGATTTTGCGAGGTGAAGTCACCATGCCAACCGCAGCCAATTCATTCCTGGACGCGGTCAGGAGCGCAAAGGCGCAGGCAGTCGCCTCTAACTAAGAAACCTCATCTGATGCATTGTGGGCGCTCAAGGCAGATTTCAAGCCAAGGGCGCTCACATTTTGAGAAAGGGAAATATGCTTTGGACAATCTTTGTGGTCGTTCTGATCTTGTGGCTCCTCGGCTTTAGCTTTCACCTTGGCGGCGGGCTGATCCATCTACTGCTTGTGTTTGCGCTCGTCGTGCTTGTCTTCAACCTGGTCACCGGACGCCGCAGATCTCTCTGAAGGATTACGCGCAAGGGACTCCTGTGGGTCTTTGCCGCCCTCGATAAATCTGGCTTCGTGGGACCCCGGGTCAGGAAAGAACACACAAAGCTTGCGCTCTGCCAGGCACCAATTAACAAAGGTAAATAGAGGTAACCCACATGAAATCTGCAGTCATTAGTTCGGCTGTACTCTCTTTGATTCTGGGAATCGCCCTTCCCGCCTATTCACAACAGGACGAGAAGAATGAGAAACACAAGCAGCAAGAAACGAAGAAGCAAGACAGGCATGATGATCAGCATGGTCAACAGCCGCAGAACCAGGACCGCGTTCGTCAGGATAACCAGGATCGGGACCGACAACAACATCAGGCGAGGCAGCAGCAGAAGCAGGATCGGGGTCGCCAACAGGAACAACGCATTCAGCAAATGCAGAACCAGGACACGCAGCAACGGCAGGCCCAACAACAGCAGAATAGACAAGATCAGAGCAGGCAGCGACAACGAGATCAGCAACGGCAGTATGCGAACCGGGAGCAGCACGATGCCGGGCGGCATCAGAGACCTGATCGTGATCAGGACCACCAGCGCGTTTGGCAGAGCACCTGGCAAGACCACCGCGCCAGGAACTGGCGGTCAGACCATCGTAGCTGGCAGCAGCGTGGCGGATACCGCGGCTACCGGATTCCCCAGGAACGCTATCGCGGCTACTTCGGCCCACAGCATTGGTTCCGGATCTCCGGCCTGCCTTTCGCAGTGTATGGCGGATACCCGCGCTTCCAGTACGAAGGCTACTGGGTAACGCTTCAGGACCCCTGGCCCGAGAGCTGGTCGAATGATTGGTACGATAACGACGATGTCTTCATCGATTACAGAGATGACGGCTACTATATGTACAACCGCAGACATCCGGACGTGGCAATAGCAATCAGCATCTCAATGTAGTCGGGATGTGTAATCGCGATTGTTTAGGAATCTTCCTAAATGAGAAGGACTCCAGCGAGGCTGGAGTCCTTCTCATTTCTGCTGAGTGAAAAAGCTGCAGGATTTCCTTAGTAACCGCCGTCCATACCGTTGTATCCGCCTGCCGGAGCCGAAGCCTTCTGCTCTGGGATCTCGACAACGATTGCTTCAGTGGTTAGAAGAAGTGCGGCAATTGAGGCTGCATTCTGTAGGGCTGTGCGCGTCACCTTCGTCGGGTCGATGACGCCAGCCTTGACTAGGTCCTCAAAGACACCGGTTGCCGCGTTGTATCCGAAGAATGGATCTTTAGAGGCGAGGACCTTGGCTACCACCACGGCTCCCTCTGCACCGGCGTTCTTGACGATCATTCGGAGAGGTTCTTCGAGAGATCTGCGCACGATGTGGGCGCCGATCTTCTCGTCACCTTCGAGGGTCTTGATGAGAGCGTCGACGACCGGGATCGCCCGAAGCAGGGCCACGCCTCCTCCAGGCACGATGCCTTCTTCAACTGCGGCTCGAGTCGCATGCAGGGCGTCCTCAACGCGAGCCTTCTTTTCCTTGAGCTCAGTCTCGGTCGCCGCGCCCACCTGGATAATGGCAACGCCGCCCACCAGCTTAGCCAGCCGCTCCTGTAGCTTCTCTCTGTCGTAATCGGACGTGGTCTTCTCGATTTGAGTGCGGATCTCATTTACGCGACCTTTGATCTTGATGGTCTCGCCTGCACCGTCGACGATCGTAGTGTTGTCCTTGTCGATCGCCACGCGCTTCGCGTGGCCCAGGTTCTCGAGCTTCACGCCCTCAAGCTTGATTCCGAGATCCTCTGTGAATGCTTCTCCGCCAGTCAGGATTGCGATGTCGCCGAGAAGCGCTTTACGGCGATCTCCAAAGCCGGGAGCCTTGACTGCAGCTACGTTCAGAGTGCCGCGAAGCTTGTTGACTACCAACGTCGCGAGCGCTTCGCCCTCGATGTCCTCAGCAATGATCAGGAGCGGCTTGCCTCCGCGAGCCACCTGCTCCAATAGGGGCAGCAGATCCTTCATATTGCTAATCTTCTTTTCGAAGATCAGGATGGAAGGCTCGTCCAGTACCACCTCCATACGACCCGGATCGGTGATGAAGTATGGGCTCAGGTAACCGCGATCAAACTGCATGCCCTCCACTGTCTCGAGAAACGTGTGGCCTGTCTTCGAGTCTTCGACCGTGATCACGCCGTCCTTGCCGACTTTCTTCATTGCCTCTGCAATGAATTCTCCGATCTCAGGGTCGCCGTTTGCCGAGATTGCGCCCACCTGTGCGACGGCACTCTCATCAACGGGCCTGGACAGCTTGCCCAGTGCACCCTCTTCGACCCACTTGCCATCCTTGTCGCGCGTGCCGTTGATCGCAATCACGGCCTTCTCAATGCCGCGCCTCAACGCCATCGGGTTGGCTCCGGCTGCGACAGTTTTGACACCTTCGCGGAAAATTGCCTGTGCCAGTACAGTCGCAGTCGTCGTCCCATCGCCAGCCACGTCAGAAGTCTTGGATGCGACTTCCTTCACTAGTTGGGCGCCGACGTTCTCCATCGGATCTTCCAGCTCGATCTCTTTGGCTACTGTTACGCCGTCTTTCGTAATGGTGGGTGAGCCGAATTTCTTATCAATGACAACATTTCGGCCCTTTGGCCCGAGTGTCGCCTTGACGGCGTCCGCTAGTATATTCACACCACGCAGGATTGCCTGACGGGAATCCCCGCCGTGCAGAATTTGCTTCGCCATACTTTGACTCCAATGTGCAGTTGCGATGACCAATTGTCAGTTATCAATCTTGTTTGGGCTGAGTGCATTGGATATAGACGGCACGGCCAGCCAGGAGCTCAAGAGATGCCGTGTCTATCTCTTGAGAATTCCGAGGACTTCTTCCTCCCGCATGATGAGAAGCTCCTCACCGTCGATCTTGATTTCGGTTCCGGAATACTTGCCGAAAAGCACACGATCGCCAGCTCTCACATCCAGAGGGAAGACTGTGCCTTCGTCGTTCGACTTACCTTTACCGACGGACATGACTTCGCCTTCTTGGGGCTTTTCTTTAGCACTGTCAGGAATGATGATTCCGCCTCGAACAGTTTCGTTTTCTTCTACACGACGGACGAGAATGCGGTCGTGAAGGGGAGTGAAGGTAGTCGTTACAGATGTCGCTGTCATTGCTTCTTGTCCTTTCAATACTGCAGTTTTATGCACCTGCAGCCCGGGCAATTCATTGTTGTTCTCTCGCTATACTGGAGCCAATCGGGGCTAGCGCTCTCAAAAAATGCCCGCAAGGCCGATCCCTTCAATGCGCATGCCATTGTCGGAATGCTCGACGGTAAAGTCTTCGAGGAAAGTCGGTCGGATTGGCTGAGAATCGTCGCGCGTAATCTCTGAGCAGCCAGAACGGGAGGTTAGTCCAATCGTCATTGACCAATGGCTGGCTTTCTCGGAATCTTCGGGCACACGATCTCGGATCTCGTGTCGTTGAGGAAGGCTCATCGCAGCTCCAGTCGCTCGGATGCGTCCTTGAACGGTGATCGTCTGGGGCAATGCCTGAGATGCCGGAGGCGAGAGGTGGAAGTTCCCTGTTCCTTGAGCATACACCTGCTGCAGTACACGTGCCGCGAATCTAGCATTTCATTAGATTCTCAGTCGATGCTCAATAATGCGGTTCTATCGATGCGTGTCGAGCGAGCGCGGGTGAGGATAGACTTTAAGAATGAAGGCACAAGGAACCGTCACGTGGATCGAGCAACGCGTTGCAGAACTCGAGGGGAATCTCGCGGCATCGAAAACCGAGATGCAGAGTCTCTTTATTGCAGGTGTGGGACCTGATCCGCTGGTGTCAGCCAGGGTCGAGATCTGGAAAAAGGAACTCGAGGGTCTCAAGAGTTTGCGGGATATAGGAGGGGATTCGAAAGAGGCATGAACGGTTGTGAGATGCTGGCATTCACAACCGGTTCACTGCTGCCCGTTGTCATTCTGTGACAAAGTTGTGACTGATGAATGCGCGGTCTGTTGCGCAGCCCCGGAGAAAACGCGTTCGGATCCCGTGATGTTGTAGCTTTGATATTCGATGGTCAGTTCTGCGCGTCCGCCTATCCGGATAGCCGAGACGCTATGGTTCCGCTGCGGAAGCCAGAAATCGTTCACCTTTTCGTACGACTGCTCAATCTCGCTGCTTTTGGTCCAGAAGGAGGGATTCTTGGCTGGTTCAGCCTCCAGTCGGACCACGGCGAAATCATAGGCATCCACCCAGATTCGGCCGCGGAAGAGAAACTTGCTCTTTGTCTTGGGCTCTACCGTCAGCACGTACATCTGCCGAGCGGTGGTCGATTCATACCCGACCATCGCGAACTCGTAGTTTTCACTATTGAGAGCAGTGCGTCGTTGCCCATCGATTGATAAAGCCTCTTTTTCGGCCTGCAGGAGCTTCTTGAAGACTTTATCAAGGATTAACTTTGAACCAGTCGAAGACCGGATGATGAATTCCTTGGTTTCCGGAGCCTTGTAGGTCACGTCTACCACCATTCCTGCGACGGTCAAGCCGAGAAGACCGCGGTAGATCACGCGATACGTTCGCGTGCCTTGATACGAGTGGAGTGCTTGAGCACGCCGAAGATTCATCTCAACGAGTTTGTCTCTAACCTGTGCTGCTGTTAGCGGGCTACGCTCTTTCGGCAGAACGCCTTGCTTCTGGGCGAGGGCAAACTGCTGGATTGCGATGCAGACGGTCAGAAACAGGGACCCAGCGGTGAATAGATGCCTAATGCGTGCAGTCGAAGGAAACGCCCAACTTGTTGTTCCGCCGAATTTCATCGCGCAGTCTCCTCCGAAAGCCTTCCGTAGTACGGATCGCCAGAACCCTCGACCGGCTTGTGGACGGCGGGAGCGCACCCCACGAGCAACTATCGGTCATTCACACGTCGGGAATCTGATCAGAATTGACCAGCTTGCGCGCCCGCAAGCCATCGAAGAGGGAAGTAGCGCCTTCTCGCTGCTGAGCTGTAGCTCTGGAAGGCCTCTAAGAAACTGGTTCCAGTCGGAACTGTTTAGATGTTCTCCTCGCAGGAAGATCTGAGGGCCGCACGGGGAATTGGGATTATCGAGTCCTTCTCACTGGATACGCGCCACCTTCACTTTCAGCATCCCGACTTTAGTTCTGGGCAGACCTGATTGGAACAGCTCATAGCCATTGATTCTGCGGCCAGCGATCATTTTCCGTTCTCATAGCGCCCTTCGTCCTTTGAGGAGACAAGGACCTTTCCGGGCCTGAATCAATCGCGAAGACGGGATCTCCATTCGCACCGAACAGGAATTCGTCGGGCGCGGTGTTGACCACAATGGCGAACGGTCGCATGTCACTCGGCATTGCTCGGGATCCGGATGTAACGCCAGCTCTAAGCTTCGCATCTGAATCTGACGTGGGAGCTGGTGGGCCAAATCCCATACCGGCTGACAGCGAAATCTTATAGCCGTCCAGGAAAACAGGTCCGGTCTTCTCGCCGTCGACACCAGAATGCCATTCACCTTACCCGCGGCCTCCCACTCTGCCAATTGAGGAAGCATCGGGGAAAGTAGCTTGTATGGCTGCGCCACCTGGCCATATGGGCTCAGATCTTCAACACCGAAGGGCGACCAGCCCGGAGCAGAGTGATGACCGACGGCCCAGAAGAGATTTCCCACCTGGTCCATGGCTTCGGGAATAAACAACGGATTCCCGGATTCTTGGCGCGACAGTCGCGACCACGACGAGCGCAAAGAACGCCCAACAGGTCAATGGCCTCGGCGCAGATGTCGTTATTGACAACAATGCACAGGATTTGGGCACTTGGATGGCGAGTAGCGCATACGCACGAGGCCGTCCTGGTTAGCCACGGTGGCGATCAAAGCGGATTTCACTCGACTTCAGAGATCTCTTTGGCAGGTAAGTCCGGATATGTCATCCTGACCAACGGCGAAAACGGCTGGAAACTGATCAAAGACCTCGCTCCCGGCATCTCTGCATGGGTACATTCCCATCCCAAGTCATAATAGGCGACGCACTATAGCTCAGGCCTTCAGCTTATCCAAGAATAGCGGTTGCTCCTCCCAATTCCTTACTTCTGTACATGAGCGCGTCAGCCCGTTGGACTGCTGCTTGATGGGTCTCTCGAGTGCGGAGCATTGTTGCACCGATAGAAGCGGTCACTGAAATCCGATGGTGGCCCTCTACAACTGCTGAATTGTTGACCAGCTTGACGAGCCGATTGCCACACTGCAGCAGCCCTTCCTCTTTGACATCTTTCACCATCAGTAGGAATTCATCGCCACCCCATCGCGCAATCACATTCTCAGCCCGCATGTTGCCCGAAAAGGTCCGGCAAACCGTCCGGAGGAGGGAATCTACAGCCCCTTGCCCGTATCGAGGTCCATCAAGAGCAATCCAATTCCTCGGTTGAATCGTTCTACCTCTTGTAGGGCATGTTCCACCTTGAGTTCCGCATAGTGACGATTTGGGACTTCGGTCAGAGAGTCTTGGAATGCAATGTTCTCAAGCTCTCTGACTCTGCT
>Ga0207671_10001716_pt1 | contig 24737 bp, 15 predicted proteins | sample KBSC24metaG_FD_184352 | JGI IMG/M metagenome (GOLD analysis project Ga0207671, IMG submission 184352) | Corn rhizosphere microbial communities from Kellogg Biological Station, Michigan, USA - KBS C2-4 metaG (SPAdes) (version 2) | ecosystem: Host-associated > Plants > Roots > Rhizosphere > Soil... | reverse complement strand
GTTCAACAAAAGGTTTGGTCTGCTCATACACTTCCTTCCCGGCCCGGTAGATCATCTTCCATTCGTTGTTCTTTGCCTGATAAGCCGGATTGACAAACTTCTTCCTGCCGTAATTCTCCGTCAGCCGGGCTGAAAAATCCACCGTAGCCGCTACACTGAGATAATGCTGCAAACGGGCTTTGACGAATTGTTTGCTGTCGGAGGGATATTCGGTCTCCCAATTCTTTAGATCCTCCTTGTATTGTTCCAGGTCCTGCTTGTTCACTCCTACCTGCTCCGCATACATCATCTCGATGGTGGGATTGTTCGGCTCCTGGTAATCCTTCAGCATCTTCCTATATGCCTCGATGGAGGTTTGATAAGCCTTCTTCTGATCGGCCGGCATTGTTTTGGCCAGGTCCTCCATGGTTGCGATGGATTTTTTCAGCTCGGCTATTTGCTCGTCCCTGATCTGTTCTTTTGTTTTGGTGTTTTCAACGGGCTGCGCGGGACGGGCTTCCTTGCGGAGCTTGTCATATTCGGCCTTGAACACGGGTCCGTTGAGATAAGACCTGGCAAAGGTCATCAGGTCCTTAGCAACGGCGGTACGGTCGTTGAGGGCAAGGTTCTTTACGTTGCTAAGTCCTTCATAGTGCAGATAGCCGTCGACAAAGCTGTTCCTGATCTTTTCGGCGCCTTCCTGTCTGTTGATGCCAAGTCTTTTCCAGATGTCTTCCGCCAGTTTGTCGGCGACGACGAAGGAGAGGAGCATGGAGCAGGAGAAGAGCGCTATAGCGAGTACTCCTAGCTTGAGGGTGATTGATTTCATAAAAATGGTTGGTGTTTTTTGGTTTATAGTTTTATAAATTCTACTCTTCTGTTTTGTACCCGGCCCTCTTTGGTCTTATTGTCGGCAACGGGTTCGGTCTCGCCCTTGCCTTCCGTATCGATCCTGCCGGCGTCGATGGAAAACTCGGTGGTGAGGAGGGTCTTTACGGCAGCGGCCCTTTTCTTCGACAGCTCGAGATTGGCGGCATCATCCCCGTCACTGCTGGTATGTCCGATGACCTTTACCCGTATAGAGGGGTTCTCTTTCAGCACACCGGCTATCTCCTTGATCACGCCATAGGATTCGGGCCGGATGACATCGCTCTGTACGTCGAACAAAATGCCATTGGTGGTGAACTTACCTTCTTCGACGAGCTTGTGACGGGTGTCGGGGACACCGGTAGCGACCTTGATATTACCGATGTATACCCCGTATGTTTCTTCACTATAGTTGGTATTCCCAACCTCAAAGCGCAGCTGGTTCATCGTATCGCCCGTGAGGGCCATTCCCTTGGGCACATCAAAAGCCTTGAGCTCATTGATCCAGCCCCTGTAGCGTTCCTTTTGCACCTGGATGGCGACATGTACGGATTGCCCATACCAGCCTTGCAGCGGGGCGATGGATATGATGCCGCTCTTAAAATAGGATGCGCCTCCCGTAAAGGATTCCAACACTGCGCGGGAGTCGTTATTCTCGGCCGGCTGCAGCAGGGCATTGATGGCGTTGAATCGCTTGTAATCCTTCAGCAGGCTATTGTCCAGGGTGGACATATCGTGGCTGGACAGCACGGCGAAATTGACGGCGGGGTACATCCAGCCATTATTCTTCAGTACGAGGATCATATCGAACTCCACGGTATAGTTCTGTCCAAAGATGTTTTGATTGCCGGAGAGATAAGCCACTCCTTTGTGCAAACGCAGCCAGCGGCCGGGGATCTTATCCAGTGTAACCACTTCCCCGCTGCCATTGCTGTTCCATGCGGTGGGCAGCTCGCCGATGTTGTCCTGTGTAAAATCATCCGCATAAAGCACTTTTTCGCCGGGGACAAAATCGTATTTAGAGTAGCTTTTCAGGCTGGATTTGGTATCAGACTCTCCGGACGCGTTAGCGTCCGGCGCACCGGTAGTGGCTGTATTTTTACCTTCCGCCCGATCAAGGGTCTGGTCGATGGAATTGTCCACCCTCTTGTCCACCCGCTGGTCAACTTTGGTCTTTACCTTGTTTAGCAGGTTTTTGAACTGACTGTAGCCGGGGATTCCCAAGAGAAGAGCGGCTGTCAGTATGTATATCGTCTTGTGCATAAAATAGTTTTATGACGCAAAGGTGTTATGGTCCGGGCGGGCAAGCAACGGGTGGGTGTATGAATTGAGGGTTTGCCTGTGTGAAGTGTTGAAGCGCGCTATATTTGTCTTTCAAAAACAGGTTGCATGAATAGCCGCGATATAGCCCGTCTTCGTCTGATCAACCAGCGCTTGGTCGCCCCGCAGGATACCGACCCGGCCAACCTCGTACGATGGATGGGCTGTATCCAGGCTCAGGACTATGCCATGGCCAAATGGGCGGTGGGCTGCAGACTGTCGAAAGCCACGGATGCAGGTATAGAAAAAGATTTCAACGAAGGAAAGATCCTCCGTACCCATGTCCTGCGGCCCACCTGGCACTTCATCTGTCCGGAAGATATACGGTGGATGCTAAAGCTCAGCGCCCCAAAGATCAAAGCGCTGACCAGACCCTATCACCAGCAGCTGAGCATCGACTATTCCATCCTGAAAAAGAGCAAGACGCTCCTCACCCGGGCGCTCGGGGAGCACGGAAAACTCACCCGGCCACAGCTGGCAGAGGTATTACGCAAGGGAAAGATAACCACCAACGACACCCGGCTGGGACATTTGCTGATGGATGCGGAGCTGGATGCCATCATCTGCAGCGCGGGACGGATAGGCAAACAGTTCGCCTATGGACTGCTGGACGGGCAGGGGGTGGTGCTCAACAACGAAGAAGCCATTGTGAAGCTGGCACGCCGTTATTTCCCCAGCCGGGGACCGGCCACGGTCCAGGACTTTGCCTGGTGGGCAGGGCTGACGCTAACGGAGGCACGGAAAGGACTAGATGCGGTGAAGTCAGAGCTGGTATTTGAGAATGAATATTGGTTTGCCCCCTCGGACGCCGCCAGGCCGGGCAGCACCTATCTCCTCCCGGCCTTTGACGAATATACGGTGGCCTATAAGAACCGCGACGACGTCCTGGACCCCGCCCATGCAGCAGCCTGCTTCTATGGCCTGAAACCCATTATTGTCCATAATACCCGTGTGGTCGGCATGTGGCAGCGGACGATAAAAAAGGGGAAACCCCTCGTCGAAATCATTCCCTTTCCGGGGGGCAGACCGGCTCCTGCCCGCGCACTGGCGGCAGCGACAAAAAAATATGAGAAGTTTATGGATTGAATCATTATATTTAACGGTATCTACCTGGCCAACCGTCAACCTTATTGACCTATGTCCGTAAAAACACTGCTGTTTCTATCCCTTATTATTTCACCCATTATTGTTTTTGGCCAGCGCATCCGGCGTCAGCCTGTCCCCCTGGGCAGTTCGGATACCTGTGGAGTAACCACCGCTGAAAAGACCTATGGAGGTCCTTCCGATGATTATGCAAACTATATTATTTCCACCAGCGACAGCGGCTATCTCCTCATCGGGCATACCAATAGCTTTGGCAGCGGTAGTAATGACGGGTATGTTACAAAACTTGATAAGCTGGGGGTCATCCAATGGTCCAAAACCTATGGCGGCCCGGGAGATGATCAGTTTGGTATAGGGAAGAAAACAGCCGATGGCGGCTATATCCTGGGAGGCTATACCACTTCCTATGGCGATCTGGCCGGCGATGCCTGGCTCGTCAAGATAGATGCTGCCGGCAATCTATTATGGTCGAAGAAATATGGGGATGGAAATCCTTACGGCGACCGGCTATCTGACGTCGTACAAACGGCCGACGGAGGTTATGCTTTTTGCGGCGATCATCAATTTACTCCGGGTGTTGTCGACATTATGGTGGTTCGTACAGATGCTACCGGGAACGTGCTATGGTCAAAAGCATTTGGTTCCCCGGGCTCCGACGAAACCTATGGCATTTGTGAAGACAGGGATTCCCTTGTAGTAACGGCATTTTACCAAAGCGCCACCGGCTATGATGGAGTCCTGATGAAGCTTGAAGAGACCAGCGGAAATATTGCCTGGCTCAATAGCTGGGATTTTGATAGCCGTACAAACCGGATGGGCAATATTTATCTCCTCCCGGACGGATACATGATCGGAGGCGTCAATTCAGACGGATTTGGCCTGTCCAACCCCTATGAATTTGTAATGAAGACGGATCTTAATGGAAATCTCAACTGGGTCCAGGAATTAAGGACGACTCCAACCACCATGAACGGCTACTTCTATCCCACATCCGACGGCGGCTATATTGTCGAAAATATGGAAATAATGACAGACCCTAACGCGGATATCTATCTTACAAAAGTGGCAAAAGATGGAACCGTTGAATGGTCGAGAAGTTATGCGCAGCCAGGAGAACAGTTGAATGGCGGGATCATCCCAACCCCCGATGGAGGTTATGCAGGAACAGGCTACACCAATCAATGGGGTAATTTTGATGTCCTGCTGATCAAGACAGATTCGATAGGGCAAACGGACGGTTGCACCAGTATTCCCGTTACAGCTGCCAATAGGAATCCCACTGTCACTCCCCTGGCTTATAGCTGGCCATCGATATATAATGTCGTATTCAATTCACCCCTGGTCATCAGCCCGACCGTAGCAGATGCCGGAACAGCAGATTCTTTGCTTTGTCAAAAAGTTAATCTATGCCGCCATCTCAACTTCACAGGCCCGGATAGTCTTTGTGATTGGAGTAGTCCTGTGTCCTATAAAGCCATCCGGGACTCAGGCTGCGTTTCGCCGGTGCAATGGACTATTGACAACACCTATGCGGATGTCGTTACCCAGACAGATTCGACTGTCCAGCTGCAATTCAAACAACCCGGCGCCGTGTTCTTATATGGACAGATCGTCACAACTTGCGGCATCCTGAAAGACAGCCTGCTTATCCATACCTTCCAACCGACGCCTCTCGATCTGGGCCCTCCTGCCAGCTTCTGTCCGGGAGATAGCATTGTTCTGAATGCCGGCAGCGGTTTTCAGTCTTATGTCTGGAGCACCGGCGACACCACGCAGAAGATCACAGTCCATGGACCGGGTACTTATTGGGTCGCCGCAGTCAATCCTGGCAGCCAATGTTTATCGAGAGATACCGTCGACATCACGGTGTATCCGGCGCCGGTAGTTAACATAGGCCCTGACGTATCTATTTGCCGCGACAGCGTGTATAAATTGGATGCGGGCAGTGGTTTCAGCAGCTATCTCTGGTCCGATGGTTCGACCGGGACGTCCATTATGGTCAACACACCGGGTCAATACTGGCTGCAGGTGACGAATACCCAGGGCTGTACTGCAAGAGATACGGTGACGATCACTAGTGTTTCGTGTCCGCTGCCCGATACCTGTAAAGTGATCACTTCTGAAAACTTATACGGCGGTGCAGGTAATGATTATTCGGTCGGTATTATATCCACTCCCGACGGTGGTTACCTTGTCATCGGAAATACAAATAGTTTTGGTGCTGGTGGCCTTGACGGGTATGTCACAAAATTAGATAACCAGGGAGCCGTCCAATGGTCCAAAACATATGGGGGTGCTGGTGACGACGAATTCAGCAAGGTCAGACAAACATCCGACGGAGGTTATATCCTGGGAGGATTTACCACGTCTTTTGGCGATCCGGCCGGCGATGCCTGGCTTCTCAAAATAAATGCTGCCGGCAATGTATTATGGTCAAAGAAATACGGAGATGGCAATCCTTTTGGCGAACGGCTATTTGACCTCATCCAAACAGCCGATGGAGGCTATGCTTTTTGCGGAGATCATAAATATACACCCGGCGTTGTCGACGCCATGCTGGTGCGGGTGGACGCTACCGGCAACCTGCTATGGGCAAAAGGATTTGATTCAGGCGGTTCCGACGAAAGTGCCGGTTTAAATGAAGACAGGGACTCTCTCGTTGTAACGGCATTTTATCAAAGCGCCACCGGCTATGATGCCGTACTGATGAAGATAGAGGAGGCCAGCGGGAATATTGCCTGGCTCAAGAGCTGGGATTTTGATAGCCGAACCAACCGGCTGGGTTTTGTTTTCCCACAGTCTGACGGATATATGATAATGGGCGGCGATGCAGATGGATATGGAGTGACCAATCCCTGGCATATCTCACTCAAAACGGATTTCAATGGGAACCTCAACTGGATCCAGGAATTACATACCACTCCGAGTACGATGAATGGATGGCAGCTCCCTACCGCCGATGGGGGGTATGTCGTTGAAAACGATGAAATAATTTTTGATCCCAATGCAGATCTCCATTTTACAAAAGTGGCAAAAGATGGGACCGTCGAATGGTCAAGAAGCTATCCCCAGCCGGGACAGCAGCTCCAGGGCGGGATCACGCTAACTCCCGACGGAGGCTACGCAGGAATCGCACATACCAATCAGGCCGGCAACTTCCATCTCTTATTGGTCAAAACCGACTCACTTGGGCAAACCAATGGGTGCACCAGTGTTACCAACACAGGCAATACCAGGAATCCGGTTGTCACTCCCCTGACGTACAATTGGCCGTCGGTGTATGATGTCACCTTCAACTCCAGCCTGGCTATCAGCCCTGTTGTAACGGGTGCGGCTACGACAGATTCTTCGCTTTGTCAGCCTGTTGATCTATGCCATCATCTCAAGCTCACCGGCCCGGATAGTCTTTGTGATTGGAGTAGTCCGGTGTCGTATAAAGCCATTAGGGACTCGGGCTGCGTTTCACCGGTGCAATGGACGATTGACAATGCCTATGCGGACATTGTCGCCCAGACAGACTCCACTGTCCAGCTGCAATTCAAGCAAGCAGGTTCCGTGTACCTATATGGACAGATCCTCAAAACCTGCGGTATTCTAAAGGATAGCATGCTTATCCATGCCTTCCAAACGACGCCTGTGGATCTGGGCGCCCCTGCCCCCTTCTGTCCGGGAGACAGTGTCGTGTTGAATGCCGGCAGCGGTTTTCAGTCTTATGTCTGGAGCACAGGCGACACCACGCAGCAGATCGCAGTCCATGGACAGGGCACTTATTGGGTTGCAGCCCTCAATCCAGGCAGCCAGTGTTTATCGACAGATACCGTTGACATCACGGTGTATCCTGCCCCGGTGGTTAATTTAGGTCCCGACGTATCTATTTGCCGTGACAGTGTGTATAAATTTGATGCGGGCAGCGGCTTCAGAAGTTACCTCTGGCAGGATGGCTCGGCCTTTCCCGTCTTTTACGCCAGCCAGGTGGGCACCTATTGGGTAAAGGTCCGTGACCAGAATGGCTGTAAAGCCTCCGACACCGCCCGTATCGTGAGCATCCAGGAAAATCCAAAAGACTTCCTCGAGTCGGTGGATCAGATCTGTTCACAAGGTCAGCTCCCTCTTCAGGTGAATGCGATCGGCATCTGGGCCTCGTATCTATGGTCCGACAGCTCCACCGGGCGATCTATTACAGTTGATGCACCGGGCCAATACTGGCTGCAAGTATCGACTGCCGCAGGCTGTACGGCGAGGGATACGGTCATGATCAATGGTATGGCGTGTCCGCTGGGCATTTTTTTTCCTGGCGCCTTTTCGCCTAATAACGATGGGCATAATGACGTCTACCGCCCGCAGGTATATGCCGTGCTGGATAAATTCTACATGGCTATTTACGACCGGTGGGGTGTAAAAGTATTCGAGACCACCGACCCGTACAAAGGATGGGATGGGAAGTTTAATGGCCAGCCGCAGAAGGAAGATACTTTTGTCTGGTATGCTCAATATCGATTGCGGAGTGAGCATGGGAAGGAGACGGTGAAGAAGGGGACGTTTGTGCTGGTAAGGTGACCTCTCAGTAACTTTACCAACTTATTCAGCTTATCCGGGGTTATTTAAAACTAATCTTCCTCACCCTATTATTCATCGCATCCGCCACATAAAGATCCCCACTCCCATCGATCGCCAGCCCCGCCGGATAGTTGAACTTAGCCTCCGCACCCTCACCATCCGCAAACCCGGTAGTACTACCCGCAATAGTCGACACCTCTCCCGACGGCGTAACCTTCCGGATCAGGTCTCCATCACTTAGAAGAAGATTCCCATCCCTATCCAGCACCATATCATAAATGTAATGGAACTGCGCAACGCCGGGTCCTCCATCCGCCATTCCCCCAACGCCCGTACCGGTGAGCCGCGACACCTGCCCCCCGGGAGTGATCTTTCGGATACAGTAATTCCCATTGTCCGCCACGAACATATTCCCCTGCCTGTCGAAAAGGATCGCATTGGGATTCAGGAATTGCGCCACAGAAGTATCCCCTTCTACAAAACCCTTGGACGGCCGTCCGGCAAAAGTCCTTACCTGCCCGTCAGCACTGATCTTCCGGATACGGCCATTGTTCGTATCATCGATATAAATATCTCCCTGTTCGCCGATGGCAATACCCCCCATCCCCTGCGCAAAAAGCGCTACTGACACATCCCCATCCCTGAACCCCGCCGTCCCGCTACCCGCATAAGTGGATACTATCCCGGCAGGAGTTATCCTACGCACACGGCTGTCAGCCTGATCGATCTCAAATACATTACCATCCCCGTCCACCTCGATCCGGTAAGGATCTACAAATTCAGCGGTATCGCCGGCACCATCCTTACTCCCAAAATTCCCATCGCCAGCCAGCACGGACACCTGCCCGCCACTGATCTTGCGGATACGCCGGTCATTGTAATCCGCCACATAGAGTGTTCCGTCGGGGGAAATAGCAACATCGATCGGCGTCTCGAAATGAGCCGATAATAAGGGTCCATCACGCCAGCCATCTGTTCCGTCGCCCGCAAAAGTAGTAACCATCACTTTCTTCCCGGATGGTGGAGGAGGCCGTCCGGGATCCCCTTTTTTACAAGAGGTAACAATAGCAGCAAAAAATGCAGCGCATAGAATAATATTTTTACATTTCATGGAAGCGGCTTTGTATGAGCTTGATCAGAAATGCAGGCCCATCGTTGCCTTGCAGATCGCTCAGTTTTCTAACGGCCGCTTCCCCGGGACCAACGGCTAAAGAGGGGGTGAAAGAAGGCCTAACACTGGCTTCTCCACCCCCTTCAACTCCTTCACGTCGGGCTTCAGCAGCTCGAGTACCACGACTTCATTCTTCGCGGGTTTCAGCCATTCCACCGGCACATACACCGTCTGCTGCGGCCCAACACTCCAATACCTCCCGAGGTTATGCCCATTTACCCAGACAACACCCTTACCCCAGCCGCGCATATCCAGGTAGGTATCCGCCACCACGGGCATATCAAACCAACCACGGCGAATGACAGGTCCGCCTTCGCTGCTGACAAGGGACTTCAATCCATCCGTATTCTTAAAAGGCAGACTATACATCTCCCATCCTTTCAGCTCTTCCCCACCCAGCTCTACCTTGTCGGTGATACCCTTTTTATTCTTTAACAGATAAGGACCGAAGTTGATACGGCCAAGATTTTCCACCAGGATGTCCAACCGCACTTTTCCGGCGGGCAGCTGCAGCGACAGGCTATCCTGATCTAACCTCCTGTCCAATACACCAGCGGGGCGGCCATTCACCAGCACGACCGCATAGTCGCGTACATCCTTTATCCGTAACATCGCGGTACGCCCCCCTTTCAGCCGGGTCCGATACAGCACAAACCCATAGTCCTGGTGCAGGTCTTCAAAGGTCATAGGCCGTGCATTACGCACAGGCGTAGGCAGCACATCCAGCAGCTGACCCAGCACTCCCATTTCAAAAGGAGGCACGGACACGGACGGCTTGGCAGGCGGCACATCCGGCAACCTCACCCCAGCGGGCAGGTGCTTTGCAATAACCTCCCTAAATCGCATAAACTTCTCCGTGGGATTCCCCGCCTCATCCAGGGGCGCGTCATAATCATAGCTGCTGATCTGCGGCGCATAAGGGGTCTTGTCATTGTAATTGGCCCCATTCATAAATCCACGCGTGGTCCCTCCATGGAACATATACATATTGATGGAGATGCCCGCAGCGAGTACCGAATCCAGCCTGCCGGTGTATTTCGCGGCAGGTACGGTATGATGGGGAGCGCCCCACCAGTCAAACCAGGCAGGATACCATTCGGCAATATAATAAGGTCCCGCCCCATCATGGTTGTCGCGGACCAGCTGTTTGACCCGGGCCGTATTGTCCACGCCATTGACAGCCGGCAACAGTCCCGGGAGATGGCCGTTACGCACATCAGGCGCCGGATCACAGGTATAGAGCAGTCCGTCGAACCCAGCCTCGATGAATAATTTCCGATTGATATCGAGGTATTCCTTGTCGGCACCGTACGAACCGTATTCGTTCTCTATCTGCACCATGAGGATATTCCCTCCATGATTGACCTGGAGAGGAGCCAGCTGACGGCCTATCTCCTTTATATACTGTTCATATTCATGGAGGTAATGAGGTTCCTTACTGCGCACGACAAGCCCTTCTTCATTCTGCAGCCAGTAGGGATACCCGCCAAACTCCCATTCGGCGCATACATAAGGACTGGGACGGAGAATGACCCACAGCCCCTCCTCCCGGGCGATATTTACAAATTCACGTACGTCATTATTGCCGGAGAAGTCGAACACCCCTTTTTGCGGCTCATGCACATTCCAGAATACATACGTGCCGATGGTATTCAACCCCATGGCTTTTGCCATCTTCATACGGGCATGCCAGGCTTCACGCGGCACCCGGGGATAATGCATCTCCCCGGAGATCATGACAAAAGGCTTCCCATCCAAAAGAAAGGCGGAATCGCTCAACGTAAAGCTGTGTTGCGCACGCAAACCCATAGTCAGCAAAATACCGAGTACGGTGCAGTAGAACCTGATCTTCATATATATAAATTAGGAATGTGAGTCCAGGTATATAGACACCATCTTTGGGGTGCCTATACCAAATGACTGTCACATTTTTCCCCATTATACAACCAATCGGAATGCTTGGGTGAAGAAAAAGGGGTCAAAGATGCCAAAATAGTTGAATAAAATCCCAAGACTGTCAACCGGACTTTTCTCGCCGGTAGATAATTTTAGCCAAATTACTGCTCAAATGAAAAGATTGCTTATTGCCACCCTCGTATTATTCTTTTGTACGATGGTCAAGGCTCAGACCAGGAAGGTCACGGGTAGGGTCGCATCCGCTACGAATGCCCCCCTCAGCGGCGTGACTGTACAGGTAAAAGGCTCAAAACTGGCAACGACCACGGACGCGGATGGGGCTTTCTCTATATCAATCCCAGAACAGGGACCAGCGATCCTTGTTTTTTCATCCGTTGGGTTCGGGACAAAAGAGGTGAATGTCTCGGGCGTCTCCCCAGTGGCGGTGACCCTTACAGAGAAAGTGCAGGGACTGAACGATGTAGTGGTAGTGGGGTATGGTACGGCCCGTAAAAGGGACCTCACGGGCTCTGTCGCCTCGGTCAACGCCAAAGACCTGGATAAAACTCCCATCATCCGCGCAGACCAAATGCTGCAGGGACGTGTCAGCGGCCTGCAGTTCACCCAGACGGACGGGCAGCCGGGCAGTACAACCTCGATCCGTATACGGGGTACCAATTCCATCAATTCGGGTAATGAGCCCTTATATGTCATCGATGGTTTTGCAGGCGCAGGCGACCTGAACTCGATCAATCCGGGGGATATCCAGTCCATAGAAGTGCTAAAGGATGCATCGGCCACGGCCATCTATGGCAGCCGGGGCGCCAACGGGGTCATACTGGTGACGACCAAAAAAGGAACGGCGGGTCAGCACACCGTTACGGTCGATGGCTATAACGGTGTTCAGAAGGTGGCTAAAAAGCTGAAGCTGATGAACGCTCAACAGTTCGGCACCTACCTGGACAGCCTCCAGTCGGCAGCCAATGCGGTCAACCCCTCATCGGCCCTGGCTCTGCCCTATACATCTGATCAGATCAGCAAACTGGGAAAAGGTACGGACTGGCAGGACGCCCTGTACAGGGTAGCCCCCATTCAAAATTACCAGGTAGGCTTCTCGGGCGGCAATACGGATACACGCTACTACCTCAGCTTTAACTATTTTGATCAGGCAGGGATTATGAAAAACACGGGCTTCCAGCGCGGCACCATCCGTATGAACCTCGACAAGAAGATCAGCGAGAAGCTGAGGATCGGATTCACCTCGCAGATCGCCTACACTTCCCAACTGATAGACGTTACCAAGACGGACATCGGCTATGGCGCTGCCGGCTCGGTGTTGAATATGAACCCTGCCAGCTCTGTGTATGACAGTACAGGCGCGTTTACTTATCAAAACCAGCCCCTGCCCTATGTGTCGGTGATCGGTAACCCCGTTGCAGGTATCGTCCTCTCCACGGACAGGATCGGCATTTTCAGGGGCCTGGTCAATTTCTTTGGCGAATATGAGATCATCCCCGGTCTCCGGCTGAGGTCCAGCATCGGAGCGGACTATAGCAGCGCCACGGAAAAAAGGTATATCCCTACCACCACGTACCTGGGCTCCCAATCCAATGGTTCGGGCTACCAGGGTACGAGCAATCGGTATTCCTGGTTGAATGAAAATACACTCACCTATACAAAGACGTTTAATAACATCCACACGGTCGATATCGTAGGCGGGTTTACTCTGCAGGCATTCGATACCAGCGCCTACACTTCGTCCAGTACAGGCTTTTTCACCAATACACTGGGCGCCAACAACCTGGCCATCGGCTCCAACGTGCAGACACCGGGAGCATCCGGCACCCTGAACACACTGGCTTCGTATTTCGGACGTGTCAACTACCGACTGAAAGAAAAATACCTCTTTACTTTCACCATGCGTGCGGATGGATCATCACGGTTTGGAACAGCGCACAAATGGGGGTATTTCCCTTCCGGCGCCTTTGCCTGGCGCATGTCTGATGAAGACTTTATCAAGAATATCCCCATCATCAGCGACCTGAAGCTGCGCACCAGCTATGGTGTTACGGGCAACCAGGAAATAGGCTCCTATCAATCCCTGTCGCAGTATGTCACCAATGGCTATTCGCTGGGATCCTCCCCTGTCCGGGTAGTAGGCATTACTCCAAACAATATTGCCAACCCGAACCTGAGCTGGGAGAGCACTTCAGCAGCCGACGCAGGCATCGATCTGGGCTTGCTGAGCAATCGTATCACCGTGACGGCCGACTATTATTATAAGACCACCACCAAGCTCCTGTTGAATATGTCCGTCCCGCAGTCTTCGGGGTTCTCCTCCATTCTCCTGAATGCAGGTAAGGTACGCAACCAGGGATTTGAGGTATCCATCACCTCCCGTAACATCGACGGACCGATGATCAAATGGACCACTACCATCAACTATGCCACCAACAGGAATAAGGTATTGAACCTGAATGGTACGGACAGCATCCCCGTCGGCAAGACAGGACCCTATATCCTGACCAACGGACTGGCGCCTTCCAGACTCGTTGTAGGACAGCCAATAGGTAATTTCTACGGCTATGTTTTCAAAGGCATCTGGCAGACACAGGATCAGATCACGAAGAGCGGCATCAAGGGAAAATATGTGCCCGGTGATCCCATCATCGCCGACCTCAACCATGACAGCTCCATCACCGGCGCCGACCAAACGGTCATAGGACATGCCCAGCCGAAATTCATCTATGGGATGAACAATGATCTTAGCTATGGGCGATTCAATCTGTCCGTCTTCGTGCAAGGCGTGTACGGTAACAATATCCTCAACGTAACGAAATATTCTCATACCACGGGCGGCACCAACAATCCCTTTGTCGATGTGGTGGGCGCCTGGAACGGGGCGGGTACGAGCAATACAGTACCCCGTGTATACAGCTCCATGGAAAAAGGCCTGGGTGTGGTGAGCAATTTTATCGAAAACGGAAGCTATCTGCGTATCCAGACGGTGACGCTGTCGTACAACGCGCCGCTGCCAAAACTCACCCATGTCTTCAAGAGCTCGCAGATCTACTTTACGGTGCAGAATGTAGCTACCATCACCGGCTACTCGGGTTACAATTCGGAAGTAAGCTCCTACGGTCAGGACAACCTCAGCTCCGGCATCGACCTGAATCCCTATCCTCCCGCCAGGACCTTTATTGCGGGTATTAAAATGACATTTTAAATCTCATGACAATGAAGAAGACAATATTATATATCGGTGCGGCTCTACTCCTGTGCAGTTCATGCAAAAAATTCCTGCAGGAGAAGCCCCAGACATTCCTCACTCCCGGCAACTTCTATCAGACGGCCGCGGATGCATCTGCCGCACTCAATGGAGTATTCAGCGGCCTGGAGGCCCAGGCTTATTACGGCCGGACGGTATGGATCATCTCGGAGAACTCCGCAGACATGCTCTATCCCCCTGCCGGCAACAGCGACAGGGTCACCCTGTATCAGAACAATTACACTTCTACGAATGGAGAGATCGCCAACTGGTGGAACAGCAGCTATAAAATGATCAAAGGCGCCAACGACGTTATTGCGCATGTTCCCGGTATAAAAATGGATACGGTCGCACGGAACAATATTGTGGGCAATGCCAGATTCCTGCGTGCGATGGCTTATTTCGACCTGGTACGCAGCTTTGGAGACCTACCGCTTATCACCGCACCGGTGGTGGGTAGCACGGACACCAGCCTGTATGCACACCGCAGCCCTGCTGCCAAGGTCTATCAACAGATCATCAGCGATCTGCAATATGCCGAGACCTGGTGTACAGCAGAGAATAAGATCGCCTCGGGTAACAAAGGGCTGGTCTCCACCGGCGCTGCCTCCGCCATGCTGGCCAGGGTCTATCTTACAAGGGCCGCGACTCCCTTTGCCGACCCGTCCGACAATCAAAATGCGCTTGCCGAATGTAATAAGGTCATCGGCTACTCTTACTACACCCTGCTGCCAAATTATAAGGATATCTTCGACTGCGCCAAGAAATACGGCCCCGAACATATCTTCTGTATCCAGTTCGGATTACCACCCAGCACGGGAAATATTACCCTCCGGATGTTTACACCCAGCGCCCTTGGCGGTTCAGCTTCCTTTTTCTGTCAGAACAGCTTTTTCAACAATGGTTACAGTTTCGCGGATTCTATCCGGAGGAAATGGAATGTCGCCAACAAGGCCGTCAGCATCGTCAACGGGTCAACAGTGTCAACGACGCCATTCTTCTACAAATACAGGGATAGTCTTTGGACCAACCAGAGTAATAATTCCCGTGTCAACTGGATCGTGCTGCGATTGGCGGATGTATACCTGATGCAATCGGAGGCGTTGAACAACATCGATCCCACAGACCCCACCAAGTTCAACGGTCTCAATACGGTGAGGGCAAGGGCCGGGTTGACGGATCCTACACAGCAATTGAACTTCACCAACACGGTCACTGCTTCGGATTTTGTAGATAGTCTCGTAGCAGACCGTGCGCGTGAGCTTTGTGTGGAGGGTGAAAGAAGATGGGATCTCATCCGGCTGGGGCGATTCAAGCAGCGGATGAGCACGCTTGGTATTACCATCGATGACAACCATTTGCTCTTCCCTATTCCATTGTCGGAGATACAGGTGAATAAGAATCTTACGCAGAATCCGGGCTTCCAATAGGAGACTAACTTAAAAGTTAGTCTCTCCGGCTAAAGGCAATTTTGCATACTTTTAATGCACATAATTGTCAATACCATGCGAATCCTTGCCTTCTCTCTCCTGCTGTTGATAAGCTATACCTCTCCCGCGCAGAAACTGTTACGGGTAGGTGTCGCCGGCTTGACGCACGACCATGTGCACAACATCATGAACCAGTTCAAGCGGGGGGAGGTGATCATTGCAGGCATTGCAGAGTCGGACAAGCAGCTGATCCAGCGCTACAAGGACAGCTATCATTTACCGGACTCCCTGTTCTATCCCAGCCTGTCGGCATTACTGGAACATGTTCGTCCCGATGCGGTACTGGGTTACAATGCCATCTCCGAACACCTGAGCATAGTAGAGCTTTGTGCGCCAAAAGGGATCCCGGTGATGGTGGAAAAGCCACTGGCCACTACTGTCAAAGATGCAGAGCGTATAGCCAGCCTGGCCGCTCAGTATCATATCCATGTACTCACCAATTACGAGACCACCTGGTATAATACCAATCAGCAGGTAAATGAAATGGTCAACGGACAGCATGCCATCGGCGCCATCCGCAAGATGGTAGTACATGACGGACACCAGGGGCCCAAAGAGATAGGCTGCTCCAGGGACTTTCTGGGATGGCTTACGGACCCGGTGAAGAATGGCGGCGGGGCCATCCGCGACTTCGGCTGTTATGGCGCCAACCTGATGGTCTGGCTGATGCAAGGCAAGGCGCCCATAGCCGTTACGGCCATGACCCATCATATAAAACCCGACGTCTACCCCAAAGTGGACGACGATGCCACCATCCTGTTGGAATATCCCGATGCGACGGGCATCATCGAGGCATCCTGGAACTGGCCTTTTGGCATCAAGGACCTGGAGGTCTTTGGGGTCAGCGGCTATCTGCATGCGCTGGACCCTAATATCCTGGAGCGGCGGATAAAAAAGAATTACGACAGCGTCGCCGTACATCCCGCCATCTATCGCGACAACCTGCCGTATTTGGCGGATGTTCTGAGTGGAAAGGTCGACCCGGGGAATGACCTGTCCTCGCTGCCCAACAATCTTATCGTGGTGCGTATACTGGAAGCTGCCAGCCGCAGCGCCAAGGAAGGGAAGAGGATCGTACTTTAATTCGCGGTTCTCCCTATCTTTGGGCCCCAAAATTACCCCCTTATGATCTCCATCCGCATCTTCGTCACGGGCGGCACTTTCGACAAAGAGTACAACGAGCTTACAGGCGAGCTCTTTTTTAAGGAGACTCATCTTCCCGAAATGCTCAACCGCGCCCGCTGCACCATCGACGTGACAGTAAGGACCCTTATGATGATCGACAGCCTCAACATGACGGAGGAGGACCGCGAGCTCATCGTCCATCAATGCCGGGCCGCAGAGGAAGATAAGATCATCATCACCCATGGCACCGATACCATGTCCGTCACCGCCCGCGTCCTGGCCGAGAAGGTAAAGGACAAGACCATCGTCATCACAGGCGCCATGATCCCCTATAAATTCGGCAGCTCCGACGGATTCTTCAACCTGGGCGGCGCCCTGGCTTTTGCGCAGACCCTTCCTCCGGGGGTATATGTGGCCATGAACGGCCGCTATTTCACCTGGGATAATGTCCGGAAGAACAGACAGACGGGGCAGTTCGAGGAGTTGCAGTAATTCCCACATCCGTAAATTCCTTTTCCTGATCCGGCAGCGCCTCCAGACCGTCGGGGGATAATTTTGTCGCCGACAAAAAAACCCGCGATGCAACGATTATACACCCTATTCTTTTTATTCTTATTCCTTGATACTCAGGCACAACAGGACGGCATCCTCACCGGCACGGTCACTACCAGCGACGGCCGCCCAGCCCAGGATGTCACGGTCCGACTAAAATCCAGAAACACCCTCACGGACGAGAACGGCAGCTTCACCTTCAAACGTCTGGCCCCCGGCACCTACGAAATAGAGATCTCCCTGGTAGGCTATACCACCCTTCACGAGCAGACCACGATAGAGGAAGGAAAGACCACCACCCTTACCCTGCGGCTGAAGGTCTCTGAACAGCAATTGGACGAGGTCACGGTCACCACGGGACAAAACAAATTTTCCAAAAAAGAAACAGACGACATCGCCCGCCTGCCGTTGAAGAATATGGAGAACCCACAGGTCTACACAGTAGTCACCAAAGAGATCATGCGCGAGCAGGTCATCACGGACTACAACAGCATCTTCAAGAACGTCCCCGGCGCCGGCGTACCACTGGTATACAATCAGGGAAGAAGCTCCCTCCTCGCCAGAGGCTTCACCACAGCCAACCTCATACGCAACAGCGTCTCGGGATTCGTATATACCAACATCGACCCGGCCAATCTCGAAAGGCTGGAAGCCATCAAAGGCCCCTCGGGCACGCTCTTCAATAGCAGCATGATATCTTTCGGCGGATTGTTCAACCGCGTGACCAAAAAGCCATTGGAAACCTCCCGCACGGAGATCAGCTACACAGGCGCCAGCTTCGACCTCAATCGGCTGACGGTGGACCTCAATCGTACACTCAACGACTCCAAGACGGTGCTCTTCCGGATGAATGGCGCCATCCACAGCGAAAAAAGCTTCCAGGACGCCGGCTTCACCCGCAGCATCATGCTGGCCCCGAGCTTTGTCTATAAAGCGAGCGACAGGCTGACGATCCTACTGGACATCGAGGCCTCTACCTTCAACGCCACCTCCCCTATCCGATTCACCCCCGCGAAGACGGGGAAAGTGACGAACATAAAGGACCTGGGCATGGACTATAAAAGATCCTTTACCAATAACACCCTGGACTATACCACCCGTCAGCTGAATGTATTCGGACAGATCAATTATCAGCTGTCCCCCCAATGGAAATCGCAGACCAATTTCACCCGTACCTTCTCCACCACGGAAGGCTATGTCTCCCAACTCGTCGGCAAAACTGACAGCACGCTGCAGCAAAGCGTCCAGATAGAGAACTTCCCCTACAACGGCACGGAGATACAACAAAATTTTATCGGGGACATGCGCATCGGCGGATTTCGCAACCGGGTGGTCATCGGCGTCGACTATTACAATCAGAAGAGTGATCGCACCACGCCTACGATTACTCTGCCGGTGATCAATTTCAAACATCCGGGCGCGGCTTATAATAATTTCAACGCCACCAAGGTGGATTCCATGGCAGCCAATGCGGTGTACAGCATCTATCAGACCAACCAAAATACCTATGGCGCCTATGTTTCAGACGTCCTCAATATCACCCCCCAGCTCAACGTCATGCTCAGTCTGCGGGTAGACCATTTCCAGGACAAGGGCACTTATTATCCTGCCTATGACTCCACCGCGGGAGCTTATTCTCAAAATGCGCTTTCTCCCAAGCTGGGCATCGTATACGAGCTCATCAAAGATAAAATATCCCTCTTCGGCAACTATATGAATGGCTTTAGCAATGCGGGCGGACAGGATTACAATGGCCTATCCTTCAAACCTCAGCAGGCTTATCAGTGGGAGTCGGGTATCAAATTGGATCTGTTCAGCCACCGTCTGAGCAGCACCCTTAGCTATTACAATATCGACGTCTCCAATGTCACCCGAGACGATCCTGACCACGCCGGCTATTCCATCCAGGACGGCACCCAGCTGAGCAAAGGCTTCGAAGCGGAGATCATCGCCAATCCCTTCCCCGGATTCAACCTCGTGGCGGGCTATGCTTATAATGACAGTAAATATACCCGCGCTGCCAAGACGGTAGAAGGACTGCGCCCCGCCTCTGCAGGTCCCGCCCATTTACTCAACGGATGGGCCAGCTATCACCTGATGGATGGCAAGGCCAAAGGTCTTGGGCTGGGTCTCGGTGTCAACTATGGCAGCTCTTCCTTCCAGACCAATACAACGACGCAGGTATTTACCATTCCGTCCTATACGGTGCTGGATGCAACGATCTTTTATGATCAGCCAACCTACCGGCTGGGCGTCAAGGTCGATAACCTCACCAATGAGAAATACTGGTCATTCCGACTGGCGCCGCAAAATCCGACCCGTATCTCCGCCAGCATCAGCTTAAAATTCTAAACCCCATGAATATCCGCAAGCTCATACTTCAATTGCACCTCTGGCTGGGCCTCGTGTCCGGCCTGGTGGTTTTTATAGTCGCCACTACGGGTGCGCTGTATGTCTTTGAAGAAGAGGGACGGGAATTGTTCCAGCAAAAATATTATCATGTGGTCGTACCCGAAAACGCCACGCGTCTTCCCCTTACTCAACTCACCGACACATTCCGTATCCATTTTCCAAAAGAAAAACCAGGCAGCATCCGTTGGAAGGAATCAAAAGATGCAGCGATCATCTTCTTTACAAAGAACAAGCTGGTCTCCATCAACCCGTATACCTCTACCATCGCGGGCATACGCAATGTCAACGGGGACTTCTTCACGGTAGTGCAGAAGATACATACTGAGCTGTTGCTTGGACGGGTGGGCAAAGAGATCGTGAAATGGAATGTGCTCATCTTTTTTATTATGTGTATCAGCGGTCTCGTCCTCTGGTGGCCTAAACAAAAAAGATTCTTCCGCCAGGCCGTCACCATCAACTTCAAAGCCAAAAGCTGGAAAAGGGTCAACTGGGACCTCCACCGGGTACTGGGCTTTTATGCCCTGTTGGTGCTGCTGATCATTTCCATGACAGGTCTCTTCTGGACATTCGATACGGCAAAGGGGCTCGTCGCCCTGGTCACACACAGCCCTGCCATGGACAAAGAGAAGGAGAAGGTAAAAGTCAAACCCATCCCCGGCAAGCGCTTCTCTCTCGATGAAGCCTACGCTTATGCCACCACGAACTATCCCGGCGCATCCGAGACCTTTATCACACCTCCCGCAGACAGCATGGCTCCGATACGCATCGTCATGCGCTACCCCTATACCCTGGTCCGCAAACAAAATACTTTCATTCTTTCACCTTATAATGGACGGCTGCTCAAGGAAGATCTGTATACGAATTACACGGCCTATGATAAGGTGGCCCGCAGCAACTACGACTTTCATACGGGCCGTATCAGAGCGCTGGGCATCGGGAGCAAGATCATTTATTTCCTGGCCGCGCTTATGGCCGCCTCCCTGCCCGTTACAGGGTTCCTCATATGGTGGGGAAAGAGAAAAAAATCGAAGGCGGCAAATTTGTCACATATCTCCGGGCATTCATCACATTTAAAGAAAGCCACGACGCACATAGCCTAATCTTGTTGCAAAAAACCTTGCAACAATGAAAAAGCTATTCTACCTCATGGTGCTCTCTTTCCTGCTGGCCCAGACGCAACAGGCGCAAGCCCAGATCACTGCCGGCCGGACGGACACATTTTACTCCAAGACCCTTGGCGAATCCCGGCGCCTGCACATATATCTCCCCTCCAGCTATGGAGACACCTATTTCTATCCTCACCGCTACCCCGTCCTTTATCTCCTGGACGGCGACAGCCATATCAACTCCATGTCCTCTATCGTAGAGACCCTAAGCGAACACCGTGGTCCCATGGATTTCCCGGAGCTCATCATAGTAGCCATCCCCAATACGGATCGCATGCGCGACCTCACACCTACCCATATCACCAAGGACCCCACTCACCAGATGGACAGCGTTTCTCTTAGCCACACGGGCGGTGGTGAAAAATTCCTCTCCTTTATCAGCAATGAATTGATGCCGCATATCGACTCCGTCTATCGCACCGCTCCCTATAAGATCTTCATGGGCCACTCTCTGGGCGGTCTCACGGTGATCAATGCCTTTCTCCATCACACGTCTATGTTCAATGCCTATGTCGCAACGGACCCCAGCATGTCCTGGGATGATGAGAAAATATTGCAGCAGGCAAAAAACATATTAAAAGAAAAGAAATTTGACGGCAGGGCTTTGTATCTCGGCATCGCTGACAACCTGATCCCCGGAGCAGACACCACCACCATAATGTCCCAAAAAGCCAACCTCTTTAGCCACCATATGGCATCCATTTTCGAGCTCAGGAACAGCATCCTGGCTGCCTGGCCTCATTCCACCCCGCCACCTTTTGTCCCCTTTACAGCTCAGACGCCCGTTGCGGAAAGAGTTCCTCCGGCGGGGCTGCCGCCCTTCCGATTTGCCTGGAAATATTATCCCGACTATGATCATCAATCGCTGCCCATTCCAGCCGAATACGATGGCCTTCGATTCGTTTTCAATTATTACACGCTCAACTTTCCCTTCGGTGAGTTCTTTGCGCCCACCTGGACGCAGGATTCCCTGATCGCAGCGCACTACAGGACCATCAGCTGGTATATGGGTTATAAGGTCACGCCTCCGGAGTTTGTCATCAACGGCGCCGGCTATCAATTGATGGGAAGTCATCAGCTGGATAGGGCCGCCTATTACTTCCACCTCAACATGGACAACTATCCCAACAGCTTCAACGTATATGACTCGATGGGGGATCTGCTGGTCGAACGGGAGCAAAAGGACTCTGCCATGAAATGTTATCAGAAGGCGCTTCTGCTGCGGGAGAATCCGGACACGCGTAAAAAGCTGGATGGTTTAAGCAGGTAGCTCCACCGTGTGGAACCAGTAATTAATAAAGGATCTGATCTTGAAGATAGTATCGCTGTAGGAGGCCGGCTTTTGTATAAAACTGCTGGCCCCTGCAGCATAGCTTGACAGCACATCTCCCGGCAGGGCGCTTTCACTGAGAACTATCAACGGCGCCTTTTTGTATCCCTCCGCATCCCTGATCTGGCGTATCAGGTCCATACCATCGAAAGGTTGTGCGTTCATATTGAGCAGTATCAGCGAGGGTCTGTTACCGGGGTTCACTAAATAGGCCGATAGCTCGGCAGGATATATAAAATCGATGCCGCCTTCGAAACCCTCGGACTGAAAGGTTTCTTCAGTAAGCCATCTGTCGTCCTGGTCATGCTCGACCATAAGTATTTTTCCCGCCATGGCAAAATGATTTATCTCCCTAAAAATACCTACTTTTCCCGATAAATGATAGCATATGAGAAAAACCCTTACCGCCGTAGTTATAACAACGATGGCGCATTTGGTCGTTACTGCACAGCCCGCTCCTAACCCTGCACCCGACACGTCCGTTGTCACCAAACCCGACAAGTCGGTGACCAAACACTCCATCAAGGTGGATGGAAAGGTCATCAACTATACGGCTACGGCAGGCACATTGCTGCTAAAGAATGAAAAGGACGAATCCGTCGCATTGTTCGGCTATACGGCTTATATCAAGGATGGTGAAGGCGATGTTTCTCATCGTCCGCTGACCTTTGCCTACAACGGCGGTCCGGGCTCCTCTTCCCTCTGGCTGCATATGGGCGCACTGGGTCCCCGTCGCGTAGTCCTCAACGATCCATCTCCCAACGCCGCGCCTCCTCATAAACTGGAAGACAATGAGAATTCCATCATCGACGTCACGGACCTGGTCATGATCGATCCCGTCGGCACGGGCTTGAGCCATCCCATCGGCAAGGCCACCAATAAGGATTTCTGGGGCGTCGACCAGGACATCAAGTCCATGAGCTGGTTCATCACGCAATATGTAAAGGAATACGACCGGTGGAACTCTCCCAAATACCTTTTAGGTGAGAGCTACGGCACTACCCGTTCTGCAGGCATCGCCAGCTATCTGCACGACAATATGGGCCTGCAGCTGAATGGCGTGGTACTGGTGTCCGTAGCACTGGACATTCACCAGCTGACCTTCCAGGACGACATATCGCATGTCGTTTATATACCAACTTATGCAGCCACGGCCTGGTTCCATAACAAGATTGCCAATAAACCCACGGACCTCGAGTCATTCCTGAAAGAGGCGAGAAGCTTTGCCCAGGGCGAATATGCCACGGCCCTTCAAAAAGGCGATGCCCTCAGCGATGCTGAAAAGGCACAGGTAGCCGCAAAACTGTCCAGCTACACAGGGCTTAGCAAGGACTATTGGCTAAAAGCCAACCTCCGGGTGCCCGAACCCGCCTTTACGCAGGAGCTGCTTCGTGATGAACATCAGATGGTAGGAAGGCTGGACGCCCGCTACAAAGGTATCAACCAGGACCTGTTGAGCGAATTCTCGAACGACGATCCTCAAAGCACCCAGATCAGCCCTCCATATACTGCAGAGTTCATGAGCTATTACTATGGCGAGCTCAAGGTGAATAAGAACTACTCCTACCATGTATCCGCCTACTCCGCGGAAGGTTTCAAATGGGACTGGCATCATGCCGCCAACGGCGGAGAAGGGTTTCCCGCCATGCCCAATACCAGTGTGGACCTGGCCAATGTCATGAGCAAGAACCCGAATCTGAAGATACTGGTATTGAATGGCTATTATGACCTGGCTACGCCTTTCTTCGGGACGGAATACACCTTCGATCACATGGGTCTGGAAAGGAAGATACGCAGCAACATCACGATGAAATACTATCCGGCAGGGCATATGATGTATATCCATACGCCTTCACTGGTAGCATTCAAGAAAGACGTCGCTGCGTTCATACAGGATAATTCGAAATAAGCATCTCAATGGATATAAAAGACCTGGTAGTCGTCGTCGTCGTCATGACGGTCCATGACTATCAGGTTTCTTCCATTCACCCGTAACGAGCTGTCGATACCGGCGCCAACATTGTAAATGTACCTTCCCGGCCGCCCCTGCTCATCCTGCAATGCCGCCTCCTTGAATACCCAGTAATAATGATTCGCATTATTGCGGCTGGGCATGCCGTCGAATGTAAAACTCCCATTGTCATACCTGAGATATTGGTTCATCCCGTTCTTCAGGAAATAATAGGGCTCTCCTGTACGGGTAAAGCATCCGGCCTTCTCCATATAAAACGGCTGGGGTATTGGATCTATCAGCACTAAATAAAATGCGCTCTGTCCCTGATTTAGCGATTCTGTCAGGCCTGTGATCCTGTTCTGCCGGAGGTATCCGTAAATGCTGGTCCTTGTATCTTCTGTCACGCTGGTGATCCCTGTGAGCTGGTCGAAGGGCGAAGGAGTCACCGGCACATGAACGTTCGTCTGTACAGATACAGTAGCCGAATTGTTCCTGGGATTGTCCTGGACCTGGTATACATCCAGGCCTTGTGAGAACTGGGACGCT
>Ga0207671_10001711_pt1 | contig 24778 bp, 18 predicted proteins | sample KBSC24metaG_FD_184352 | JGI IMG/M metagenome (GOLD analysis project Ga0207671, IMG submission 184352) | Corn rhizosphere microbial communities from Kellogg Biological Station, Michigan, USA - KBS C2-4 metaG (SPAdes) (version 2) | ecosystem: Host-associated > Plants > Roots > Rhizosphere > Soil... | reverse complement strand
GTTTCAGAATCTCTGCTCCCACAGTCGTAGATGTCATAGAGCCCCATCCTCTGACATCTCTCACCCTCTCCGATAGACGTGCTCCGCCTGACGCTTACGATCCTTCCACTGGATACGGTTGCTTCAAATTCCGCGGATTGATGCGGCCGGTGCGCGGATCGCGGAGGCGTTTGTGGATATCTGCCGGGTCAGCCAGCTTCACGCCCTTCCGGCGCGCTGCCGCGACCATCACGCGGGCCAAATCGGCGATGATTGCTCCTTCGCCGGCCTTCTTCGCGGCGTTGCCCCGCTTGCCCTTCTCAGTAGGCGGGGCCAACTCCTTCAGCTTGAAGCCTGAGCGCAGCAGCGTTCCGCAAATTCTGTCGGGTGTCACGAGTTGACTCCGGAACACGGCCCCAGAAAACTGCGCGTGCAACGCGGGCGAGGGGCGAGGCGCAGCTGTGAGTTGCTGCGAGGCTGTCAGGGTCCGAAACGAAGCCGGTGGCGAATTTCCTCGATGACGCTCTCGCGGACCCAAAAGCTCGTTGCAAATCAAGCTGGTAATTCTGATACCCGGCGAACGAGACCGTCAGAATGAGGCTCCCAAGAATTAGTGAAATCGACGTTCGCGCAGTGATGGCTATTGTTTTCTATTCCGAAGAACTCATCACACACGCCCCTTTACTTCACCTTGTAATACTTCACATCGTCGATGGTGACCTTATTCGAGACCAGAAGCCGAAGGACTTGCTTGGATTCGTGCGCTATGCCTGGGGAGCTGAAACTGCCAATGATTTTGCCATCAACTGCGGCAGTCATGGTATCACCAGCAATGGTAACACGAAGTGAATGCCACTCATTCAGGCTTATATCGTTGGGGAAAGAGATTTGCTTGGTTTTGATCAACGCCTCATCTTCTTTGGAAAGCGTTCCTGCTTTCCTTGCATCATAATACTTCAACAGCATCCCGCCCGTTTTCATATCCTGCAAGCTCACTCTTTTGACGCCAAACGTCGCAGCACAGATATGTCCCGCATGCACTTCCTTGTAGGTAAGATCAGCAAAGTTCAACATTAGCGTGTCCTTTTCTTCATGAAATTTGAAACGCATGGTCGCCGTGCCATCAATAAACACAAAGGCATGACCAACATCCACGGCATGAATAGCTTCTGGGTGAATGTAGATGTATAGCGAACCATCGAGAAGAGCGACCTGCTTATTGCCTTTGGCACTCCATGAACTACTCGTATTCCAGCCATTGCCGGGTTCATCTTTTACTGATTGCGTCTCTGAACGTGCGAAATCGTCAGAAAAGACCAGCGTGCCAAGATTATCCTCAGCCATGAGTGGTAAGGCGAAGAAACAGCTCAGCGAGAGCATGACTATTGCGAAATTGCTCTTGAGGGAAATGAACTGGGTTGGCTCTGAGTGTGAAGCGGTCATGGGGTATTTTGAGGTGGGAGAGGGATCAAGGCATTTTCCAAGCGGTTCAGCAACATTGTTCGCGGGATCGAACTCGGGCGCTGGCAATCTCCGCATTCTTGTTCCATCGGAGAAGAATGGAAAGCCGGCGTCCTAGTCTGCGACCAGGATTTTTGGCATACTTGCTGGAACCTGGTCAGCAACTCGCTCCCGAGAATCTGCAAGCGTGTCCGCAGCCATCCGGCCAGCTTGTGATTGGCACGATCAAAGGAATCGAAAACGCGAAAACGCTTCCTCCTGGGTGCGGAATATTGTCGCCAAGAATATGCGACCGAGTGGAATGGACGGGCCATAGGCCCGATATCTGTTTAGCCGGCAGAAGCGCACCCACCACAAATACGATTTTCGCTCTGATGACCGCGGGCGCGCGAACACCTTTGAAGAGCTTGTTGAACGCTGACCTCATGAGAGCGGCCACGGCGCCCTGCCGTGTCATTGCCGGTCTTTCGATCAGATGGCACGACAGGAATGCGAGCGTCCGCGCCAATGGAAAGCAAGAGGGGTCAGGCGATCGCCTGACCCCTTATTTCCCAGTGGTGCTCTCGAAGTGGCGGATTACAGTGTCGGACCAAGGTCCGATGGACCGACATTGCGTGAAACGCGAAGTCGATAGAAGATAGAAAACCACCCAAAGTACTGCCATGAAGAAGTTGGCTCAAATGATGATTGCCGCTGTCGGCTTCCTTTCATTGTGCAGCGGCTGTGCGACCGGACCGCCGCTCAGCGACACCAACGCAAAGTCTTTGGGTCCCGTCGCCTGTTCCCTGGATCCTGGCGGCAGGCACCAGCCAAAGTATGAAAATGTTTCCGCGGAAATGCTGGGCTCGGTCGGTGGGCTCGTGCCTGGATTCATCCCTGGGCTGATTGGTGCTGGTGTCTCCTCAGCCGTGGAGGGATTCTTCTCGGCGCGCGGACAAGCCGAACTTAACAGGATGAGCCAATCACTCGGCGAATTCGAGTGTCCACAGATTATCAAGGCTGTGGAGACAAGACTAAAGTCCGCGGGCTACGATACGCAGCCCAACGCGCCCACGGCTTTCACCGTTAAACTTTATACCTACGGGCTTATCCAGGGACGTCAGGAACTGGCGTACGGCAAAGTCACAGGCCGGGCCGTATTGACTGATAGAGTCCATAAAGAACTTTGGCGAGGCGAGGCGGCCGGCTATACTGCCAAAGGGCATACGATGGACGAGTATATGAGCAATCCCGAACTATACCGCGAAGATCTTCGGCTGGCCGCAGTCAACTTTGCCTGGGCTTTATATAACACTCGCGATAAGACCACACTGCCGGCGCATGAAAAGCGCTGATTGTTGACAGATTTTCTCTGAAGGCTTGAGGCGCAGACTGCCGCTGGGTTTCCAGCGGTCTGGCCATCAGGTACCGCCCATCTACGGAATCTTGAAATCGATCAGCGGCAGCTTGCGATCGCCGTCGCCCACGAGCAGCGTATAGGTTCCAGGAGGAATTTGTCCGTTGAGCAACGGATGCGCGGTCAACGGCTTTGGCTCCTCCGCCGCGCGCGCGCCCGCGGCCGGGGTGGCCGCGTTCGAGGCGGTCTTCGGCTTTTCGGAAGGTTTGCGTGCCTCCGGCTTTGTGGCCGGTTCGGTTCCCAGCGCCGTTTCCCTCTTCCCCGGGCCGCTTCCACTTTGCGCCGCCGGCGGAGGTGGCGGCGTGGCCGTCGATTTCGCCGCATCGGTTTGGGACGTCGCCGATGATGCTGGCACGGCAGCGGAATGAGTGACCGGGGGCTGACCCGCGGGCGAGCCGGCCTCACTCTGTTTCTGGATCTGGTTTTTAATCTCCTGCACCACCGGCGCGATGTTACAACGTTGCGTGTGTACCCCGAGTGCCGCGACCTTGCTGCCTTTCACGCCAAAGCCCGGCGGCAACCGCAGCGAAAGCGGCTGTAACACGGCGCCGGGTAGCTTGCTGACATCCACCACGATGTTATCGCCTTCGAGCTTCAACCCGCCATCCAGCACTCCGAAGATCGCCTTATCGTACCGGCCCATGCCTACATAGATTTGGAACGCCTCGCCGTTCGCGCGTTTGCCGACGAGGATATAAGGCGTCGCCGGCGGCGTGCGGCCGGTAATCAGCTTGCCGTTAAGAACCTTGAATGACTCGCCATTGGGCCCGAGGCCTCGGGCCGCGTCACTGCCCGATGGCTTCAGCTCTTCATCTCCCTTGGCCTGCGTGCGCAGGAAGAAACTCAAGCCCTGTCCGCGCTCGGGCATATCCAAGGGGAAGCGATTGTCGTCTGCCAGGAAATACATCCAGGGCAGAGGCGAAGTCGAGAGCGCGCCGCCCGGCACGCGGGTCCGCGCCGGCTCGGGCGGGATGGTGCGCGACGCCGGTTCGTCCGCGCCGGTGTCGCTATTTTGCGCCGCCGCGATTTTGGCCTCCGCCAGCGCGCGCAGCCAGGCCGGCCAGGCGCGATTTTTCGTGTCTTCCTTCAGCCGCCCCTGGAGATCAGTCGTGGGCCTGTCGGCTTCCTGCGCCTCGACCACCTGCCAGTCAATGGCGATTCGCTTCACCTGGTTGAGGGCTGCCTTGGATTCGGTTTCATCCGGCCCGAGCTTGAAGTTGTCCCACGTGGTTTCAAACCAGCGGTAATCCCGGGTGGGCGCCGGTGGACCTTTCATCAGCGCGAGAAGCCCCTGGGCGAGCTTGGTGCGCACCACGCGTTCGAGCCTGGACCTTGCCTCCGCCGGCACGGGGTCGGCCAGGGCGCTTTCAATCGAGGCGCCTTTTGCCTGGAGTTTCTCAAAGGCATCGAAGTCGCCACCACTCACATTCGCGCTGGTTAACTCGGTCTCGAACTGAGTGATCTCTCCCAGCTTTGCGGCCACCGCGTTGAAACTCGCGAATATATTGGGGCAATTCAGCGGATTCTGCTGGGCGACCGTCTCGTACTCGATCTTGGCCGCGCGCATCCTGGCGAAGTCACCGGACTGCATCGCCTCGACCATTTGCCTCACCGACTCGGCGACCTCGCGAAGCTTTTTCAGGTCGAAAAATCCCAGGCCATTCACTTCACGGTCCAGGTTCGGGATGGCCCGCGAGCCGGTGAAGTAACCGATGTCCTGGATGATCCTCTCGACACCGGCTTGCTTGCTTTGCTCAACCTGCTGCACTTCGCGCCATGGAGTGAGCACCAGATAATGAGTCGCCGTCCACAATAGCAGGAGCACGGCCACGGCGAGCGCGATCCATTGCCCGCGCGGAATCGGACGGTCGCGTGGCGGTGACGACGATGAACCTTTGGAACCGCCCTGAGACTTCATGGCACCATGCCAGTGGTTCTTCCGCGCAAACCTGTCAAGAAATATCCGGTCCTTGGGCGGAAGGAGACAGAACCAGGCCCCACTCGCGTATCAACGCACCTGCGAAGCGGCACCAAGGAGACCCAACCATTCCCAGTCCGCACCACTCCACTACTCCATCACCTCCATTCCTGTTTCCCCTGTGGCCGGCTTTCCAGTACGCTCGCGCGCCATGAAGGTTTCCTCTCCTCCCCCGGAAGTGTTCCTGCCGAACCCGCGCGGCACACTGCAGACTCGGCGGGATTTTCTCGTCCGGTTCGCATTGCTGGCCGGGGCGGGCGCGGGCGCGGCAACATCGATGGGGCGGCTTTTCGCCGCGGAATCAGCAGCGGAATCCGTGGAGAAGCAGAAGCCGAAGCCCTTCCGGATCGCGATGATTAACTCCGAGTACCGCTTCAAATCGCATGCCTACCACTTCGGGCGCCGATTCATGGAAGGCTACGACCGGGAAGGGTTTCATCATCAGCCGGCGCAGACCGTGGCCCGGATGTTCAATGACAAGCATCCGCCGAACGACCTGAGCGGCGCCGATGCGGCGCGGTTTCACTTTGAACGCTGCGACACCGTTGCGGAGGCGCTCGGCGGTCGCGGCCAGGTCGATGTGGACGCCGTCTTGCTGGTGATCGAACACGGCGACTATCCGCTGAACGAATACGGGCAGATCCTCTATCCGCGCCACGAATTCTTCATGCAGATTGTGGCGGCCTTTGAAGCCGCCGGGCGGGTCGTGCCGGTCTTCGTGGACAAGGCGCTTTCCTATGACCATCGCAAGGCCAGGGCGATGTACGATCTCGCGCGGAAGATGAAGTTTGGACTGATGGCCGGCTCGTCCCTGCCCGTGACGTGGCGCCGGCCGGAGCTGGAACTGCCGCTCGAAACTCCCATCAAGGAGGGGCTCGTTGCCTTCGGCTACGATCGTTCCGTCTCGGAAGTCTATTTCTTCCACGCCTTGGAAGCGCTCCAGTGCATGATGGAACGACGGAGCGGCGGCGAGACTGGAGTCCGCCGCGTGACCATGCTCACGGGGGACGACGTCTGGCGGGCGGGTGACGAAGGCCGATGGTCGTGGTCGCTGCTCAATGCGGCCCTGGCGCGAAATCCGAGTAACAACACCGGTACCGCGCGCCAGAACGTCGTCCAGCCGGAAGCGATCCTGGTGGAATATGCCGATGGCACCAAGGGAGCGGCGCTGAATCTCATCGAACAGGTGGTCGATTTTACGTTTGCGGGCCGGCTGGCGAATCGCGAGACGCCGGTGACTACGCTCTTCGAGCTGCCGGGCATCGGGAGATTCTTCGACACGCTGGTCTGGAACCTGGAAAAATTCCTGGCGACGGGCCAGCCGCCGTATCCGGTCGAACGCACCCTGCTGACGAGCAGCCTGCTCGATCTCGCCGTTCATTCCCGGAAAGGAAAAGGCGCGCCGCAGGAGACGGAGTTTCTCGACATCCGCTATCAGGCTCCCGTGGACAGCGGCTACGTGCGGGGCCGCATCACGCTGGATCCCTAGGAACCATGAAGACGCTCACGATTCAGAGCCTGCAAGCCACGGTCCCGACTACGATGAAGAACGTCTTGTATTGCAGCCTCGCCATGTTCGCGACCGTCATGGCGTCCGAGGTCCCCGCCGCGCCGCCTTCCCCGACGTCGCAGAACGTCCGGCGCGCGGTCGAACGGAGCTTGCCCTATGTCGAGAAGGTCGCGACGTCTTGGATGCAGGAGCGAAAGTGCAACTCCTGCCACAATGTCACCTTTCTCGTCTGGACCCACAACGAGGCGGCGGCCCGCGGATTCGAGATCGACCGGAAGAAGCTGGCGGAATGGACGAAATGGTCGTTGGCCGATTCGCTGTCGGATCGCTTCTGGTTCAAGCTGCGGCCGGTGGCGATGGCCGCTCTCAAGGACGGCGGCCTTCCCGAAGCCCTGCTGGCCAAGTTGAAGCCGTTGGAGGGAAAGACCTACACGACTCGAGATGAATACCTGCATGGGCTGGAGGAGGCGATCGGCCCCGAAAATCTCGCGGCAAACAAGGAGCGCCTGCTCAAGGTGGCCACTCTTCCGAACAACGGCGGCGGGCCGGACACCCTAGGCCAACTCCTGCTGGGACAGGCCGGGTCGAGTGAGGCGACGCGGAAGGACAAAAGTGAGAACGAATCTTACGCGGCCATCCGTTCCCTGCTGCTGGAATGGCAGGAGCCGGACGGCTCGTGGCAAGCTCAGGGACAGTTGCCGGGTCTGAAATGGGCGGGAACGCAGGAGATGCACCAGGCGACGACCATGTGGAGCCTTCTTGCCGTCAGCGCGGGGAACCGGAAGGAGGAAACGTTGGTTCGCAGCAGAGAACGGGCCCTGGAGTCGTTGAAGAAGGTCACACCGGAAGCAACGATCCAAACGCTCGCCCTGCAACTGGTCATCGCTCACAAGTTCGGCGAACCTGCCCACAGAGAGGCGCTGTTGAACGAGTTGATCGGCCGGCAAAATGCGGACGGCGGGTGGGGATGGCTCAAGGAAAACAAAGGCAGCGATGCCTTCGCCTCTGGCCAGGCTCTGTACGCGCTGGGCCTTCTGGGCCGTGATGGGAAAGACCCGGTGGTAAGCCGGGCTTGGGAATTTCTGTTGCGGACCCAGGACAAGGACGGGAGCTGGCAGGTCCCGCAAGAGGCCATCAATACGCGTCGTCGGGGTTTGAATGTGTACACTTTTTGGGGGACGGCCTGGGCCACAATCGGTATGCTCCAGACGTTGCCGGCGGAGGAGGAAAAGTGGCCGCCGTGACATTGTATCTCATGTTCGCGCCCACCGGAACCGAACTCTCGTATCGGGTTTAAAGCCGCAAGCGCAGGGAGGGTGAGCAGAATTTTCGGCTGGGCGGCGAGGTTGCAAAAGTCTGCCGGAAGAAACTTCTTAAAGGTGTCATACAAATAGGGCTGATCAGGGACTAATGCGAGTACAACCCCATGCCTTCGCGCCCCTTGCACCGCTTCCCCGACACATCCGCGACGCGTCGACTTGCGTCCTGGCTCCCGCTCGTTTTCCCCAGATCCCAATGCAACGCTTGATCCCTGTTCTCACCCTGTTCGTCCTTGTCGCGAGCTTCCAGGCTGTTCTCCAGTGCCTATGAAACTCGTGCTCTCCGTGCTTCTTCTTACCGTCGTCGCGGCGATGGCTCACGCGGCTCCGGTCCCGGCGCAAAACCCCGAGCGGTGGGAGGCGGCCGCGATTCTCAAGTATCCCGCTTTGAGAGAGCAAGGTTCGCCTCTCAACAAACAGTTCCTCGCCGTGGTCGCCGCCAAGCGCCAGTCTGAGCCGGCCTTCTTCAATCAGCCCGATTGGCCGTTGCGGGCTGCCGACCTCGCCGTCGAGGAAATCAAGAATGCCGAGGCCGTCGCGAAAGAAAAAGCCATGGCCGACGAGCAGGCCGCGAAAGCCAAAGGCGAGGCTGAGGCCAAAAAGGTGAAGGCCGGGATCGCCACAAAACAAGCCTCGACCCCGGATCAGCGGGGGGAGATGGACCGGAAGGATGCCAAGCAGGAAAGTGATCGATCGAAGACCGGGTGGATCGCGAAATTCGGGGCGGGCGAAGCGGTCGAACTTGCGGGCTTGATCGATCAACAGATCGAGGCGCGGTTGAGCAAAGAAGGAGTGCGGGCCGCCGCCCTGGCGGACGATGCCGAATTCGTGCGACGGATTTATCTCGATCTCCACGGCGAGGTGCCGCCGCTCGAGCAGGTCAAGCGCTTCCTGGCCGATCCGCGACCCGACAAGCGGGCGCGGCTGATCGACTCCCTGCTCGCCGACGCGCGCTACGGCCAGTATTTGGCCGACATCTGGCAGGGCTACTTGATGTCGCCGCTGGCCGATGACCCGACGAGGCGGGCTGAGCGATTCCGCGACTGGCTGGCCGGGCAGTTCAATACGAGACCGTGGAACGAGATTGCCACGGAGTTGATTGCCGGCACGGGAACGATGGAGGACAACCCGGCGGTCACCTATCTGATCGAGGGCCGGCTGCCGCGCGCCGTGCCCGACCTCACGGACCTTACCTCGCGATATTTCCTGGGCATCCGCTTGAATTGCGCCCAATGCCACGATCATCCTTTCGTGAAGTGGAAGCAGGAGGAGTTCTGGGGAATGGCGGCGTTCTTCACCCAAATCCAGACACCGAAGCGCGCCAAGCAAGTCTACGAGAAAGGCGTGATCGACGATCCAAAATTGACGCTGGCCAACCTGAAGGATGCGGGCGTGCCGGACGGGTTCATCCAGTCCGCGCCGACGTTCCTCGGAGGAAAGGCATTGTCGCCGGGCAGCGGGACGATCACGCACCGTGCCGCTTTGGCAGAGTGGATGACGACGCCGGAGAATCGCTGGTTTGCCCGCGCGGCGGCGAACCGGACGTGGTGGCGGCTCATGGGGCGCGCCATTGTGCGACCAGTCGATGACATGAGCGAGGCGAATGCGCCGAGCCATCCGCAAGTGCTGGAGTTGCTGACGCGAAAGTTCGTCGAGTCGGGATTTGATTTGAAATTCCTGACGCGCGCCATCGTCTTGAGCCGCGCCTACCAGCGCACCAGCCAGACCAGCCAGGGGGGTGCGTCGCCGGACCAGCAGGCGGAGCTCTTCGGCCGCATGTCCATCAAAGTCCTTTCCGCGGGACAGTTGTATGACTCGCTGGAGACGATCTCCGGGCCGGCGGCGAGGGTGACAGGCATCGACGCCCGGGAGGGCGCCCGGTGGGAGTTCACGCAGTTTTTTGGCGACAATGGCGATCCTGAACCCACGGCGTATCGCCGCGGCATCCCACACTTGCTGCGGCAGATGAACTCGGGGCAGTTCACCGGGTCAGGTTTCGACGGCCTCGTGGCGCGGCTCAACTCGCCCGCCAGTCGACCCCTCGAAGAAACCGTCTCGGACCTGTTCCTCACCATCCTTTCGCGACCACCGACCGGCAACGAAGTCCGCATGGCCAAGCCATACGTCAATCAGAGCGGCTCTGCCGCGGGCGGACTTCGCGAACTGGCGTGGGTGCTTGTCATGACCAGCGAGTTTTCCCTCAACCACTAACCATGAAATCGATGTTTAATCGGCGAACGTTCCTGACCACCACTGCGGCCGGCCTCTCACTCAACGGTTGGCTCGGCCGTCTCGCGGCGGCGGCGCCGGAGAGCAAGCGGCCCAAGTCGTGCATCCTGCTCTGGATGGCGGGAGGGCCCAGTCACATCGACACCTTCGACCCCAAACCCGAAGCTCCGGCCGATGTGCGCGGCGAATTCGCGGCCATCGAAACGTCGGTGGCGGGCATCCGCATCAGCGAGCATTTCCCGCGCTTCGCGAAGTTGATGCAGCACGCCGCGATTTTGCGCGGCATGAGCACGCAGGAATCCGACCACAAGCTCGCCACGTATCACCTCCACACCGGTTACCAGAATCGCGCCGGGGCCGTGGCGTTCCCATGCCTGGGCGCCATCGTGGCCAAGGAATTGGGCAAGCAGGATGTGGCCCTGCCGAATTTCATCACCATCGGGCGTGGTCCGCAGGAGGCGTTGACGTCTGGATTCCTCGGGCCGGACCAGCAGCCGCTGACCGTCAACGACCCCGTCCGCGGGCTCGACTTCATCGAGCCGGAGGGCGACCCCCAGCGATTCGCCCGGGAGATTGAATTACTGCACGGCTTCGACGAGGCCTTTCATTCCCGCTATCAGAGTTCCGCCGGCGAAACGCATCACACATCGATCACCCGCGCGGTGCGGTTGATGAACTCGCAGCAGAAGGAGGCCTTCGACCTGTCGCGCGAGCCGGCTAACATCCGCGAAATGTATGTTCCGCCGTCCTCGGCCACCGCTCCCGCGGCGGCCAGTGGCAAGATGACAAAGATGGTCAGCAGCGGAGAACGGGCGGGCAGCTTCGGCCAGGGATGCTTGATGGCGCGGCGGTTGGTGGAAGCCGGCGTGCCGTTCGTGGAAGTCGTCATGGGCGACGGCGTCGGCTGGGACACGCACCGCGACAACTTCCCGCGCGTGCGCGCCCTGTCGCTGGAGTGCGATGCCGCCATGGCGGGCCTCGTCACGGACCTCAAGAGCCGCGGGCTGCTCGATTCGACTCTCATCGTGTGGATGGGTGAGTTCGGTCGTACGCCCCAATGCACCGGCGGTGGGCGCAATCACTGGTCGCGCGCCTGGAGCACGGTGCTCATTGGTGGAGGGATCAAGGGCGGCCAGGTCGTGGGTCGCACGGACCGCGATGGCGCGACCGTGGTCGATCGTCCGATCAGCGTTCCCGACTTCCTGGGGACGGTCTGCACGATCCTTGGCGTCGATTACAAGAAGAAGAACCACCCGCCGGGAGTGGGGCGACCGATCCCGATTGTCGATACGAGCAAAGAGGTCAACGTGCTGACGGAACTAATATAAATGAGCTCGATGGCAAGCTCTCGTTCGTTGCCCCAGACTGATATGAAGGCGCGCCTTAGGCGCTCTCGCGGAGCGAGCGGAAGGTTGGCGGGGCTGCGGCGGGTCCGGAGGGGCGAAGCCCCGAATTTAAGGAAATGAAATATTGAAGATGCGGACGAAAATGACCTTTTGCCTGGTGTGCTGCTTTCTCCTCGGCGGCTGGTCTGTGCTCCTGGGCGCTGATGCTCCGCCGGCCAAGGATCCCAACATCGTTCGTCTGGCGCTTCTGCGCGCCGTGCCCGTGAAATGGGACCTCGATGCAAACTTCAAAGCCTTCCTGGACGGGGTGGATCTGGCGGTGGAACAGAAGGCGGAGTTGCTCATCACGCCGGAGTGCTGGTTGGATGGCTACGCCAGCACTGCTGCCGATTCCACACCCGAGCGAATTCGCGGCATCGCCCAAACCGTCGATTCGAGTCCGTATCTCGTGAAGGTTGCGGAACTCGCCAGGCAGCTATGGTCCGATTACCGAGGGCAAATAGACCGCGGCATGCTGCACTTTATCAAGCGATGGCCACCTGATTCCGGGCAATGACGATGAAGAAACTCGCGGTCGTCTTGATAATCTGCTTGTCCGCACACGGCTTGGGCGCCGACTGGCCGATGTCTGCCTGCAATCCCCAGCGCACGTACCGCACGGAGGAAGACATACGCGACCCGTTCGAACTGGAATGGGTTCGCTATTTTCCAGACGCCTACGTGCCACACCGTGTGGAGCCCATCGTTGCTGGCGGCACCGTGTACATTTCCAGTTCCAAGGGTCTGTATGCCCTGGATGCCGCAACGGGAAAGGAGAAGTGGTTCTTCACAACCAACCTGGCCGTGGGACATTCCCCATCGGTGGCCGGAGGGCTCGTCTTCGTGCCGGGGCTGGATAAGCAGGTCCACGCGGTGGATGCCGAAACCGGAAAGCAGAAGTGGGCATTCGAGGCTGACGCGGGATTCATCACCAACCCGCTGCTCGTCGAGGATACCGTTTACGCCGGCTGCCTGGACAATAACCTCTACGCGCTGTCGGCCGGCGACGGCCGGCTCAAATGGAGTTTTCCCACGGGTGGGCCGATCTATTTCTCAGCCGCTTTCGACGACGGCAAGGTCTACGTCGGCTCCAATGACATGTACGGTTATGCGCTGGACGCCGCCACCGGCAAGCTCGTCTGGAAGACCGACAAGCTGCCGGGCAAGTCGATGAACTCTTTCTGGCCCGTCGTAGCCCGGAAGGCAGGCGCGGTGATTTACGTGATGGATAACGCCTACCGCGCTCAGCATCTCGGATTCCTGGACCACGAAGTGAAGGCCAAAACCTGGCCATGGACGGAACCCCATAAAGCCGGCATCTACACCGATGAGCAGCTTCGCGACCTGGAGCGAATTACCATCGAGTACTTCGAAATGTACCCGCACCGCCAGACATTCCTCGTGATGGACGCGGCGACGGGTAAGCAGAAGTGCGTTTCTCCGGTGCTGATGGTGGGCAATGCCGGCACGCGGATGCCGCCAACGATTGGCCCCGATGGACTCTGCTACATGACGATCCTTCACGATCACTCCATTGGCAACCTGCTGGGGGGCTGTCACGCGGTGAGCTACGATATCCAGAAGAACCAGTTTGCCCGCTGCTATAGCTATCATTGGCTGGGCGGCGCCAACCTGGTGGGCGACGAACCGCTGGGCGTAAGCATGGCCGGCAACATGTTCTACGGGCATCATCTCTACGACACGACCGGTGGCGTGGACATCTACTCCAAGCCCGGGGATCGCGGCATCACCATCTCCGGCTCAGGCGGAATCCTCAGCAACTGGCAGAAGACGCACAAGGACGTGGCGGGCCAGGATTTCTGTTTTCCCTTCATGTATCAGAACCCTCACAACACGGTCAGCTCAATGACCTTCTCCGATGGGCGCGTGTTCATCCTCACCAAGCAGACGAATTCATTGTTCGTCTTCCGCGGACGAAGGACCAACCCGTGAAGATATTCGCTTTCCTCCTCGCGATCGCTTCGACGTTTGGCGCGACGGGCTCCGCCAGCGCGCAGGAGTTTCATCCGGGGCTGGATCAGTTTGTGACCGGCACGCCGGCCAGCGCATCCAGCTTGGGCGGCCTGGGCTTTTCGCTGCAGATTCCTAACACCGGCTGGCCGGAATTGGGTCGGTACCTGACGCCGTTTGTGGCCAACTTCCGCGGCGGTGATCCGGCCCGAACTTCCCTGGGAAGGATGCAGTCGGGCACCAAGCCGCCGGACTCGGTCACGGTCGTAAAGAACAATTGGGCGGGCCGGACTGTCCGCTACAACCTGCCCGAGGGACAAACGATGGAGCTGCTGGTGAGCCGGCTCTCCCCGGCCATCATGTTGCGCAGCAGCGGCGGCAGTCTCGATTTGTTGAACGTCGCTGAAACTGCCCAGCCCAGGGATGACGACGCCAAAAATGCCTGCGTCCGCTATCTGGCGGTGCCCACCAGTCGCGGCGTGCGCGTCGTGCAGGGTCCTGCGGCCGTCGAAGGCGTTGAACTCTCCGAGCCATGGCTGGTCGTCTGGTTCGGCCAATCGTCGCCCGCGCGCGCGCAGGACGAGGATTGTCCGCTGCTCGTGGTGCTCCAGCATCGGCCATCGAAGGTGCGGTTGGAAGAGCGTCGCGGACTGAGCCTGCGCTTTCCCAGCGACAGCGGGTACGTGGCCCTCATGGCGCTGGCGGGATTTGCCAACGTGCGGACCAGCCAGAGCGAACAGTGGTCGGCGGGCTTGCCAGAAGCAATGGTGCAGCGCGCCCGCCAATGGCTGCCGCTCATGCGGCATTATCCCACGGATGTGAAGGAGAGCTACCATGTGGACCACGCGGCCGATCGAGTCACTGTTCGCGAGCGGGTGACGTTCCTGAGCACCCAGGACGACTGGAAGACGCCGCCGCGGAAGCTTGCCCCGCTGCCACCGGCTCTGGCCGCTGCCTGGCGGTACCACTTGCCGCTGAAATTTTCCGGGGCGGTGAAGGACTTACACCACATCGAAAACGTCGGGCCGTATGCCGGTATCGACGACGTGGAAGAGTACACCTGGCAAGCTGATGGTCTTTTGAAGTATGCACGCGAAGCCATGCAGGTGGGCGAATTGCCTCCTCAAGCCGCCCCGCTGTGTAAAACGCTGACGGCGGAAATCCAAAAGATGGTCCAGGCTGGGCATCTTCGCGCCGGGTATTTTGCTGGCGGACTTCTCGACAGCAGCGGCGAAGGAGCGTGGGACTTCTGGGTCAACCCTGGAGAGCTTGTCAGGACTCTCAGCCAGGCCGGTCCTGTGTTGGATAGCGCCGAGATGCGCGCGGCCGTTGGCTCGTATCTGGCGAAAGAGATCGCTACTTATCCGCCCTGGAAGATTGGCCATATCGGCTTTGGGCAAGGGCATCCCCGCGAATTGTACGACATTCCTCCCGAAGAGCTGAACGGCAAAGTCGGTCGGCCGACGGTCTCAGTCAACCGGGATCCCAAGGGCCCGCCCTCCTTTGATAGCCTCTACGCGATGTGGAGCTACGGTCAAGCTACGGGCGATTGGGATCTGGTCCGGAAGGGCTACCCGGAGATGGACGACCTGTTCCACCAGCACTTGCGGAACTACGACTGGGCCGCGCTGGGCGTGACGACTGCCATGCCGGTGTATCCAACGCCTTTCAGCCGCAACTGCGGGATTCACACGTGCAATACTGTTCTGGCCGGCCTGATCGGCTACTATCGGCTGGCAGCCCGGTTTGGCCAGCAGGAAGACCGCGACCTGGCGGCGTACCTGGCCGTCAAGCAGCTCGTCTACCGGTTCACGCTGGCCAAATTCCAGCAGGTGCTCGAGGACGGCGGCGCCTTCGTGCCGGTGAAGGATTTGTCGGTGCGATCGGACACGTTCATTCGGCTGAATGCGCTGCCGTACGAGCAGGAGCAGCAAGTCTTCCCATTCATGCGCGACGTCAACAAGTGGGAGAAAGAAGTGCTCACGCTCAACAGCCAGTTCGTCCAACTGACGGAAATCGTGCCTCCCAAAAAGTACGTGCGGTTCTCGTTCCTGAACCTGGTGCCGGAGGTCGGACGGTTCCTGCACGACCACGCGCTGGAGGACGCGCAGAGTTATGTGCGGACGCATGAGTTTATCGATCCCTACTGGTTCGTGCCCCGCTCGGTGGAGACCCGCGGGGAATCTTGCCCGGCCCCGTACAGTCAGAACTCGGACCTGTTTCAGGTCAAGGCCTTGGTGCTGAACGAACCGGCGGAGAAGCTTCAGCTCTACCTGCAGTGCCCGATCGCGCTGGGCGACCTGTATTATTTACAGAACCTCACGGCCACCCTCCGCGCCGCAGCCGGCGTGCAGTGGAAGCCTTTGCAGCCATAAAAGGTTCGAGGAACGTGCCCATTCGAGGGGTCGGACTCGGCTACTGCGTTGAGGAAGGCAGCGAGGGCGGTGATAGAGTCGCCAATGGCCTTTCCGTGAAACTTCGTGCCCGAAGCCATATCCCACATGGATCCTTCCTCCGAGAAAAAGGAGACAAACTTCTCGGGATCCAGTCCTGGCGGCTCTCCGGCAACGGAGAGAAAGACGACCCGATGCCCCCCTCCATGACCGGATCGGTCGCGAAAGTGGCCGCAGCGAGGTGATTGTAGAGGCCCAGGCCCGGGACCGCGCCGGGGGTCAGACCTGCGCCATGCCTCCATCGACGGCGAGATCCACGCCGGTGATGTAAGAACTTTCATCGGAAGCGAGGAACAAGACGGCAGCAGCGACTTCATCGGGCTTGCCTCTGCGGCCGAGCGGAACTTCCGAGGCGAACCCCTCTGCCGCCTGTTTTACCTGTTCAGCGGTGAGGCCCGCGTTCTCCAAAGCCGGAGTTTCGATTGGGCCAGGGCTCATCGAATTCACACGAATCTTGCGATTCTTCAGTTCCACCGTCCAGCCACGAGCGAAACAGCGCACAGCCGCCTTGCTCGCAGCGTAGGCGGTGAACGCTGCATCTCCTCTGACATTTGCGACTGAGGAATTCAGGATGATCGAGCCGCCATTGTTGAAAAGGGGAAGGGCCTTTTGCACCGTGAAGAACGTTCCCTTCGCGTTTAGGTCGAAGGTCTTGTCAAAATGGGCCTCGGTCGCCGTTTCGAGCGGCGCGACTTCACCCCAGCCGGCGTTTGCAAAGAGGACGTCGATGTGACCGTGCTTCTCTTTCACGACGGCAAAGAGGCGGTCCAGATCCTCCAAGCGCGATATGTCGCCAGCGACTGTGGTGACGTTTCTCCCGATCAAAGCGGCGGCTTCTTTCAGCTCTTTCTCTCGCCGGCCAGTGATCACGACGTGCGCGCCTTCTTCCACAAAGCGTTTGGCTGTGGCCAAGCCTATCCCGCTGTTGCCACCTGTAATGACGGCAATTTTTCCCGCCAATTTTTGTCCGTTGTTATTACTCATATGTCTTGTTGGTTGGTTTGTCCTTGGTGATTTTGAAAATCTGGATTCACGCTTTTCCGCCAAAGCTGACGTAGTCATCGAGTTCGCCGAATTCGAAGAAGGTTTTGATGTCCTCCCGGGTTTTGGAAAGCCGACCCAGATGTTCGGCAAAGAAGGCCAGTGTTTCGGCATCGGTGTCCGGCGCGCGTTTGTCCATGAACGCAGACCAGGCTTCAATTTCCCATCCGGCGCGCGGACTCTTGGAATGGGCCTGGACCCATTCGAGCAATTCCCCGTCACCTTTGCCGGTCGCCAATTCCTTCAGCAAGGCATCGGGATCGAAGCCAAGGAATTTCACCAGATGCTGGTCGGTTGGCGAATTGTAGATGTACTCGCCATTCTTTCCGGCGAGGGTCGCCCGGCCCTTGTCGAGCATGCGGGCCAAAACCACGTAATTGCCCAGACGAACGCGAAAGCTCCGGGGCGGACGCTGAGTGAGATCAATATGGAAGGGTTGAGTTTTCATTATTTTCTAGTTTTGCCGCCGCCCGGTGGTCCAAAGCGAAACCAACTGCGAGCGGTGTTGGGTGCTGTTTTATTTTCAGTATGGCCATCTTCCGTCTGCTCGATCCTCCCCGCCAATGCCGGTTCGTGATTGCCGTGATGCCAAATGTGCATCACTCTTTCCATCATGCTGGAAAAGCTTCGTGTGTTTTTAGTGGTCCTCGAGGAAGGCAGCCTCCGGCGTGCGGCTGACCGTCTGCGCATTTCGCAGTCCGCTATCACGCGACAGATGCAAGCACTCGAAGCCGATCTTGGGGGGCACGTTTTGGAACGAACCTCGGCCGGGGTACGTCCCACCAACGTAGGACATGCCCTTGCCGAAAGGGCAAACGCGCTTCTGGCAAATTATGATTCTACCATGGCTGAGGTCCGCAGGCTGGTTCGCGGAGAAAGTGAACAGTTGCGGATTGGCTATATGGCGTCGGCGGTTCAAGGGTATCTTGGGGCGGCTCTGGCCGTGCTGCGGCGCGCTTATCCAAGGCTGAACGTCAAAATGCTCGATCAAACGCCGGGCGAGATGATTATCGCCTTACGGCAAGGTAAAATTGATTTGGCACTGACCTTGCACGGGATAGACGTGCTCTCGCGCGATTTCTTTGCTCGTAAATTGGCGACGGTTGGGAGCGTGGTCGCGCTTCCCCTCAGCCACCGGTTCGCGACCAAAAGGCAGGTGTCTCTTGCACAATTAAAGGATGAAACGTTCGTGCGGGGATCGGACGATGTGGTCCCCGGATACACCCAGAGGATCATTCAGTTCTGCCGCAAGTATGGCGGCTTCCGTCCCCGCCTGACCACCATTGACAAGCCAGATGGTCTTGTGGAAACCCTCACCCTGGCAGCGAATGAAGAAGCAATTTCCATTCAACCAGCCTTCATTTCCCACCTGAGCGTTCCGAACGTGGTATTGGTTCCCATCGCCGACGCTGGCGCAACCTGGGATTTGTTCGTTGTCTGGCAGCCGGGCGAAATTGGAAGCCCATTGCGGACCTTGCTGAGTGAACTTAACGTGAAGTCTCAGTAAATATCGGGTAGGTGGACGGGTCCGTCCTAAGTTCAAGACGCGCTCCAAAGGCGGAACTTCACACGATAAACTCCGCACTACTAAAGGCCAAATAGCGCCGCGACCCTGGCGACGAAGGGCTTGGTGGCGGCTGGGGTCGCGATTTGCCATTCGGCGAGGTGCTGGGCGAGGGGTTTGCCGTCCTTGCGCTGGCCGAGATTGAGATAGCAGACGGAATCCCAACCAGCGGGAGTGGCTTCGAAAAGCGGCAGCATTTGACGGGCGACAATCACGTTCTTGTCGCGGAGGGCATGATTCGCCCGGAGAGAAGCTTCGTTGGACTGAAACCATTCGCCAAAGTTCTGGCCTTCGGGGAGCTGGCGTTCGGGCTTCGCCAGGCGTTCCGCGGCGTAACCGGCCAGCGAACCGCTGTACGACTTCCAGTTGGGGTAAGGCGCACTGGTCTTCCAGTCCTCGGCCATTTTTCGCAGGACGAAGAGCGAGGCGGTCTCGCACAGGCACTCCTCGAACCACAGATTGGCGTGACGTGGCGGATGCCAACTGCGCCTGGCGGCGGCGCTGTGCTGGGCGAGGGCGTGACAGAACTCATGACCGAATTGGAATGCCATCTGGGCCCAGTGCGCGTCCTCGCAGGCGAGCCCGATGCGGATGCGGCCGTGCCAGTCGTGCAGGAAATCGGTCTGGGGAAAATCGGGCCGATGGTAGACGGAAATGGGGCGGATCAATTCGCCCGGGCACCAGCGCCAGAGCTGTTGCGCAGTCGAGAGCAGCAGAGCACGGACATTCGGCACCGGCGCGGCGCCCCATCCATCCTTGTCCACGAGGATCTCAAGTTCCGCTGTTTCATTCGCGCCATGGAGGGCCGTTGGGCCGGCGATCCCGGCGGCGGCAAGCGTGAGAATGAATCGGCGACGGGAAAAAGGTGTGCGAGGCATGAATGCAGCGCGTGGAGCATGTGGGAGAACGCGCCGTCTCCGCGAGTCCGATTTGCCTTTACGGTGGGAAAGACTGCGCCTCTTTTACCCGCGCATGCTCACCTGGATTACCGACCCGCATATCTGGATCAGTCTCTCGACACTGACGGTGCTCGAGATCGTTCTCGGGGTGGACAACATCATCTTCATTTCGATTCTCGCGGGCAAGTTGCCGCCCGAACAGCAGGTGAAGGCGCGCACGACGGGGCTCATGCTCGCGCTCGTGACACGCGTCGCGTTGCTCTGCTCGATCTTTTGGCTGACCAAGCTCACCGGCCCTCTGCTTCCGGCGGCGGGGGCTGCGGCCCAGCCAAACCTATTCGCGACGCTGGTCTATCGGCTCCAGGGTTTGATGGAGCATGAATTCTCAGGCAAGGATCTCGTGATGCTCGGCGGAGGCGTCTTCCTGCTTTGGAAAAGTGTCCGCGAGATTCATGGCAACCTGGAAGGGGAGGATCACGAGGGGAGTGCCAAGGTGCGGGCGACCCTGGTTTCGGTCGTGGCGCAGATCGTGGTCATCGATATTGTGTTTTCTCTCGACTCGGTGATCACGGCGGTGGGTCTCGCGAAGGAGATCGGAGTGATGATCGCGGCCGTGGTGCTGGCCATGGCGGTGATGCTGGTGGCTGCCGGGGCGATCAGCGATTTTGTGAATCGCCATCCGACGATCAAGATGCTGGCGCTGTCGTTTCTCCTGCTCGTAGGCGTGGTGCTGATCGGAGACGGGATCGGGCAGCACATTGAGAAGGGGTATATCTATTTCGCGATGGCGTTTTCGTTTGCGGTGGAGGTGCTCAATATCCGGGCCCGGGCGAAACGGAAGCCGGTGGAGTTGCGGCAGAAGTACTAAAATGCAAATCCGAAGCTGAAATTGAAGGCGCCGAAATCTTCGTCGGCGCGGCGATTGGGGTTCACTCCGTAATCGATGCGGAGCGGGCCGATGGGGAGCGCGTAGCGGAGGCCGAGGCCGATGGCGTAGCGCATATCCTCGGAGCCGCGAACTTCGGCCGGTGAATTGCGGATCTCCTTATTCTTCAGGCTGCCGGCGTCGGCGAAGACCGCGCCCTGGAGGCCGCCCACGATGGGGAACGTGTATTCGGCGTTGAAGACGGTATAGATGTCGCCGCCGAGCGGATTGTTGCCCGAATCCTTGGGCCCAAGCTGGCGCTCGGCAAAACTGCGCACGGTCGTGGAGCCGCCATTGAAAAACCGGACATCGATCGGCAATTCGTCGACGATGGGGGAGATGTAGCCGACACGGGCGCCCAAGGCGAACAGGGTCTTTCCGACGGGCACGTAGTAGGAGAATCGCACGATGCTGCGCGTAAATGCCGGCTGGTTGTCGAGCATGCCGAAATCGAAGGAGGAGGTGAAAATGAAGCCGCGCCCTGGATTGATGGGATCGTTACGAAAATCGGTGGTTTGCGTCAGACCGATCATGGCCAGGTTGTAGTCGATCGGGCCGAGAAGGGTGGGATCGATGGTGCTGTCGGTGATGGTGCCGGAAAGCCCCTCCAGGAAAACACCGAGGTCGAGGTGTTTCATCGCCTTGCGCGTGACGTCCACGCGGAGGCCGACGGATTGCTTGGAATAGCCTTCCTCGTCGCGGGCCTCGGAATAGAGGCGCGTCCGCAGGGCAAAGCGGGTGTCGAAGAGCCATGGGTCAAGGAACAACACCTCGCCGCGGAGGCCGCGCTGGGAGTAATCGGCGGAGAAAGTGAGCGGCCGGCCGCTGCCGAAGAGGTCGCGATCTCCGAGGCGGATGCCGACCTGGACACCTTCGTAACTTCCCGCGCCGAGGGTGAACCCGAGCTCCCTCGCCTTGGCCTCGGAGGCCGTGAGCGCGATCTCGAGCTCATCGCCATTGACCGGATTGAGCGACATGCGGAGGTTGTCAAACAGGCCGGTCCGGAGCATTTCGCGAAACGTTTCATCGAGCTTTTCTGGATCGTAGGTCTGCCCGCGCAAATGGGCGAAACGCTTCGGGAGGAACTCGCCATGCAACCGGGGCCGCGGGGTTTCGTTCTTCACCGTCGCCCAGCCGAAGCGGAAGATTTGCTTGGATACGATGTAGAACGTGATTGGGACCTTTCCATGGACCGCCTGTTCCGCATCGGCCTCGACGGTGACCTCCGCCTGGTAGTAGCCGTGGGCCTTATAGAAGGACTGGAGATTGCGGGCCATGGCATTGCCGATGCCCGGGGCGAAGGGCCCGTTCGCGGATTCGACGAGGGCATGGACCAACTGATCGCGCGTGAAGAGTGTATCTCCCTTGAAGCGAACCTCGCCGATGGTGAACTTGGGCCCTTCCGTGATCTGAACATTGACGTCGGCCCGGGAACCATCCTTGGAGAGCGAGACTTTTCCGGGCTCGACTGTGGCCTTGAGAAACCCCATCGAGAGGTAGAGGCCGCGCACCCGATCCGCACCGGCGCCCACCTCGGCGGCGGTGTAGGGATACTGCTCCGGATGCTTGGCGAGATGATCGGGCGTGGCGCCGATCATGTATTCGTAGAGCGTGTCGGTGGAGACGGCCTTGTTGCCGGTGAAGGTGACATTGCGCAGCAGCGAACGCGGGCCCTCGTTGATCTTGATCAGCACCTTCTCGCCGTGGATTTCGTAATCCACCGTCACCTGGGAAAAACCCGCCTTGCGGTAGAAAGAGCCGACATAGAAAGCGAGATCGTCCGCCCGCGCGGGGGTGGTGCCGTGCTCGGTGATATCGCGCACTTCCTCCGCCAGTGGCGCCAAAAGCTCCGCCTCGGTGAAGGTTTTCTGCCCGGTGAAATCGACGCGATGATTCTTTTGCGCCTCGACGGTATCGACCAACAGCGATGCTCCCGGGAGGGCGCGTTGCAGGTCGCTTTCCTGTGCTCCGGCTCCACCCCCGGCGCACAGCCAGGCCAGGGCGGCGCAGCAAGCGGCGGATGGAAAATGGAGGCGAAAGGTTTTCACAGACGGGCGGTCACCGGAAACGAATGAGGTATTTCAGGCTTCCTGTGAAGCTGCCTTCCGTGCCCAGGTCGCCAATGAGGTATAATTGATCGGTGAGTTTGACCCGGCTGATGACCTGCTGGCCACCCGTGCGGTTGTCGAGCGCTCCGAGTTCGAAGGTGAAACGATCGACGAAATTTCCGCTGTTCGTCTTGTCCTTGTCCACAGCCGGGGCTTTGCCCTTGAGGAAGATCTTATGGTAGAGCTGCTGGATGGCAAGCATCGCCGCCTTGCTGGCGAGCACGTCGGCGTTGCCGGTCAATTCGGTGGCGGTGGTGCCGGTGGCGAGGAGCGAGACGATGTCGGAGTATTGGAGCGGAGGTTCGCTGCTGAGCTGGATCTGGGGGTCGGTTGCCTTGCCGTAGACGTAGGCGTGAACGAGGTAATCGCGCGCCTGCGAGTCCGCCTGGATTTCGAGCGAGGGCTGGAAGGGGTCTTCCTTGTTGAAATAGACGAAGCCGCGGGAAACGGTGAGCGTGCTGAAGGGGAGCGACGCCTTGAACTGTTCGATGTGCACATTGCCCTCGAGGTACGGCGCGAGGCCCGTGCCACCGAGCTTGAGGTCGAGGGCGGCGGCTCCATTGGCCAGGTTCCCGCGAATGAGGAAGGAATCGTTGGGCCGCGTCTTGATCGCGAGGTCGAATTTCCAGTCGCGCAGCGGCGGGGCGGGGAAGGAAACGCCGGTATCGATCGCCTTCGCGGTCTTTGGCGCGGGCTTGGCTTTGCCGGGCATGGCGATGGGGAGGATGTCGATCTCCTTGAAGAAGCGGCTATGCGTGACATAGACCGTGCCGCCGACATTGGCCGCGGAGAGCGGCCCGGTGAGCTGCACATCCGCATCGGCGCGGACGGTGATCGAGTCATCGCGCTTGACCAATACCTCGCGGGACGCCATGCGCAGATCGAACACGGGGTCCTTGAGATTCGGCACCTTCACCGTGCCGCTAAGCTTGAACGTGCCGCCGCCGACTTCGCCCTCGAAGGTGTTGAAGTTCAGCGTGTCGTCCGCGAACCCGAGGCGCGCCTTGAAGCCGCGAATGGCGGGGATGTTCTCGTTGTCCATGCGGGCCTGGATCAGGTCAAGCGCGGCCGTGCCGCTGAGCACGGGCTTGTTCACGGTGCCCTCGACCCGCACATCCAGGCCGAGCGTGCCATCGATTTTCCGCACTTGCGGGGCCAGCTTGGGCACCACGGCGAGCGACGAGGGCGGAAGCTGGATGGAGACTTCCAGCGGCAGATTGGGATCCAGCCTGGCATCCTTGATCGTCGATTCGAGGTCGAGCGGCACCTGGCCCTTGATCGTGAGGGGCTGCATCTGCGGCTGCTTGACGACCGCATTGAGGGTCAATTCGCCGGGAGAAGGCCCCGGCCCTGGGAGCGTGTCGTCGGGCCGCGGTTTGCTCGCGTAGTGGATATCCAGATCGAGGTCCGCGGCGTCGAGGGCGTTAACGGCCTTGGCCCGGAGTTTGCGCCCGGCAACTTTCAAGTGCCCGAAAGGCTGGAGCACCGTGCCGCCTGTGACGAGATTGGCGGTGATCGTGCCGGCGACCGGCGAGGTCTGCCCAAAGCTGCCGAGCAATTTGTCGAGATCCAGGTTCGTCGTATTGATATTGGCCGCGATCCGCTGGTCGAGCGGAACCGGCTGGTTGGTGCGGTCGAGATCGATGGGCAGAATCACGAAGCCGCTGAGCACGCTCAGGTCCCCCTGAGAGAGACTCATATCTCGCAGCTTCACCTTGCCGTCTTTCATCTCCAGCGCGCCGGTAAAGGTCGTGGGACCGGAGACGAAGCGCAGATCGGTGGATTGCGCGAACTCCGGCCCATACAGCCCGCCGAGCTTGATTTCGCTGAGATCGATCTTGTCGAACCGCCCTTTGGCCAGGGTCAGGTTGAGCTGTCCGGTCTGTTCCAGCGAAGGCGCGAGGGGTGGCTTGATCGGCGCTGCTTCGCCCTTGCCTGACCAGTCGAGATGCAGCGCCCCGGTCAGCGATTGCTTCATGCCGAGGACGGCGAGCAGCGGCTGAAATGCCGCCAGATCCTTCACGTCGAGCAGGAGCGCAGCTTCATAGGGGAATGGCGCCTGCACTCCGACTTCGCCCGTGATGCCTACCTGGTCCGTGGCATTGAATTGCAGCGCGAGCTGCTCGATGGATGCCTTGTTGTTGGCAATCCCGATCTTCGTGGCGAGGGCCACGGCTTTATAGCTCCCGATTTGGAAATCGCCTCCGTCGATTTGCACGCCGCCGTTTAGCGCCTGGTCGACAAGCTTCAGTGTTCCTTTTCCCGCGATGTGCCCGGCCAGGGTGGCGTCTTTGACCTTGATGCCGAAGGATTCGAGTTTGGGCAGATCGATCGCAAATTGGGCATCGACCGGGGCGCTGGCGGCCTGGCTCAAATCCCGGGGCACCTGATAGGTGCCTTTGGCCGAAACTGAGTTTTCGGCCCGATGCACCTCCACCGTGTGCAAGGTGACGAGGTCGTTGCGGTTCTCGACATCGAGTGCGACGCTATCGATGGCAAAATCTCCCGCGCGCAGGCCCGTCAGTTCGGCGGTGAGATGACTGGTCAGGTCATCGAAAGG